>PPYE01072188.1_pt1 | contig 23417 bp, 14 predicted proteins | sample 1559881 | NCBI WGS metagenome assembly PPYE01 (sample SAMN08240022, study PRJNA423297) | Human gut metagenome, whole genome shotgun sequencing project. | reverse complement strand
ATTTCAATAGGGCGATTTTACAAACTCATTTTATACTACATATATAATTAGCATTATGGAAAAAAGTATTAAAGGTACACGTACCGAACAGAATTTGCTTAAATCATTTGCCGGAGAATCTCAGGCAAGAAGTCGTTACACATTTTTTGCAAGCGTAGCTAAAAAAGAAGGTTACGAACAAATAGCCGGTGTATTTATGGAAACAGCTGAACAGGAAAAAGAACACGCTAAACGTTTCTTCAAATTCCTGGAAGGTGGTATGGTGGAAATTACTGCTTGTTATCCGGCCGGTGTGATCGGCACAACAATGGAAAATCTGGCTGCTGCCGCTGACGGCGAAAATGAAGAATGGGCTGACTTATACCCTGCATTTGCTGACATCGCAGAAGAAGAAGGTTTCAAAAACATTGCTGTTGCTTTCAGAATGATTGCTAAAGTAGAAGCTGAACACGAAAGACGTTACCGTAAACTGCTGGCTAACTTGACAGAAGGCAAAGTATTCGAAAAAGACGAAGCTATCTTCTGGCAGTGCCGTAACTGCGGTTTCGTGATCGAAGGCAAGAAAGCGCCGATGAAATGTCCGGCATGCGAACATCCGCAGGCATATTTCGAACCGATGAAGCAGAACTATTAAAATCTGATTTTAATTAAAAAAATTAAGCGTCCTTATCCAATATATTTGGGATAAGGGCGTTTTTTATTTGTATTCATGCGAATAAAATATATCTTTACCAGCCTATTAATACTTAATTCTAATTTCTTCTGAATAGTTGGCAGAATGAGCATATCGATAAAAGACCTCAATAAGGTGTATCCGAACGGAAACCACGCCTTGAAAGACATTAATCTGGAGATACCTACGGGCATGTTTGGACTGCTCGGGCCCAATGGTGCCGGTAAATCTACATTGATGCGTATCCTGGTTGCATTAATGGAACCATCGTCAGGACAGGTGAATATTTGCGGATACGATCTGTTCAAACAGCGGAAGGAGATCAGGGGAATATTAGGTTATCTCCCGCAGGATTTCCGTTTCTTCGCCAAATATAAGACACATGAATTTCTGGATTATGCGGCCCGTTTATCAGGCATGACAAATGGCAAGCAACGCAAGCAGGCAGTCGATGCCATGCTGGAAAATGTCGGTCTCTTTGATGTGCGCGAACGGTATGCGAATAAACTGTCGGGCGGTATGAAACGCCGTCTGGGTATTGCCCAGGCATTGATCCACCATCCGAAGGTGATAATTGTGGACGAACCGACGACAGGGTTGGACCCGGAAGAACGTATCCGTTTCCGTAATCTGCTGTCGGAAGTCAGTGAGAATGATGTGACGATTATCCTTTCCACCCATATTGTGGGAGATATATCCAGTACCTGCAACTGCATGGCGTTGATGAACAAGGGACAGGTTTCCTTTTACGGTTCTCCGCAGGATATGTTGAAACAGGCGGAAGGGAAAGTATGGCGCATTAAAGTGACAAGTGATGAACTGCACGAGGTGGATAAGAAATATCCTGTTATCTCTACGATTCCTTCCGGTTCCGGTTGGGAAGTGCAGGTGGTGGCCGACGAGATCGAAGGGTATGAGGCTGAATCGTATCCTCCCAATCTGGAACATGCTTATGTATATTATATGGAAAATAAATTGAACCTTTGGACCAATGATTAGTAACCTTTTACTTTACCCCCTATGTCGTTTGTCAACAATATACAATCGGTAGCAAAATACGAAAGCAAGATATTGATCCGAAGCTGGTTCTTTAAGGTGTTTACCGTGCTGGCTCTTCTGATACTCGGATTCTTTGACTTTGGTATGTTGGTTGCCGACAATGGCGGAGGCATGTGGATGTTGAAAGCGCTCCCTTCCAATCTCCCTTACCTGAACCTGCTTTTACTGAATACCGGGCAGGCAGTCATATCGATATTCCTTGCTTCGGAGTTTTTGAAAAGGGATAAGAAGCTGGATACTTCGGAAGTCTTTTATGTCCGTCCGTTGAGCAATGCGGAATATGTGATCGGAAAGATATGGGGAAACCTGCGGGTTTTCCTGATACTGAACCTGATCGTCATGGGAATGGCACTGATATTTAATTTTATAGGATCGGGCATGTCGGTAGACTGGCTATCGTATCCGGTTTATTTCCTGCTGATAAGTATTCCGACACTGATCTTTATCATCGGATTGTCCATCTTCCTGATGCTGGTACTGAAAAATCAGGCGCTGACCTTTATTATCTTATTGGGATATATCGGGTTGACATTGTTCTATATCAGCGATAAGTTTTATTACCTGTTCGATTATATGGCCTATAGTCTGCCGCTGGTTAAATCGACTATCGTGGGCTTTACCAATCTGGAAGTTGTATTGAATCACCGGGCGATCTATTTCTTTGCCGGACTGGCTTTTATCTTTTTTACGATCTTTCTGTTCAGGCGGTTGCCCAATTCGTCGCGCAGTAATTATCCGTGGTTGTTCCTTTCGTTTTGTATGCTGCTGATAAGTGGGGCGGCCGGATATAAACATGTTCATTCCATCCTGGGAGAAGGGAAGGTGCGTACCCTTTACACCGAGATCAATAATAAGTATGTGAATACTCCCAAGATGATAATCAATCAATATGATATATCACTCGAACAGCAACCGGAACGGGTGGTTTCGGAGGTGGAAATGAAAGGAATGGCTTTGCAGCCGGCGACTGTTTTCACTTTTTGCCTGAATCCCGGTTTGCAGGTGGAGGAAATAAAAAGAGGAGGGAGGCCTCTTGATTTCAAGAGGGATAATCAGATACTGCTGGTCGATTTCGGTGAGGAGGTTTTACCTGGCGATACGGTATCTTTCTCTATCAGGTATAGCGGGAAGGTCGACAGCAAGTTCTGTTACCTGGATATTCCGGCAGAGATTTTGCAGAAAGAGCGCAGGGATTTCCTGTTCAATATAGATAAGCAATATGCGTTTCAGACACCGGATTATCTGTTGTTCACTCCCGAAACATACTGGTATCCGCGCCCCGGAACCTCCTACAGCAATGTGAGTCCGGACTGGCAGCAGACTTATTTCAGTAAATTCGGTTTGCGGGTGAAAACGCTTCCGGGTCTCACCCCGCTTTCGCAAGGGGAGGGAGTGAAAGGAGAGGACGGCGTTTATTCGTTTGTCTCCGAATATCCGGCACAGGCAATTTCCGTGATTGTGGGTAAGTACAAACAGCAAAGTCTGGAATCGGACAGTACATTATATAGTATCTGGCACATTGAGGGAAATGATTATTATACGGCTACTTTCGACTCCATACTCGATACCATCCCCAGCTTTATCCGTAATATGAGAGATAATCTGGAACGTAACTATAAACTGAGTTATCCGTTCAGCCGCTTCTCGATCGTGGAAGTGCCTGTTCAGTTCTCCACCTATACCCGTGCCTGGTCGCAGGCTCAGGAAGCTGTACAGCCCGAGATGGTCCTGTTCCCGGAAAAAGGATGTATGTTCGGCCAGCTGGACGTGGACAAGATGTGGCGCAACCAGGTGAAATGGTCGAAGCGGGGAGGACGTGAGATAACGGAGGAAGAGGCAAAGATACGCACGCTGAACAACTTCTTCTGGATATTCCAGCGGCCGGAAGGAAACTATAATTTCTCATCCAGCGGCCGTGGTAATTATAATATCAGTTCGCAGGCAAACCCTTATTTCCTGTTTCCACAATTGTATAATTACCGGTACAATATTTTTTCTCCCGAATGGCCGGTCGCTAATACTGCGATCGAACTTTATCTGCAAAAGAAATCGGATAACTATGGCTGGGAGCGTGAGATCAATGGCATCAGTAACAATGAAAAAGCCAGCCTGCTGATGGAAAAGCAAACCTTTAAGGAGTTGCTGGGAAATGTGGAATACCGGGATTTACTGGAGAATATTATCAGTTTAAAGACTTATCGGCTGTTTGCTATTCCTGAGATCAATATCGGGGTGAATGCATTCAGGGATTCGCTTTATACATTACTCGAACGGAATACTTTCCGGAACATCCAGTTTGAAAGCCTGCTGGATACATTAGGAATGGTCAGCCGGTCGGATATCCGGTCGGGACTGGAGGAATGGTCGCATCCTACGCCTCTGCCAATTTATAGCCTGGGACGACCGGAAGTGACAAAAATCACTAACCGGGGGCAGGAATCTTTTGTCCTGAAAATGCAGGTCAGCAATAATTCGGATTATGATGGAATTATACATATCGATATTCAGGGAGTCGGAAGAAGCAACCAGAATGATATCGATCCGCGTACCAGCCGGAAGATTCCGTTGGAAGCTCACCAGACAAAGGAACTGGTATCCGTTTGGGAGGATGCTCCCCGTGATGTAACCGTCAATACCTTGATATCTGGTAATTTGCCGAGTGTGATCAATCAGCCTGTCGGAAATATCAGACAGGAGAGAAGGCAGAATATAGATGCAGAAGGCGATTTTATAATTTCCGGTTCTTCTTTCGGGACGGAGGGAGAAATTATTGTGGATAATGAGGACAGTACATTGTTTATCCTCTCTGCGCCGGATGTAGTGGGGTTGTTACCCAAATGGCTGGATAAGGTCGAAGATACTTCGTTCAAGTATGCGGGTGTCTCGAGTTGGCGACCTCCGTTGGAGTGGACGGCAACCACCAATGCAAATTATTACGGTAAATATATCCGTTCGGCGTATGTGGTAAAGAGTGGCAATGGTAGCCAGACGGCGATGTGGAAGATTCCTGTCCCGTCGGAAGGTACCTATGATGCCTATTATTATGTGAGCAAGGATAACGAACTCCGGTATAATGACCGGGCCCAGGGGGAATATCGTTTCAGGATCAGGCAGGGGGAAGAAAGCGAAGATGCGTATATCGACCTCCGAAAAGCGAATGAAGGATGGGAACAGCTGGGCGTCTATTATTTTGTGGCCGATACAGCTTACATTACCCTGACGAATGAATGTAAATTAAGAAGTGTAACGGCCGATGCCGTCAAACTGGTAAAACGATAATCATTAAAACAGTCTACTTATATGCAAAGAGAGTTAGTATGGATGAAAAAGATGATCCTTGTGGTTGTTCTCCTGTCGGGAATCCCTCTGTTTTCCCACGGACAACTGTCGCTGACCATCGAGAAGGCATTGGATATAGCAGAAGAGAACAGTCCGACCCTGCGCCGTTCGCACATGAACCTGGACCGGTATCAGGAAACGCTGATCGCCCAGCGGGCTTCCCTTAAATCCAAATTCTCACTGAACCTGAATCCCCTGGATTATAGTAAGAACAGGAGTTTCGACAATCGTCTGTCGCAATGGTATACAAACGAAAAACTCAGTACCAGCGGAACTTTCCGGGTGGACCAGCCTATCTTGTGGACGGATGGTGAGATTTCGTTGATCAATACGTTCGGCTGGCAGGATAATAATTCGAATATCGACGGCGACAAGAATAGCAATAAGGCGTTTAACAACAACCTCTATCTGCAACTCTCGCAACCAATTTTTACTTACAATAAGCGGAAGATGGAGTTGAAACAGATCGAGTATGATTACGAGAATGCCCATATCAGCTATGCTCTCCAACGCTTGAATACCGAAAAAGACATCACCAACCAATTCTATAGTGTTTATATGGCGCAAAGTCAGTTGGCTATTACCCGCGAAGAATTGGTGAATGCCCAGCAAAGCTACGATATTATAAAGAATAAGGTAGAAGCTGACCTGTCAGCCAAAGACGAACTGTTTCAGGCGGAGCTGAACCTGGCAACCGCCCGCTCTTCGGTAGAAGAACAGCAAGTCTCCCTGGAGAATGCAAAAGATAAACTAAAACAGGCATTAGGTATGAACCTGGATGACGACTTGATGGTTTTTGCCGAGATAGATATCAAACCGATCGATGTTAACCTCCGGCAAGCGATAGATCACGGTCTGCAATCGCGCCTGGAGCTTCGCCAGCGGGAAATTGAAAGTGATGAACTTGGTTTCGATATGATTAAGACGAAGGCACTGAATGAATTTAAGGGAGATATCTCACTCTCTTTTGGTTTGATAGGTGACAACAAACGTTTTCAGAATATCTATGAAAACCCGACACAGAACCCGCGGGTGGCAATCAGTTTTACGGTGCCCATCTTCGACTGGGGAGAAAAGAAGGCCCGTGTCCGTGCGCAGAAAGTGGCTCAGAATATCAACAAACTTGATTTCCATGAAGATAAAGTCGATATCGAATTGAATATCCGCCAAGTATGGCGTAGCCTGGAAAACTTACGGACACAGATAGAGATTGCCGAACAGAACGTGCTGAATGCACAGCGTACATACGATCTGAACCTGACCCGTTATCGTGAAGGTGATCTGACCGGAATGGAAATGAGTCAGTTTCAGACACAGTTGTCGAATAAGAAGATCTCTTATACACAAGCCCTGATCAATTACAAGATCGAATTGTTGAATCTTAAAATACTTTCCCTGTACGACTTTGAGCTGAATGCTCCGATCGTTCCGATGAAAGACTTTATATCAGAAAAATAATCAGCCATGAAACATTATAGTCATACCTTTGTATCTCTTGTATTACTAGCCATAGTAACAACCGGTTGTAACAACCAGCCGCAGAATCCTCCCAGCGATATAGCCACACCGGTTTCGGTAACGGAACTGAAAAAAGGTTCTATCAGTAAACTGATTAACACGACCGGGACGGCACAACCTACGTATGGAGTCGATCTTAACTCGGAAATGAGCGGTCTGTACAAACTCCAGATCAACCCGAAGACAGGAAGACCTTTCAAACTGGGCGACTTGGTCTCTAAAGGACAGCTGATTATCCATCTGGAAGATAAGGAATATGAGAACGGTATTGCCATAGATGCCAAGGAATTGAGTCTGGAAATAGCAGAACAGGAACAGTCGAAACAGAAAGCCCTTTATGAAAAAGGCGGTGTGACCCTGAGTGAAATGCGTAATACCGAAGTGAAAGTGACGAATGCCCGTTATGACCTCGAGAATGCCCGGATCAATCTGGAAAAGATGAATATAAAGGCTCCTTTCGACGGTGTTATTGTCGATCTGCCTCATTACACGACTGATGTGCGGGTAGAACAGGGAAAACCGATGGTGGGTATTATGGATTATGCCCGGATGTACATGGATGTCAACCTGCCGGAAAGTGCCATCAGTTATGTCAAATCGGATCAGCCTGTATTTATTACACATTATACATTGCCGGAAGATACATTGAAGGGAGTGATCAGCGAACTTTCGCCGGCTATCAGTACGGAAACACGCACATTCAAGGGAAAAGTGCTGATACAGAACAATGACCTGAAACTGCGTCCGGGAATGTTCGTCAAGGCGGATATCGTCGTTGACAGGGCCGACAGCGCTATCATTATTCCGAAAGACGTGGTACAATCCAACCGTCGCCGCAAATTTGTGTTTATAGTGGATAAGAATACGGCTATCCTGCGGAATATCAAGACCGGAATGGAAGACGAGAACAATATCGAGGTACTGGAAGGCCTTCGCGAAAACGACAACCTTGTCACCAAAGGCTTTGAAACATTGAAGGAGAACAGTAAGGTGAAAGTACAGAAATAATAATATGCCAATATGCTAATATGGCGCTTTGCTAAATGTGCCAATAATATATTCTATTGGCATATTGACACATTGACAAATTAGCACATTATTAGTTATGAAGAACATTGTCAAATTTGCGGTAAGCAATCCGGTCACTATTTGTATGGTCGTGCTGGCCATCCTGCTGTTGGGAAAGATTTCCTACGACCAGCTGAGTGTCGACCTGCTGCCCGACCTGAATAATCCCCGGCTGTTCATCGAGTTGAAGGCCGGCGAGCGTCCGCCGGAAGAGATCGAGAAGCAGTTTGTGAAGAACATGGAGTCGATGGCTATCCGCCAGAGCGATGTCACGCAGGTTTCGTCGGTTGTTAAAGCCGGTTCGGCCCGTATCACAGTGGAATATACCTGGACGAAAGACATGGATGAGGCTTTCCTCGACTTGCAGAAAGCGATGAATCCGTTTGCCCAGAATAAAGATATCACCGAGTTGAAGATCACGCAACATGATCCGAACCAGTCACCGGTTATCCTGATCGGAATGTCCCATCAGAATATAACCGATATGGCAGAACTCCGGAAGGTGGCGGAAAGCTATATCCGCAACGAGTTGATCCGGTTGGAAGGCGTTGCCGAGGTAACGTTGTCAGGACAGGAGGAGAGTACCCTGACGATCCGTACCGATCCTTATAAACTCGATGCCTTCGGTCTGAAGATAGAAGATATCGCTTCGCGTATTGAAGCAAACAATCAGAGCATATCGGGAGGCCGTGTCAGTGAACTGGGCTTGCAGTATCTGGTGAAAAGTTCCAGTCTGTTCGGTTCGGAAGAAGATTTCGAGAACCTGATAGTCGGTTATAAACAGGTGGCTAAACAGGAAACAGGCACGAATGCTTCCGCCGGTGCGGCAACGGCTTCGGGCAACAAGGCTCCGCTTTTCCTGCGGGAAGTCGCTACCGTAACTTTTGAAAATGCCCGCCCCGACAATATTGTTCGTATCAACGGCAAACGTAGCATAGGACTTTCGATCTATAAAGAAATGCGTTATAACACCGTGAAGGTGGTGGACGGTGTATCCCGTCAGCTGGGTGTTATCGAACAGGCGTTGCCCGGTTATCAGTTTAAAGTGATAACCAACCAGGGTACGTTTATCAAGAATGCGATCGGGGAGGTGAAAGACAGTGCCGTGCTGGGTATCGTCCTGGCGGTTGTCGTGCTGTTCGTTTTCCTTCGCCGGTTCGGGACGACGCTGATTGTCAGTATGGCGATTCCTATTTCGATTGTCGCTACTTTCAACCTGATGTTCTTTAACGGGCTTACACTGAATATTATGACGCTCGGAGGTTTGGCTCTGGGAGCCGGTATGTTGGTGGATAATGCTATTGTCGTTATCGAAAGCATCTTCCGGAACCAGGAGAAAGGGTTGTCCATACGTGAAGCGGCTATTACGGGGACGTCGGAGGTGGCGGGGGCTGTTATTGCCTCGACGCTGACGACTATTGTGGTTTTCCTGCCGATCGTTTACCTGCATGGGGCGTCGGGGGAATTGTTTAAGGACCAGGCCTGGACCGTGACGTTCTCGCTGGTGTCGTCGCTGTTTGTGGCTATTTTGGTGATACCGATGTTGTATGACAGGTTGATGAACACACCCCCTGCCCCCTCTCGAGAGGGGAACCGGATACCATCGGATGCTAAAAAAGAAGCTGGTAATGAGACGGGAAGAGGTATTCAGTTGTTAGGGTACAGCAATTTGTTACGTAGCCTGATCGGGCATCGCTGGATTGTCATTTCGGCGGCAGTCGGGTTGATGGTGCTGACGGTTTTTCTGCTTCCTTTCATTGGGACGGAGTTTATGCCGCGCATGGAAAGTAAAGCTTTTACTGTTGTGGTGAAGATGCCGGAAGGGACAAAACTGGAACGTACTTCTTCGGCGGTGGCGAACCTGGAAGAATTGCTTTATACCATTACGGGCGATAGCCTGCTGACCGTTTACAGCCATATCGGCGAGGGTAGCGGTTCGGAGAATGCCATCTTCGAAGGAGAGAACACGGCAATGATGAAAGTAGTCCTTTCCTCCGAGTGCCGGGTAGCTCCCGAGGCTGTTATCGAACAGTTTGTTCATACGGCGGAGAATCCTGACGGACTGGAACTGACCATCAAACAGGAGGAAAATTCTCTCAGCTCGTTGCTGGGTAGCGAAGGTGCCCCTATCGTCGTTGAGGTGAAAGGGGAAGAACTGGATGAAATAGCCGATATTACGGAAGAAGTGAAAAGCCGGATGCAGGAGGTATCGGGCCTCTATAATATCGTATCTTCCATTGAAGACGGTGCTCCGGAGATAACGATTTCCATCAACCGGACGATCGCGGGTATCAACAACCTGAGTGTATCGACTGTCATCGAACAATTGAAACAACAACTCAGCGGGAAAGAAGCCGGAAAGATGGAATATCGCGGAGAGATGCGCGACATCGTCATCAAGGTTCCTGATATTCCGCTGCGTGCCCTGGGTGATCTGGTTATCAAGAATGGCGAACAGGAGTTTCGCCTGCGTGAGATAGCCACCTTTGGCGAATCGCAGGCCCCGAAAGAAATATACCGCCGTAATCAGAACCGCATCAGCAAGGTAATGGCCAATATGGATGCCGGTAAGTCGCTGGACAAGGTGGCGGAAGAAATCCGTCAGGCGGTGAAAGGCATCGAACTGCCGGTCAACTATTCGGTTACGGTAACCGGAGAAGAGGAGAAGCGTCAGGAGTCGATGAACAGCCTGCTGTTTGCCCTTGCCCTGTCGGTCATCCTGGTGTATATGGTGCTGGCTTCCCAGTTCGAATCGCTGCTGCATCCTTTCACGATCCTGCTGACAATTCCACTGGCGGTGGTAGGTGCTATCCTGTTGTTCTTCCTGACCGGCACGACGATCAATATGATGGGAGTGATCGGTATCGTGATGCTGGTAGGTATCGCGGTGAACAACTCGATCATCCTCGTAGACCGTATCAACCAGCTGAAAGCAGACGGAACCGGCTTGACAGATGCCATCGTACAGGCCGGCCAACAACGTATCCGTCCGATTATCATGACAACGCTTACTACGATACTTGCCCTGCTCCCGATGACGTTCAGCTTTGGCGAAGGCGCTTCGTTGCGTTCGCCGATGGCTATTGCCGTGATCGGAGGGTTGGTGACATCTACTTTAATGAGTTTGATGGTGATACCATGTGTCTATTATATATTGGAAAAGGTAAAAATAGGCGTAAATAACAGAAAAGCATGAACTTTCTACTACATAGAAGAATAACGATCTGTATGCTGTTTATCGCACTGACCATGCTTGGTTACGTGTCGTATAAGCAGTTGCCGGTGGAGTTATTGCCCAATGCCGAACTGCCGATGCTGTTCGTACAGGTTTCGTCCCAGCAGGATATGGACCCTTCGTACGTGGAATCGGAAATCGTTATTCCGCTTGAAGGAGCGATCAGTTCGATTGGAGGGGTGGATAAGATACAATCCACCGTCGACAGCCGCCAGTCTACCATACAGATAGATTTCAAAAATACGGTGAACTTCAAGATCACCTCCCTGAAACTACAGGAGAAGGTGAACGAGCTGGCAGCCACTTTCCCCGACGGCTTCAATGTGCAGTTGCAGAAGGTCGATGTCGGCCAGATGGCCAATAACTTTATGGTTCTGCAAGTACGCGGTTCGGGCGGTGTCGACAGGGTACGTAATATTGTGGATAAGGAGATCCGTTCCGACCTGGAGAATGTGGACGGGGTCGCTTCCGTCAATATCTACGGCGGCCGGGAGAAAGCGATCGAGATACGCCTCAACCCTGAGGCTTGCAAGGCGTTGAACCTGACGCCGTCTTCCATCAGCGGCCTGCTGACACAGAACACGCAGGATAAGGCCTTTGTCGGTTTTGCCAATGAACCGGACAGCAAATACTTTATCCATGTCAATGCTCTTTATTCGAAGGTGTCCGACCTGGAGAATATCGTGGTCGCCCCCGGTCCTGTACTGCTGAAAGATGTAGCCACCGTCTTTTTCGACCTGAAGGAAGAGACTTCATATAGCCGTGTGAACGGAAAAGATGCGGTATCGGTCGCCTTGATGAGCGATTCGCAGGCGAACCTGATCGACTTGTCGCACCGGGCCGTCGAGGCAATCGACCGGCTGAACGAGAAGCTGGCTTATCTCGATGTGGAAGTGGTGGTGCAGGAGAATACGGCTGAGACGATGGAGAATAATATCGACCAGATCATCAATCTCGCCTTAGTGGGCGGTCTGCTGGCCATACTGATTCTCTGGCTGTTCCTGAAGAACCTGCGGCTGGTATTTTTTATTGCCCTTTCAATCCCTATATCCGTTTATACGGCATTTAATTTCTTCTATGCCTTTGGGATAACGATCAACAGCCTGACGCTGGTGGGGATGGCACTGGCAATCGGGATGCTGCTCGACAATAGTGTGGTGGTGCTTGAAAATATCTACCGCCTCTCAGCTTCCGGTTGTACGCCCGAACGTTCCGTTACACAGGGTACAAAGGAGGTATGGCGTTCTATCGTGGCGGCTACGTTGACGACGGTGACGGTCTTCCTTCCCTTCGTTTTCTCCGATAACTTTATGATCAAGCTGATCGGGCATCATATCGGTGTCTCGATCATCTCCACCCTGACCATCTCGTTGTTTGTCGCCCTGCTGTTCATCCCGATGGCAACTTACCTGCTGCTGAGGAAGAAAAATGGGCAGAGCGTCTTTTATGAAAAGGTTTCGATTGTACAGCGTCCTGTACAGGTCTACCTGGTTTTGCTGAAAACATGTATGCGGAATCCGGGGGTAACGATCTTCGGGGCGATCATCGTCCTGTTCGTCACCCTGATCCTTTCCATCTACATGAATGTGCAGCAGATGAAAGATGTAAATACCGACCGCATCAATATCTATGTGACGATGCCGACGGGCAGTACGCTCGATAATGCGGATAAACTGGTGAAGGTGATCGAAGCGCGCCTGGACAGTTTTCCCGGCAGGAAAGACTTGATCAGTCGTATAAATGAAAAGAATGCCGTCCTCACGCTTAACTTCACCGATGACTTTGTGAAGAAGGCGGGAAGTAAAATGGCTGAATATAAAGCCACGGTGCAGGCCACCGTATCCAATATTCAGGGAGCGGAAATCTCTGTGGAGGAATCGATGTCGGGTGGCGGCGGAGGTGGTGGCGCAGGAGGAGGGGCCATGGCCGGCCTGGGTAATTTCATGCGTCTGCTGGGTATCGGCGAGAACCGTGAACGGATCGTGATAAAAGGCTCCGGTTTCGATGTGATGCAACTGGTAGCCGAAGATTTCCGCTATTACCTCGATGAACAGGAGTTTATCCGTGGTTCGCGCGTCTCCTATAACCGCCGGCAGCCTGAAATCCACCTCGATTTCGATCCGATCCTGCTGACTTCATACGAGATTACCCGTGCCAATATTTCCTCCGGGCTGGCGGCGCTTAATCCGGAGTATTCTTCGGGTACCTCTTTCAAGATCGGAGAGGATACCTACGATATCATCATCCGTAATGATGTTCCCGGCGACGAAGAGACTGAGGAAGAAGAGGCGGAGACGGAAAAGAAAGACAAAACCGTCGATGACCTGCGCCGCGTACAGATACAGAATGCCAACGGAGGACTGCATGATTTGCAGGACTTGGCTTCTGTTAATTATGGCCGGGGACGTACCCGTATCATGCGGGTCAACCAGGATAAACAGATAGAGGTATTCTATAATTTCTCCAAAGACGTACAATCGTCGAAAGACCTGCTTGAGGGATATCGCTCGGATATCGACCAGTTGGTTGCTAATTATAATCTGCCGTCAGGGGTTGCCGTGGAGGTGTTCCATGAAGAAGATGAGTTTGCAGACTTTAAGTTCCTGATACTGGCAGCTTTCATCCTTATCTTTATGATACTGGCCTCTGTCTTTGAATCGCTGGTGACGCCTTTTGTCCTGCTTTTCTCGATTCCGCTGGCTGCTATCGGTTCTTTGCTGGCGTTGTTGCTGACAAGCAATAGCCTGCTGAATGCGAATACGCTGACCGGTTTCCTGATCCTGTTGGGCGTGGTCGTGAATAACGGTATCATCCTGATAGACTATTCCAATATCCTCCGCAAACGAGGCTACAGGCGTAACAGGGCATTGATGACGGCTGGCTTGTCGCGTATCCGTCCGATCTTGATTACGTCGATAACGACAATTGTCGCCATGTTCCCGTTGGCGATGGGCGATTCGGAATATGCCGGTGCTATCGGTGCACCGTTTGCCATTACGGTGATCGGCGGGCTGACATTCTCTGCGTTACTGACGCTGATCCTGATACCGACTGTTTGTATGGGATTGGAGAATACCTTGCAGTGGTATCGGGGCCTGTCTCCTAAAATATGGGTGTTCCATCTGATACTGTTCCTGTTGGGTGTTGTTGGTATCTGGTTGTATGCCGACGGGATGCTGTGGCAGTCTGTTTACATGGTTCTTCTGGTTTTCGGTATTCCGGGAGTGACTTATTTTGCTCAGACCAGTTTGAGGCGTGCCCGTTCGAAAGTAATCGATCCCGGGGAAGATATACATATCTCTGTCCGCAATCTGGTGAAGATATACGACTGGCCGGGACGTATCAGCCGTCAGTGGAATAGCGGCCTGAATATCCGCCGGCATCTGGGACTGAGCAATGAATATCGTTCGCTGAAAGACTTTGTCAACGTTCTGTGGCAGTTCGGTATGTTGCTTTTCGGTATGTATTTCACCTGGTTCTTCATCAATAACAGGCTGTGGATATTCCTGTTGTCGTTTGCCATCTATGCCACGATCCTTTATCTGTGGCGGAAGGTTCGTCAATACCTGTTCTACCGTTTCGGGGAAAATAAGCGGGTGAAATATATAAACCGTCTGATATTCTGGAGTATTCCTCCGATCATTCTGTTTGTTCTGTTCCGGAAGATGGATAATACCGGACTGATTTCCGTTGTGGGCCTTCTGTGGGCCTTCTGTATTGCCGTATATGTTTCTTCGCAATACTTGTATGAAAAGAATGTCAATATAGAACGTATCAAAGGACGGCTGGCCGGACTTCGCCGTTCCTGGTTCCGTATGGTCAAAGGGATTCCGTTGATCGGGAAACAGCGCAGGCCTTTCAAAGCCTTGCGAGGCGTATCTTTTGAGATCCGTACGGGAATGTTCGGTCTGCTGGGACCTAATGGCGCCGGCAAATCAACTCTGATGCGTATTATCTGCGGTATCTTGGAACAGAGTTACGGCAGCATCTGGATCAATGGACTGGATACCCGCATTTACCGGGAGGAATTGCAGAGCCTGATCGGCTTCCTTCCGCAAGAGTTCGGAACTTACGAGAATATGTCTTCCTGGGAGTTTCTCGATTATCAGGCGATTCTGAAAGGACTTACCGATAATAGGTTGAGGGAAGAACGTCTGGAATATGTATTGAAAGCAGTTCATATGTATGAACGGAAAGACGACAAGATCGGTTCTTTCTCCGGCGGTATGAAACAGCGTATCGGTATAGCCCTCATCCTGCTTCATCTTCCCCGTATTCTGGTGGTGGATGAGCCAACAGCCGGTCTCGACCCGCGTGAACGTATCCGTTTCCGTAACCTGCTGGTAGAGTTGAGTAAAGATCGTATCGTGATCTTCTCCACGCATATTATCGAAGATATTTCCAGTTCATGCAGCCAGGTGGTGGTTATCAACAAAGGCGAGCTGAAATACTTCGGCGATCCGACCGATATGGTAGACATGGCTACCGGTAAGGTCTGGCAGTTCCATATCGACCGTGAGTCGTTCGAACAGGTGCTGGATAAAACGATGGTGATTCATCATATACAGGATGGAGATACGATACAGGTGCGTTACCTGTCTGTCGGTTCGCCTTATGAGGGAGCCGTAGAGGTAGAGCCGAACCTGGAAGATGCTTATCTCTGCTTGCTGAAAAATATGGAAGGGAAAAGCGAACAATGAGTTTCTTGCTAGTGTCAGACGTGATGCGAGACTCAAGTGGTAGATTAATGTTGTAAAAAGATAGTTATGACGATAAAGCAATTGATACCTTTATTACCCAAGGTGGTAAAATATAACCTGAAGATCATCTTCGCCGGCAAGTTCATCTGGTTCTTGCTGGCGGCATTCGCATTCTTTGCCTATTTCATGTTCCAGGCTGCCTGGAATAGGGCGGAGATCAACGAAGGACTGATCTATAACCTTTTGATGTTCCCTTGTGTCCTGCTGGTATTCTATCCTGCCGTATTCGGCATCCAGAATGATGAGGATAACCGGATACTGGAAATCCTTTTCGGTATCCCTGACTACAAATATAAGGTCTGGGGAGTGCGCCTGTTGATGATTTATGTCGCTATATTTTTTATCCTGGTGGCTTTTTCTTATCTGGCTACATTATTGTTGTATCCGGTCAATCCGTTCGAGATGTCTGTCCAGTTGATGTTCCCCCTTGTCTTTTTCGGGAATCTGGCCTTTATGCTCTCCACCATCACCCGTAGCGGTAACGGCACGGCTGTGTTTACGATTATTCTGGCTATTCTCCTTCTGATAACGAGTGAGATGGAAATAATAGAACGTTCATTTTGGAATATTCTCCTGAATCCTTTTAAAGTACCTGATAACTTCCTGCCGGTAATCTGGGAAGGGTTGATCGTAAAGAACCGTATTTTCCTTTTGATAGGTGGCATTGTGTGGATGATGATCGGGTTGCTGAATTTGCAGAAGAGGGAGAGGTTTATATAAATAATCAGGCACGGATCACATGCTTTTATTAATAAGTTGTGTGTAATTCGTGCCTGAACTGTATGATCTTAACTGTTCTTGTCTACCCAATCCCTACCTTTCTTAGTTTTGAAAAGGAGAATATATGCTATAAGGACAGCGCCTCCTAAAAGAGAATATAATAATATAGCAGGTCCCATAATTATTTATGTTTTAAAGTTAATACTATAAACCCAACAATACATAATGTAATGGCTAAACCTATAGCGATTACTATTACCACATATTTATCGGAGTTAAGCTGTATAACTGTTGTAATAACAGCTCCTCCAATGATCAGCTTCGATAGATCCAATAAGTACCTTCCAAACTCTTTAGAGAAACGGATTTCCTCTTTCCGTATCTGCTCCTATATGACAGGAACAGGTACAATCCTTGTCTTATGCCTATTCTTCATAGTTAAATAATTTTGTTACAGGCAAAGATAGGATATAATATTGAAAGAGTGTAGGAATAACTGCTAAAAATTATATCTCATCCGGCCAGGGGCAAGGTTTGCCGGTTGCCTTAAACGATGGGCGCTGTGCCTCCATCTTTCGTAACTGTTTGCCCAGGTCTTTGGATAGTTTTTTTATTAAGTCGGGACGGGAAGCGGACAAGTCATTCTTTTCGCCTATATCGTCGGGTATATTGAATAACTCTTTCTTTCCTGTCTCATAATAATAGATTAGTTTCCAGTCACCCTGGCGGATTGTGCAGGTGGCTCCGATACCCGGCCCTGTGTTGCCCCAAAGGTTCGGGAAGTTCCAGTATAGGCTGCGTCCTTTGGAGGGATCGCCGGTATTGGTTAGCAGCGGCATGAAGCTGACGCCGTCTATCGGCTGGATAGTCTCGTATTTCTTTATTTCGGCCATTTCAAGGATGGTCGGGAAGAAGTCTTCGATGATCAGGTATTTGTCGCATTTGGTCTGTGGTTGTACCTTGCCCGGCCAGCTGACGATCATCGGTTCACGAACGCCGCCTTCGTAAGCGGAGCCTTTACCGCTGTTTAGCGGGGAGTTCTGGGTATGAGGTTTGCCGTCGCGCCATTCCGGTTCGGCAGCCAGACCGCCGTTGTCGGACATGAAGATGATGATCGTGTTATCCGCCAGCTTGTTCTTCTCCAGATAATCCATGATATCGCCCAGACTTTTGTCCATTCCCTCTATCAAAGCGGCATAAGCGGCTTCTTTCTCTCCCAGCCCTTTGTCGATATATTTCTGATAGAAACGCATATCCTTGTCTATCGGGACATGAATGGCATAATGCGACATGTAAAGGAAGAACGGCTGGTCGTATTGTTGCGCCTTATCCAGTGCTTTGGTAGCTTCCTGTGTCAGGGCTTCGGAGATAAAGATATCCTTTCCCCAGTATTTATCCAGACCCGGAACGGCGAACCAGGGACTCGGCTTGCCGTCTGTCCGGTTACCGAAATTGGCTTCTCCCAAGTAGCTGGCAAGGCCACCGCCGGCATGTCCGGCAATGTTTACTTCGAATCCGAAATGATACGGGTTCTCTCCCGGTGTATCTACCGCTCCCCAATGGGCTTTTCCGCAATGGATGGTATGATAACCGTTATCTTTCAGTATTTGAGCCATAGAGGTAACCTGGTAAGTATGTTCGATGCCTGCGACCTCACAGATACCGTTTACATTCCAGTCCGGCAATTCCAGCACATCGCTTTGCCGGTCTGTCGATTTGTTTTTGGGGTATGTCCAGTTCGTTACCCGGTGACGGCCTGCATTCATGCCGGTATAGAGGCTGCAACGGCTCGGCGAGCTGATACTGGAAGCATAAGCCTGGGTAAACATCATACCCTGGCGGGCGAGGCGTTCCATGTTAGGCGTTTCGTATACTTCATTATAATGTGTCTTTTCCTTCCAGAAAGGGAGGGAAGTATCTTGCCAGCCCATATCATCTACCAAGAAGAGAATAATATTCGGCCGGTCTTGCGGTTTGGCCGCTTCAGCTTGCCCGGCTGTTCCCAATAAAGGAAGTGTTGCCAGTGATAGAAATAGTCTCTTGTTCATACTCGTATCATTTTAGTTCATTTGTTTATTTATTGGACGTTGAAAACACTGAAGTTACGTATATCCGGTTGTGCTACCGATTGAGAGATTGTCAGGCGCAAAGCCGAAGCCTCTACCGTCGGGAATTGCTCGATACGCTTGTGCCCTACCGATTCGCCTTCGCAAACGGTTTGCCATTTGCCGTTTACTCTGGCTTCTATTTTATATTGACGGATACGCTCACCGTTCCGGATGTTCTCCTGGATAATGCAATGATTGACCGGTTGTGCCTTATCCAGTTTTAGTATCAGGCTTCTCTTTTGTCCGGAGGTAGAGGCAAGCGGGGAAGAGAAGCGGCGGTTTATCTCGTCGCCCCATTCTTTCAGTCGTTGTACGTCGCCGGATGGAATCAGGCCTGTTGTATCGGGTGTCAGACCGACAATCAGTGTTGCATTCCTGCCGACCGATTTATAATACATATTCATTAAAGATTCAACCGGGTAAACCGTATTTTCGTCATCCGGCTCCCAGAACCATTCATGCCGTCCGTTCATGCCCCGCAAGGGAGTGTCTGCCATAGCCGGAACCCAGTATTTTCCATCCTTGTCGCCCTGTTTCAACAGGTCGTTATGGTTTCGGCTCCCTTCCGTATTATTGCTGTGTGAGTAAGGGTAGGGGAAAGAAGACCAGCAGGGATAACCGACCGTACCTGTCTCAGAACCGCCCCAGCGGAAATCCGCCCGGTCTACGTTATGATAGAAAAGGCATTCCGGCTGATACTTGCTGACGATGGGTAATACGTCCGGCCCGTCGCCTTTCGGATCGTCTGCGCCACCGTCAAACCAGATCATAAACAAATCACCGTAGCGGCTGCAAAGTTCTTCAACCATGCGTTCGCAGAAATGCTTATACCATTGTTGACGGTTAGCGGCAAACTCTCCTTCTCCCTGTACCTTGAAATTATGAACGCCAAAAAGTGAGTTCCACCGGATACCGACATAGATCCCCGGCATTATATCGTATTTTCTACATGAATTGACAAAGTCGCGGATGATGTCCCCTTTCCCGTCGCGCCATTTCACGGCTTTCAGGCAATAGGGATTGATATCGCTCTGGTAAATGGCAAAGCCCGTCTCATGGGTGGCCGTCAGGACGGCAAACTTGGCCCCGGCTGCTTTTGCCGCCTGTACCCACTGGTCCGTATTTAGTTGGGTAGGGTTGAAGATATTGTAATCTTCTATCGGTTGGACGCGGTTATTGCCCTGGCCATATTTGATGCCGTCAAAGACATGGAGGTCATAGTGGAAGACAACGCCCATTTCCGATTCGTGCCATTTCAACTGGTGGGGGGCTGGACGGGGGATATCCGCCTCTTGTCCCGTTGCCGGGAAAATACTTGCTATCAGTAAGATTGCCAGATAAAGATGTGTTTTCATGTGTATATAATTTACAGACAGTTCATAAATGGATCGTTAGTCTTCTTCAGCCAGTCTTTCAGCTGGCTTGTAAATTGTTTTATCAGTGCCGGCCGATCGGGGGCGATGTTGTTTAGCTGGAAGGGGTCCTGCTCGCGGTCGAATAATATCCATTCGTCAGTCCGGCCATTTGTGGCGTGTACCACGAATGTATATTTTTTCGTCCGTAACCCTCTGTATCCGGTCATTAAATTTTCAGGGAGAAGATAATAATAAGGCTGTACGACCTCCTGTGCCTTTTCCAGTGAGAGGATGGAAGCAGACAGATCGAAGGTCTGTACCTCTGCTGGTATCTGTTCTTTGAATCCCATTAATGATAAGAGGGAAGGATACAGATCGGCGAAAGCGATCATCAGGGTCGAATCCCGGCGCGGCGCGATCTTTTCCGGCCAGCTTATCATCATCGGAATGCGCATGGCTTCCTCGTAATAAATATTCTTACCGATATGCTCGTGCATCCCCATGCTGTCTCCATGGTCGGAAGTAAACACCACAATCGTATTCTCGAACAATCCCTGTTCTTTCAACTGGCGGATGATACGGCCGACCTGTTCGTCGACACCTGTCATACAGGCATAATAATCCAACACACTCTTGCGGTAGAAATCTCCCATTTTTGTCCCTTTTGGGGCAATGATAGGAGAGTTACATACTGTTTCGACATCTACGTCGCGGTAGATCTCTTTGTATTTATCAGGAACCAGCTCATATCCGGTATGAGGCGGGTTCATGGATACGACCAGAGCAAACGGTTTGCCTGCGTCGCGTAATTTATTATCTCGATTGGCGATGTAGTCGATGGCCCGGTCGGTTTCATATTCCGGTCCCCATTGGTCGACGAAATAAAATTCGTCGCGCGAAGCATCCGTATCCCAGTACATGGGTTTCAGATGATAATCGTATGTGCCATAGGCGATCCAGTGACTGAAGCCGTGGCGGCGTTCTTTGGGACACCATTCGTTCCAGGCTATTTTTCCTTTGTTGTTACTGGTTTCAATGTAAGGCTGGTAGGGGGAGTCGAGATGCCATTTACCAATGTATCCCAGTTCATATCCCTGGTCTTTCAGGACGTCGGACCAGCAACGGGCCGATTCGGGAAGTTCAACCCCGTAAGGAGCTGTTGCCGAATTACAATTTCCGGTAACTTTACTATGCACAGGATACATTCCTGTCATCAGCATACCACGTGCCGGGGAAGATACCGGATAGCTGCTGACTGCATTGGTGAAGTTAACCCCTTCTGATGCCAATTGATCCAGATGAGGTGTTTTTACGGCCTCTTTACCCAGGCATCCTAAAGCATCTCCGCGCCATTGATCAGCCATAATAAAGATCAGGTTTGGAGAAGACTGTTTCTCTTGTGCTTGTATTCCCATTGCTAATATAGGAAATAGCAATAATGTGTGAGTGATAGTTTTTTTCATGGTGCAGTAAAGTTACATAATTATAGTGGAATACAATATCTTTTTTGAAAGAACAAGACCTCCCAAAGAAAATAAGGAGGTCTTGTTTTATCATGAATAGATCATTAATCGCCTTCAGGAAGACTGCTGGTTTCTATCTTCCATCCCGGATTCTGATAAATTGTAGAGGAAGCATAATCAGTGGAACCCTCTGTCTCTGTTGTCAGTCGGAAATGGTCGAAAGCAATCGGATTCAGATATTTATTCTGGTTCCAATTGTAACCGTTGTAAGCAATATTATTCGTATTGATACGGAAAGGACGAAGATACTGGCTTTCTGATTTTGCAGATACGTTCGCATTTGTATTTCCGGATTCTATCAGATTAACGACCGAAAGAGTGACATCTGCTGCCGGAGTGGGAGTTGGTGTTGTGTAACGTGCATAATTTTCACTCCATAAATCGAAACCTTCTACGTGATATCCTTGCATCATATCCAATGCACGCCAACGTTTCAGGTCATTCAGACGAAGTCCTTCAGCAGCAAACTCGATGCGGCGTTCGCGACGAATGTTATAGAGAGTCGTTGATACTAATTCAGAGCCGGAATAACGGGCAAAATCCAATTCTTTACTTAAATCCGTTGCATTTATTGTTTTCTGATAGTCAGTATCCATATTGGCACGTGCACGAAGAGCTCTCCAATACTTTCCACTGTTGGCATCCAGCGAACTGTTTAATTCGTAATCAGCTTCCATATAATTCAGATATGCTTCAGCAGCCCGGAATACGACACAAGCTGTGGTAGAAGGCAACGTCGGACCTTGTGCAGCATCTGTTGTCAGACCCTTTTTTACCGAATAACCGGTAGGGCATTTGTTCTCATTCTGGCCCAGCACGATAGGAGCACGATAATAATAACCATATCCGTTCACAAGATATTCAATATTGCTTCCTCCCTCTGATAATAATTCACCTGGTAAGATGGTATTGTATCCTAAACGTGGGTCACGATCGGCTGCTACGGCTTCATAGGTCTTGTCACCTTGATAACCGGAGTTGTTTGCATAGATCGGTAATCCGTTTTCCATCAGGTAAGACTGCATCATACTGCGTGTCCATCCGGTATTTCCACCTCCGTTACGTTGTATATAGCCAACTACAAAATGGTTGACAGCAGGAGTCAGACTTGCATCATAGGCTCTCCATAATAATACCTCAGAAGTGCTACTTAACGATTGGCTGTTGAATAGGGACGGATAATCGCTGGATAACGAATATTTATCGGCAACTATTTGAGCAGCTTCTTTGGCTTCCGTCAGGAAGAATCTTATTTCAGAATCGATATCGATTGAAAAATCTTTCAGATAATCTTTGTTCGCTCCCGGCCATCCCGGACCACCCGGCACGCGTGCTGTTCCTTTGTGGTATTTTTCCCATGTACCTTCAAATAAGGCTACACGGCTTTTCAAAAGGGCGGCACAATCTTTAGTCAGCCGGTTGGTCATGGGCGGAGTCTCTTTCATGTAATAATAGGCCGAGTCCAAGTCTTGCAGGATGAAACGTGCCACTTCATTGCGCGGACGTCTTTTGCTTGCTTCCCTGACGGTCTCATAATCTTCTGTAATCCAGTTTTTCAATATAGGAAAGTCGCCAAGTGCAACTAGTTTGGTATAGTAGATATATGCACGGAAGAAATACATTTCTCCCAAATAATGTTTATTGTTGGCTTCTGTTCCGTTTAATTCCCCATTCTCCAGGCGGGGACGTACTTTGTCGATGAAATAGTTGACATTACGGATTTTTCCGAAATCCCAGGCTCCTCCGCTTTGCGCTACGCGGGTTTCTCCCTTCACAAATGAACTGTTGGGATTGCTTGCGGCCTGATTGTCACTATTGTTGTCGGTGACAAATACCCCCATATTATATTGTCCGGGTGTATGGGAGGGAAGCTGATCGTAGAGATTAGCCGAATAAGCGGCCAAATCACTTTCTGTCAATAAATATTTGTCGGTGGGTACAGCGTCCAACGGTTCTTTGTCAAGAAAATCGTTACAGGAGCATAAAGCACCAACCAATGTTATGATGTATATTAGATTTTTTTTCATTGTTCTTACATTTTAAAGAGTGATATTTAAAC
>PPYE01740245.1_pt1 | contig 23427 bp, 24 predicted proteins | sample 1559881 | NCBI WGS metagenome assembly PPYE01 (sample SAMN08240022, study PRJNA423297) | Human gut metagenome, whole genome shotgun sequencing project. | reverse complement strand
CCTGGTATCAGGCCAAGTCCTTTGCCATCACCCACCAGGACAAGCTCACGGACGAGCTGTTCTGCCGGGACATCGTGGAGCATCTGAAGCAGGGTTTTTCCTTCCTGCTGCCCTACTACGACTACTTCGTCACCCTGGACGGCGATCCCGATCCCAGGGAGCTGTAAGCGTATATCTGCCATCAATTCTACAAAGGAGCGACTATCATGAAAGCATGTCCCGACCGTTCTTCCGCCCTGGCGCTTTTGAAAAAATACAACGCCGAGCCCTTCCACATCCAGCACGCCCTGACCGTGGAGGGCGTCATGCGCTGGTACGCCGCGGAGCTTGGCCACGCCGACGAGGCGGATTTCTGGGCCACCGTGGGCCTTCTCCACGACGTGGACTTTGAAAAGTGGCCGGAGGAGCACTGCAAAAAGGCGCCGGAGCTGCTCGCTGAGATCGGATGCAGCGACGAGTTCATCCACGCAGTGTGCAGCCACGGCTACGGCCTGTGCTCCGACGTGGAGCCCACCGCTGAAATGGAGAAGATGCTCTTCGCCGCCGACGAGCTGACGGGCCTCATCGGCGCCGCCGCCCGCATGCGGCCCAGCAAGAGCTGCCAGGACATGGAGCTCAGCTCCCTCAAGAAGAAATTCAAGGACAAGAAGTTCGCCGCCGGCTGCTCCCGGGATGTGATCCGGGAGGGCGCCGAGCGCCTGGGCTGGACGCTGGACGAGCTTCTGGAGAAAACCATCCTGGCCATGCGCTCCTGCGAGGATTCCGTGAACGAGGCCATGGCGGCCCTGTGAGCACGCCGACCTCTCCGGAGGCCGCCGCTTCCGGCAGTCTCCCTCCCTATGCGCTCATCCGCTCCGACCGCAAGACCCTCTCCCTTCAGGTGACCCGGGAGGGCCGGGTGGTGGTGCGCGCGCCGCGGTTTCTGGCAGAATCCGCCATCCGCCGGTTTGTCCGGGAAAAGTCCGGCTGGATCGCCCGACAGCTGGAGCGGCAGCGGCAGCGCCCGCCCCGTCCGGAGCCCACCGCCGCGGAGCTGGCCGCCCTGAAAGCCCGGGCAGCGAAGCAGATCCTGCCCATGGTGGAGCTATGGAGCCGCCGCACCGGACTGGTGCCCACCGGCGTGAAGATCACCGCCGCCCGCACTCGCTACGGAAGCTGCAGCGGGAAAAACAGCCTTTGCTTTTCCTGTTTTCTTGCGGATTATCCTCCCCGGGCTGTGGAGGCCGTGGTGGTCCACGAGCTTTGCCACATCAAAGAAAAGAATCACGGCCCCCGGTTTTATGCCCTGCTGGAGGGTTTCCTCCCCGATTACCGGGCACGCCGGGCCCTGCTGCCGTGAAAAAAGTGCCATGGAAACGGAGTTTCCATGGCACTTTTCATTTAAGCAAGCAGCGATGCCGCGGCCAGCAGCACGATAAGTCCCAGGAAGTTGGCCCCCAGGAACACGGCCAGGTATCTCCCCCGCCGGGCATATGGCCATTTGAAATAGTACTTCAGGGTGATGAGGCTGGCAAGGGATGCCACCGGCGTACCCAATCCGCCGATGTTGGTGCCACGCAGAAGCCCCGCCCCGTCCTCCGTAAAGGCAGAGAGCAGCACCGCCGCAGGCACATTGCTGATGACCTGACTGGCAAGCGCCGCCGTACCCATGGTGCTGCGCTGGAGCAGCGCCTCCAGTACCGTGCGCACCGCGTCCATCCTGCCCAGATTGCCGGACACCACAAAGAAGCACACGAAGGTGGCCAAAAGACCGATGTCCAGCTTTTTCAGAAGCTTCGGCTCCACCACCGCCAGGGCCGCCAGCACGCCCACCGTCAAAAGTCCGTAGGGCAGCAGGCGGAACACCGTCAAAAGGCACAGGGCGAACAGCACCCCATACGTGGTGAGCTTTTTGGGGTTTTGCATCCGGCGCGGCTCCAGATGCGGCCGGGCCAGATCCCGGGGAAGCACGAACGCCGCCGCTGCCGTCAGTCCCAAAAAGCTCAGGGCTGTCAGAGGAAGCATGACGGAGAAGAATGTCCCGGCGGTCATGTCATAGGCCGCATAGAGATAGAGGTTCTGCGGATTTCCCACGGGCGTTGCCATACTGCCAAGGTTTGCCGCCATGGTCTGCAGCACCAGCACGCCCACAGCCCGGTTTTCACAGCCCAGCTCCTCCAGCACCAACAGCGTGAAGGGCACGAAGGTGATGAGCGCCACATCGTTGGTGACTGCCATGGAGGTAAAAAAGGGCAGCAGCACCAGCGCCACGCCCAGGCCACGCCCGCCAAAGCGGCTCAAAAGCCGCTGTGAGAGCACCTCAAACACCCCGCAGGACTGGAAGCCCGCCACCACGGCCATCAGGCACAGCAGCAGGCACAGCACCCTTACATCGATATACCCCATGTACGCCGCATCCGGCGGTACTAAGAACATAGTAATGACGGCGCACAGCGCCGCCACGCACAAAACCGTTTCACTTTTGAAAAATTCCCAGGCTCTTTTTCCCATGATCTCTCTCCTGCCGTCCGTAAAGTCCGCCTAACAACATAGCACACCCCCCGCCGGTTTGCAACATTTTTCCAAAAAAAGGACCGGCTCAAATGAGCCGGTCCTTTTTTCTGCATACTCAGTCCATGGGTGCGCCGCACTGGGGGCAGAACTTGCTGTCAGACTCCGCGCCGCAGATGGGGCACTTCTTGCCCTGGGCAGGGGGCTCCTCACAGGCAGCCTCGTCCTTGGCGGGCTTGCTGGCCTCCAGCTCGGCGATCTTGGCCTTGCTGGCGTTCACCGCCTCCACCAGCTGCCGCACAGCGTCAGGGATCTCGCCCTCATACTCGCTGACGAACCACTCGCCGATGGTGCGGTAATTCTTGTCGATCTCCTTTTGTTCGCCGGCGATGGCAACGCTGATCTTGGTCAGCTCCGCGGCGTCCTTGGCCTTGTCGGCGGCCAGATAAGCAACGTCCTTCGCCTTTTTGGTAAACTCATCGAAAAATGCCATACTAAAACTCCCTTCCGTTAATACCATCCATGTTTGATTGGGAATCTGCCTGCTTTGTGGTCAGTATACCCCAGATGCGCGGGAAACGCAACAAAATTCCCGGAAGTTTACAGTTCGTTTTCAATCCAGCTCCGGGAACGGTCCACTGCCCTGCGCCAGCGGGCATAGTCCGCGGCGCAGGCCGCCTCATCCCGCAGGGGGCGGAACACGCACTGGCTGCGGCGCAGGCCCTCCAGCTCCTCCATCCCGCTCCAGACACCGGCAGAAAGGCCCGCCATGGCCGCCGCGCCGAAGGCGGTGGTCTCCACCTGGTCCGGCCGGTCCACGCCGATGCGCAGCAGATCCGCCTGGATCTGCATCATGATGTCGCTGACGGAGGCACCGCCGTCCACCCGCAGCACGGTGATGGGACAGGGGGCGTCCTCGTTCATGGCCCGCACCAGATCCGTCACCTGGAAGGCGATGGACTCCAGCACGGCCCGGGCGATGTGGGCACGGGTGGTGCCCCGGGTGAGGCCCACGATGGTGCCCCGGGCATACATGTCCCAGTAAGGGGCCCCAAGGCCCGTGAACGCGGGCACCACCACCACGCCGCCGCTGTCCGGTACGCTCTCGGCCAGCCGGTCGCACTCCGGTGCGTTTTGGATAAGTCCCAGCTCATCCCGCAGCCACTGGATGGCACTGCCGGCATTGAATACGCTCCCCTCCAGGGCATAGGTGGTCTCCCCCTTCCAGGACCAGCCCACGGAGGTGACCAGTCCGTTTTTGGACCGCACCGGCACATTTCCCACGTTCATGAGGGTGAAGCACCCGGTGCCGTATGTATTTTTGGCCTGGCCGGGAGCAAAGCACGCCTGACCGAACAGGGCCGCCGGCTGGTCTCCGGCACTGCCGCAGATGGGGATGCCGGCCAGGGCCTCCAGTCCCGGCAGGTTCTCCGCCACGCGGCCATATTCCTGGCAGTTGGGCACCGGCTGGGGCAGCAGGCTCATGGGAATGTCCAGCGCGCGGCAGAGATCGGCGTCCCAGGTGAGGGTATGGATATTGAAGAGCATGGTGCGGGAGGCGTTGGAGTAGTCCGTCACATGGACCCTGCCGCCCGTCAAATTCCAGATGAGCCAGCTGTCCACCGTGCCGCAGCGAAGCTCTCCCGCCTCCGCCCGGCGCCGCAGGCCCGGCACCGTGTCCAAAAGCCAGCGGAGCTTCGTGCCGGAGAAGTAGGCGTCCAGCAGCAGTCCCGTCTTTTCCGTCACCGTCTCCTCCAGTCCGTCGGCGCGGAGGCGGTCGCAGATAGGCGCCGTCCGGCGGCACTGCCAGACGATGGCGTTATAGACCGGCTCTCCCGTCCGGGCGTCCCACACCACGGTGGTCTCCCGCTGGTTGGTAATGCCGATGGCGGCGATGCGCTTGGGGTCGATATGGGCGGCGTCCACCGCCTCGGCCATGGACTGGCGCTCTGTGGCCCAGATCTCCATGGGGTCGTGCTCCACCCAGCCGGGCTTGGGATAGATCTGCCGGAATGGCCTCTGGGCCCGGGAGACGATGCCGCCTGTGCGGTTGAACAAAATGGCCCGGGAGCTGGTGGTGCCCTGATCCAGCGCCATCACATAAGTTTCCATGGAACGCGCTCCTTCCCCGCTTCGGTCTGCCTGCCGTCCGCCCCGAAGCGACCGGTTTCATCTGGCTTTTCCCGGACGGCTGTGCTATGATGCTGATGAAGAAATTATAGCATACGGAGGTGCGTATTTCCATGGTGCGCAGCGAATTTACCTTTCTCTCCGCCGACGGCAAGACCCCCATCCATGCGGTGGTGTGGGAGCCGGAGACGGCGCCGGTGGGCGTGGTGCAGCTCAGTCACGGCGTGGCGGAGCACATCGGCCGTTACGAGCCCCTGGCCCGCTTCCTCACGGAGCACGGCTTTGCGGTGGCGGGACACGACCACCTGGGGCACGGAGCCTCCATTCTGCCCGGTGCGCCCCGGCTGTACTTCGGCCCCCGGGGCAGCTGGGTGTGGGCGGCGGAGGACCTGCGGGTGTGCCGGGAGCATATCCGCGCCCGCTTCCCCGGCATCCCCTATATCCTTCTGGGTCACTCCATGGGCTCCTTCCTGGCCCGGACGGATCTGATCCGCTGCCCCGGCCAGGTGGACGGCGCCGTGCTCATCGGTACAGGGCACATGACCCGCAGCATGCAGGCTGCCGGCCGCACCCTGGCCGCCCGGGAAGAGCGGCGGGTAGGCTCAACCAACCCCAGCCCCCTGGTCACCCGCCTGGCTTTCGGCGCGTACAACTGCCCCTTTGCCCCCAACCGTACCAGCGCTGACTGGATCTCCGCCTCCACCGCCAATGTGGACGCCTATCTGGCAGACCCCCTGTGCAACGGGGAGCCCACCACCGGTCTTTTCCGGGAGATGCTCTGGGGCATCTGGTTTATGACCTACCCCGGCAATCTCAGGCGCATGGATCCGGACGTTCCCGTACTGTTCCTCTCCGGTGAGGAGGACCCCGTGGGCGAAAACGGCAAGGGCGTGCGCCGGGCCGCCCAGGCCTTCCGCCGGGCGGGCGTCCACTCCATCACCCTCAAGCTCTACCCCGGCATGCGCCACGAGATCCTCAACGAGGACGACCGGGACATCGTGTACCGGGATCTTCTTTGCTGGCTGCGGCATCGTCTGCCGCCCCAGAAGACCTGCGCGCAGCAGGGCGATATCCCCGGTGCGGCGCAATAGCCGCACCGTGCACACACCGTCCGCCGTCACCACCAATAGCAGGACAAAGGTGACCTGGTGCGGCACGGTCTCCATGACCGGCGTCAGCACCGCCTCCAGCCATGGCAGCGTCAGGGCGCTCAGGGCGCCCCAGGCCAGAGAGAACCGCAGGCACACCCGCCCGCCCAGATTCCACCGCTGGGCTCCATAATCCCAAAAGCGCACACCCAGCCACGCCTCATAGACCCAGTGCACCACAAACTCCACCGCCGTGGCTGCGGCGCCGCCCCACAGCGCCAGGGCCCAAACGCTCTGACGCACAGCGCCGGGCGCCGCCAAAACTGCCAGCACGCCCAAGCCATAGACCGGGCACAGCGGCAGCAGCCAGCAGCATCGGCGGCTCTCTCCCCGGGCCCCGGTACAGACGGCATAGGCCGTCTCCAGCCAGAAGCCCAGGAAGCTATATACCAAAAACCGCAGAAATACCATCCGTCCACTCCTCCCTGCCCGTCAGTCTGCCCCGGCAGCGCGCAGGTTATGCCGCATTGCGCGGCGGACACATTTATGCTATACTGTTCAAAAAACGGGAGGTGACCATATGGCGGATTCATGGGAAGCACTGGAGGCCGAATGTCTTCGCTGCAATGGCTGCGCCCTTTGTGAAAAGCGGCAGCATGTGGTCTTTGGGGACGGTGCCCGGGACGCGGAGATCCTGCTGGTGGGCGAGGGCCCGGGCCAGCGGGAGGATGAACAGGGCGTTCCCTTTGTGGGCCCCGCCGGTCAGCTGCTGGACGATATGCTGGAGATCATCCATCTGGACCGCACCAAGGTGTATGTGGCCAATATCGTCAAGTGCCGTCCGCCGGGAAACCGGGACCCGCTGAACGTGGAGCAGGATGCCTGCATGGGCTTTCTCCGCCGGCAGACTGCCCTGCTGCGTCCGAAAATGATCGTGTGCCTGGGCCGTATCGCCGCCAAGGCCATCATCAAGGAGGACTTCCGCATCACCGCCGAGCACGGGCAGTGGTTTGAGCGCCGTGGTGTCCAGATGACCGCCATCTACCACCCCTCCGCCCTGCTGCGGGACCTCAGCAAGCGGCCGGAGACCTTTTCCGACCTCAAGTCCATTCAGGCCAAGATCCGGGAAGTATGCAGCCATACTGTCGTGTAAACGCCGCGGGGCAAATGCCCCGCGGCTTCGTTCCCCCTTATTGTTAACCATTCTGAAATTTTAGGTTGACAATTGGCGTATCCTGACGTATGATCGACCTATCAAACCACAGGAGGGAATCGTTTTGAAGTCTGCCAATCGTCTGCGGACCGTGGATCTGGCCTATATGGGTCTGTTCGCCGCGCTCATGGCCATCTGTGCCTGGATCTCCGTGCCTATGCCGGCACCGCTGGTGCCGTTCACCCTGCAAACCTTCGCCATCTTCGCCGCTGTGAATACCCTGGGCGGCCGCCGGGGCACCTACGCCGTAGGCATCTATCTGCTGCTGGGACTGGTAGGTCTGCCGGTCTTTACAGGCTTTCGCGGCGGGCCCGGCACGCTCTTGGGCACCACCGGCGGCTATATTCTGGGCTTTCTCGTCTGCGCCGCCGTCTACTGGCTGCTGACCGCATGGCTGGGGGACTCTCTCGGGGCCGTGCTGCTGGCCGGATCGCTGGGCCTTGCCGCCTGCTATACCTTCGGCACCGCCTGGTTTTTGCTGCTCTATACCCGCACCACCGGCCCCATAGGGCTGGGAGCGGCGCTGGGCATGTGCGTAGTGCCCTACATACTGCCGGATCTTTGCAAGCTGGCCCTGGCGGTTGTAGTGAGCCGCCGGGTCCGGCCGCACCTGCGGTAAAAGTAGCTGTCTGCAAAAAAACGTCCCGGGATGCGATGCATCCCGGGACGTTTTCCACATATATGTTTAAAATGTCAGCCGCATATCGTACCAGACCACTCCGCCGTGGGTGGAGCCGGACACGCCCTCACAGCGGTAGCCGAAGGAGGCATAGTAATGGATCAGCTCTTCCTTACAGGTGAGCACACAGCCCCGGCGGCCCTGGGCCCGGGCATCGGCGGTCACCTGCTTCAAAAGCATTCCCGCGCAGCCCCGGCGCCGGTAGGCGGGGATGGTATTGACACCGAAGATCATCTGCCAGGCGCCCTGCTCGTTATGGAGCGATGCGTTGTCGTACATCTCATCCCGAAGGAATGGCTCATCGGTGACCATACCGTCCACAAAGCTCACCAGAGTCCCCTCGTCCTCCAGCAGCCAGAAGTGATTGGGATATACGGCCAGCCGGCGGGCGATGGACGCCTCGTCCGCTGCCTCCGCCGGAGGAAAACAAGCGGCCTCCACCGCTGCCAGGGCCTTCAGATCCGCCTGCTGGGCAGTCCGGATACGCATGAAATCCCTCCTTATTTCAAATACCGGTAGCTCAGCAGCAGCCGGGCCGTGGAATTGGTCATGTTCTCAAAGCGGTAGGGCCGGTCCGCCGCAAAGCGCAGGGCGTCCCGCTCCAAAAGCTGGAAGTCCTCATCCTGGGCCGACAGCTTTACAGAGCCGGACATGACCGTGGCGTGGCAGATGCACCCGGGCACCGACGGCTCCGGGGCATACCGGGCACTGATGTACAGGTCCAGGAAAAAATTCTCCTGCTGGGTCACATCGTCATAGGGAAAGGACGGGCGCAGCACCGCCTTGCCGCCATCCAGCCGGGCGGGTTTGGTGTCCAGCTCCCGCACCAGCTCCAGCGGCTCGAACGCGTCGTTTTCCAGCAGCACCTGGGCCGGCACCTTCAGTGCCAGGGCCAGCTTGCCCACCACCGCCACAGAGGGGTTGGCCTCTCCCCGCTCGATCTGGCCCAGCATGCTGCGGGACACGCCCGCGATGGCCGCCGTGCGCTCCATGCTGAGTTTTTTGCTTTTGCGGATGCGTTTGATATTCTCCCCTACCGCCCGGGTCAATTCCATAGTAGGCGCCGCCCTTCTCTAAAATCACACAGTATATTGGTCGCTTCGACGTTTATAGTACCCGTTTTTCCCATATGTGTCAATAGCGCCGGGCCAGTCAGAGGCAAAAAAGCGGAGCGGCCGGGCCGCTCCGCTTTTTCTTTTTCTTGTCAGATACGCTTCCAGACGGCACCGCCGGGCACGTCGGTGATCTCGATGCCCTGGGCCTTGAGCTCGTCACGGATGCGGTCGGCCTCGGCAAAGTTCTTGGCCTTCTTGGCCTCCGCACGGGCCAGCACCTTGGCGTCCACCTCCGGGTCGCCCTCGCCGGTGACGGTATAGCCGCCGGAAGTGGCGGTGGCAGCGGCCTTGGCCAGCTCCTTCCGCTTTTCCGCGGCCCGCTCCAGGAGGCTCAGGCTCAGCACCTGGTCAAACTCGCCCAGCAGAGCCAGCTTGGTGGCGTCCGTGGTCTTGGCCTTGAGTACATCGTAGAGGGCCGTCACGGCCAGGGACGTATTCAGGTCGTTGTCCAGAGCCGCCTTGAACTTGCTCCGCAGCTCCGCCGCCGCGGCCTCGTCCACGTCGCCGCCCTCTTTCAGCGCGGCGATCCGGGCGATGAGCTTATCGTAGGCAGTCTTGGCGTTGTCCAGGTTCTCCCAGGTAAACACCAGGGCCTTACGGTAGTGGGACTGGAGGCAGAAAAGGCGATAGACCAGAGGATCGTAGCCCTTTTCCTCCAGCAGGGAAACGGTCAAAAACTCGCCCTTGGACTTGCTCATCTTGCCAGTGGCGGTGTTCAGGTGGTGGACATGGAACCACTGGGGGCACCAGGGATGGCCCAGGTAGCTCTCGGACTGAGCGATCTCATTGGTGTGGTGGGGGAAGGCATTGTCCACGCCGCCGCAGTGCAGGTCCAGATACTCACCGTTGTGCTTGAGGGAGATGCCGGAGCACTCGATGTGCCAGCCGGGATAGCCCACGCCCCAGGGAGAATCCCACTTAAGGGCCTGGTCCTCAAACTTGGACTGGGTGAACCAGAGGACGAAGTCGTTCTTGTTGCGCTTGTTGGCGTCCTCTTCCACGCCCTCCCGGACGCCCACAGCCAGATCTTCCTCGTCGTGGTCGTTGAAGATATAATAGCGGGAGAGCTTGCTGGTATCAAAGTACACGTTGCCGCCGGCAAAGTAGGCGTAGCCGGTGTCCTCCAGCTTTTTGACGATGTTGATATACTCCTGGATGCAGTTGGTGGCAGGCTCCACCACGTCCGGGCGCTTGATGTTGAGCTTGCGGCAGTCGGAGAAGAAAGCGTCCGTATAGAACTGGGCGATCTCCATGACGGTCTTGTGCTCCCGCTTGGCGCCCTTGAGCATCTTATCCTCGCCGGTGTCGGCGTCGGAGCTCAGGTGGCCCACGTCGGTGATGTTCATGACCCGGTTCACGTCATAGCCGGCATAGCGCAGGTACTTCTCCAGCACATCCTCCATGATATAGGAGCGGAGGTTGCCGATGTGGGCAAAGTGATACACCGTGGGGCCGCAGGTATACATCTCCACGTGGCCGGGGGTATGGGTGGTAAATTCCGCTTTTTTGTGGGTGGCTGAGTTATAAAGATACATATTCAGGCAGTCCTTTCTTTTGTATGGGTCTGGTGTTCCATCAGTTCTTCCAGCTGGGCAAGGCGCTCCCGGAGGCTATCCAGCTCCCGGCAGACGGGATCTTCCACATGGATCTGATCCACGGCGTCGGCATAGCGGACGGGCACGCCGTCCATGCGCACCACCTGGGCGGGCACGCCCACGGCAGTGGCGCCGGCGGGCACAGCGGTCAGCACCACGGCGCCGGCAGCGATGCGGGCGTTGTCCCCCACGGTAAAGGGGCCCAGCACCTTGGCGCCGGAGCCCACCAGCACACCGTTGCCCAACGTGGGATGGCGCTTGCCCTGGTCCTTGCCGGTGCCGCCCAGGGTCACGCCCTGATAGAGGAGGCAGTCATCGCCCACTTCGGCGGTCTCGCCGATGACGATGCCCATGCCGTGGTCAATGACCAGACGGCGGCCGATGGCGGCGCCGGGGTGGATCTCGATGCCGGTCCAGAATCGGTTCCACTGGGACACGAAGCGGGCCAGGAAAAAAGCACGGTGGCGATAGAGCCAGTGGGCCAGGCGGTGGTAGAGGACCGCGTGGACGCCGGGATAGAGCAAAAAGATCTCCAGCTTGCTGCGGGCGGCCGGGTCACGGCGCTGATAGGCGCCCAGTAAGTCGGAAAGGCTGGCAAAGGGATGATGTCTCATATTCGATAACTCCTTTATTCAGTAAAATGGGCAGGGCGGTACAGATGCAAAGTCCCCAACATCGTACTGCACAGGAGTTCAAACGGTTCCGAGCCATCATATTCTTGCCTCCTTTACCGGGAAAATACAAAAACGCCTCCGGCACCCCACAGGGTGCAAGAGGCGTTGACACGCGGTTCCACTCTCGCTTATCACTCACGCCGGCCTAACAGCCGGACAGCCCGATAACGGCGGCCGCACCGGGGGCCATTACGCCCCGCGCTCCCGGATGCACTTCGCAGTCTCCGCCGCAGGCATGCTTACAGCCGGTGGCACGCCCTCTCTGTTCTTTGGATGAACTGCTACTCTTTCCGTTCCTCGCGCAATCTGCTTACCACAGTATAGTAACAGGACTTATCCGGCGTGTCAAGAGGGCAGGCAATTTTTGCCTCGTGTCAACTGCCTGTTGACAGCATGTCTGCCTCCGTCGCTTGTTCCTGCTCAGCAGATTTGGTACAATAAAGCAGAACAAAAGGAGGGTCGGATATGGAACTGAAGGATCGGATCGCCGCGGTACGCAAGGCCGCCGGCCTCACCCAGGAGCAGCTTGGGGAGCTGGTGGGCGTCACCCGTCAGGCAGTGAGCAAGTGGGAGAGCGGCCAGACCGTGCCGGATGCCATCACGATCGGACGGCTGTGCCTGGCCCTCCATGTGTCGGCAGATTACGTGCTGCTGGGTAAGGAGCCGGAGGATGCAGCGGCCGGGCAGCCCACACCGGTGCAGCCGGATCACTGTCCCTGCTGCGGCCGAAGCATGGACGGAGCCGTCTGTCCCCACTGCGGCTATCCCCTGCCCGACGTGCCGCCGTCCCATCAGCGCTATGCGGTCACTGCGGTGGGCCAGTACTATGCCAATCCCTACGCCGAGGAGCGCCTGATGCGTTTTTGCGGCTTTACCCGGGAAGAAGCCCGGCAGGCACTGCAAGACTCCCATGGCCGGGAAGCAGTGCTGCGGCGCGGACTGACGGACGGTGCCGCCCGCTACCTCTCCGCAAATCTCAACCGGACCATGTTCCCCTCCGTCCGTGTGGTGGCAGATACCGGCGGCTCCACAGAATCCCTGCCCGACGGCGGCACTGCTATGGCGGTATCAGAGCCGGAGCCCAGAGGGCTGGACTTCTGGGGCGTGGTGGGCGCCGTAGCGGCGGCGCTGATCCTGATCTTTCTTATCCAGCTGGTGCTGGCCGCCCTGCTTTGAAAAAAAGAAAAAGCCGCGGAGCTTCCGCGGCTTTTTTCGCGCCTTTCATGCCGAGGCGATCACATCTTTGTTCTTCACGAAATACTCCACACCGGAGTAGAGGGTGGTCAGGGTGATGACCCACACGCAGATGGTGTTCACCACAGCCGGGATGGGCAGGAACATGAGGACGATGCACACCATGGTGGAGGCGGTCTTTACCTTGCCGGACCAGCCGGCGGCGATGACCCGGCCCTTGTCGGAGGCGATCATCCGAAGGCCGCTGACGGCAAACTCCCGGCAGATGACGATGAGCAGCATCCAGGCGGCCATCTGTCCGATCTCCACAAACCACAGCATGGCGGCCGTCACCAGCATCTTGTCCGCCAGGGGGTCGGCGAACTTTCCGAAGTCCGTCACCAGGTTGTACTTGCGGGCGATCTTGCCGTCCAGCAGGTCTGTGAGACTGGCCACGATGAAGATGGCCAGGGCCACATAGTTGGCCCCCGGGAAGCCCCAATAGAGCACCCCCATGAAAACTGGGATCAAGATAATCCGCAAAAGAGTCAATTTATTGGGCAAATTCATGATCTCTCGCTCCTTCCGCCTTTACTCTGCCAGCTCGCCGGTGAGCTCGCCGTCCATGACACCGGTGAGGCGGACGGTAACGAAGGTGCCCGGCTCCACCTGGGTGTCGGCGGTGAAGTAGATACGCCCGTCGATGTCGGGAGACTCGGCGTAGCTGCGGCCGAAGAACATCTGCGCCTGGCCGTCGAAGCCCTCACACAGAACCTCCCGCTCACTGCCCAGGACGGATTCATTGTACGCGTCGATGATGTCGGACTGGACGTCCACCACCAGCTCCGCCCGGCGCTTGGCCTCCTCCATGTCCACATGGTCCATGAGGGCGGCGCGGGTGCCATCCTCGGGGTAGAAGGGGAACACGCCGGCCCGCTCGATGCGCATTTCACGCAGGAAGGCACACAGCTCCTCAAAGGCGGCCTCGTCCTCGCCGGGCAGGCCGGTGATGAGGCTGGTGCGCAGCACCAGGCCGGGGATGCGGTCCCGCAGGGCATTGAGAACGCGGGTCAGGGATTCCTTGGTGTCCCGCCGGTTCATGGCCTTGAGGATGCCGTCATTGCAGTGCTGGATGGGGATATCCAGATAGGGCAGGATCTTGGGCTCGGAGGCAATGGTGTCGATGAGCTCTTCGGTGATGTCGCTGGGATAGAGGTAGTGGAGCCGGATCCAGTGGAAGTCCAGCTTGCAGAGCTCGCGCAGCAGCGCAGCCAGCTGGTGCTCGCCATTGAAGTCCGTGCCGTAGCGGGTGATGTCCTGCGCGATGACCAGCAGCTCCTTGACGCCGGCGGAGCAAAGCTCGGCAGCCTCATCCAGCAGCTCCGCCATGGGGCGGCTGCGGTACTTGCCCCGCAGGGACGGGATGACGCAGTAGGCGCAGTGGTTGTCGCAGCCCTCGGCGATGCGCAGATAGGCATACCAGGGGGGCGTGGACAAGATCCGCTCGCCGCTCTGGTTGGCGGTGTGGATATTGCCCAGATGGCAGGGGCGCTGGCCCTTTTCCATCACCTCGGCAATGGCCAGGCCGATGTCATCGTAGCTGCCGGTGCCCAGGATGCCGTCCACCTCCGGCAGCTCCCGGAGCACATCCTCCTTGTACCGCTGGGCCATGCAGCCGGTCACCAGGATCTTCTGGATCTTCCCGGCCTTTTTCAGCTCCGCCATCTCCAGAATATTGTCGATGGCCTCCTCGCAGGCAGAGGACAAGAAGCCGCAGGTGTTGACCACCACCACATCGGCACCCTCGGGCGCGGCGTGGATGGTATGGCCTGCCGCCTGGACCGTGGCCATCATCTGCTCGCAGTTGACCTGGTTCTTGGCACAGCCAAGGGAAATGAATGCAACGTTATATGACATAGAATCGCTCCGTTTTCTCATTTTTTATGGGGAAACCGGCAGAGAGATGTCCGCCGGTGGTGAACTGTCCTTACTCCTCCGACATCTCCGTCCCCAGGCGGTTCCATGCCGCCCGGATATCGCCCCAGGAAAAGCCCCGGCGCACCAGGGCTCCCGTGAGCCGCCGCTTTGCGGCCTCGTCGGCCTCGCCGCCGCGGAGCTTGGACGATAAAAAGCGGTCGATCTGCTCACCGGGGTCCGGCAGGGTGTCCAGCGCATCGTCCCACAGCTCCCGGGGCACCCCCTTTTCCCGGAGCTTTTCCCGCACCCGGCCGGGGCCGTAGCCCATCTGGGCGCAATGCCGGGCCAGCACGGCAGCGTAATCGGCGTCGTTGATGGCCCCGATGGCCTCCATCCATTCGGCAGCATAGCGGGCCTCGGCCTCACTGGCTCCCTTGTCCCGGAGCTTGCGCTCCAGATCGTGACGGCTCATGGCCCGGCGGCCCACCAGATCGGCGGCCCGGGCCTTCACGTCAGACACCCCGGCGGCATCCTTCAGCCGCTTCAAGGTCGCCTCGTCCAGCTCATCTCCGGAGCGGAGGCCGAAGTCCAGCAGCTCCTGCTCCGTGACCTTCAGGCACGCGCCGTCCGCCAGGAATACCAGCACCCGGCCCCGCTTATGCTCAGAGGCGACGATGCGCTCAATCCTCATCCTTGAAATCGTCGGCGCTCACATCCACCGCCCGGCCAGCGGCCTTAGCGGCGATGCGCGCCTGGTTGCTCATGAGCTTATCGAAGTTGGCGCGGATATCCGCCTCCAGCTTCTCCGCCACCTCCGGATTTTCCTGGAGGTACTTCTTGGCAGCGTCCCGGCCCTGGCCGATGCGGGTCTCGCCCATGGAGAACCAGGAGCCTGCCTTCTGCACCAGATCCAGCTTTACGCCCAGGTCCAGCAGCTCGCCGGTGTGGGCGATGCCCTCGCCGTACATGATGTCGAACTCCGCCTCCCGGAAGGGGGGCGCCACCTTGTTCTTGACCACCTTGGCCCGGGTGCGGTTGCCCACCACCTCGGAGCCGTTTTTCAGCGTCTCGATCCGCCGCACGTCGATGCGGACGGAGGAATAGAACTTCAGTGCCCGGCCGCCGGTGGTGACCTCGGGGTTGCCGTACATGACACCCACCTTTTCACGCAGCTGGTTGATGAAGATGACGATGGTGTTGGTCTTGCCCACAGCGCCGGTGAGCTTGCGCAGAGCCTGGCTCATGAGCCGGGCCTGGAGGCCCACATAGCTGTCGCCCATCTCACCCTCGATCTCCGCCCGGGGCACCAGGGCCGCCACGGAGTCCACCACGATCACGTCGATGGCGCCGGAGCGCACCAGGGCCTCCGTGATCTCCAGGGCCTGCTCGCCGGTATCCGGCTGGGAGATGAGCATCTCCTCCACATTCACGCCCAGGGCACGGGCATAGGTGGGATCCAGGGCATGCTCGGCGTCCACGAAGGCCACCTCGCCGCCCCGCTTCTGGGCCTCCGCCACCACGTGCAGGGCCAGGGTAGTCTTACCGGAGGACTCGGGCCCGTAGATCTCCACGATCCGTCCCCGGGGAAGGCCGCCGATACCCAGGGCCACGTCCAGGGCCAGAGAGCCCGTGGGGATGTAGTCCACATTCAGGTTGGCCTGATCGCCAAAGCGCATGATGGAGCCCTTGCCGTACATTTTCTCGATCTGGGCCATGGCGGTATCGATGGCCCGCTTTTTGTCCGAAGCCGGTGCCGCGGAGGGCACAGGCGCTTTTTCCTTTGCCATAGTCTTCTTCCTCCTGTATGTTCACGTTCCGTATCTGTGTCTTTGTCCATGGCAGCTTTTGCCGCAGCGGATGTAAAGGCGATACACCTCGCAGATTTTATAAAGAGCGAGCGCACCTCAGATCTCCGTACAAAGTGTGCCGAACACCACCCGGGGGATGCCCTGGGTGTCCTTGACCACCTGGATGTCCCCGAAGCCCTGGGCGCGCATGATGCGCAGGACGCTGTCCGCCTGGCCGATGCCCACCTCGAAGTAGAGCTTTCCGCCGGGGACCAGCGCTCCGCGCCACAGATCGGAAATGGCCCGGTAAAAGTCCAGGCCGTCCTCACCGCCGTCCAGAGCCAGGTGCGGCTCGTAGTCCTTCACAGATGTATCCAGGGTGTCGATGTCCGCCCGTGGGATATAGGGCGGGTTGGAGACGATGCACTGGAACTCTCCCAGGGATTTTTCCGGCTTTTCCAGGGCATTTGCCTGCATGGGCACCACCCGGCCGGTGAGGCTGTTGCGCCGGATGTTCTGGCGGCAGATCCTGAGAGCCGCGTCCGACCACTCCCCCAGCACCACCCGGGCCTGGGGCGCCTGAGACGCCACGGCCAGACCGATGCAGCCGCTGCCGGCGCACAGGTCCAGCACCCGGCACTCGCCCAAAGTCTTTACATAGTCGATGGCCTGGGCTGCCAGCACCTCCGTGTCCGGGCGGGGAATAAGCACGTCCCGGGAGATGTCCAGGGGCAGCCCGTAAAACTCCCACTCGCCGATCAGATACGCCACCGGCTCGCCATTGAGGTGCCGCTCCACCAGATCCCGCACCCGCTTTTCCAGCTCCGGGGAGGCATACAGGCTCCCGTCCGCCGTCAGCTGCTGGCGGCTCTTGCCGGTGCCGAAGCACACCAGCTCCCGGGCCTCCAGCGTGGCGGCCTCAATGCCCGCGCTGCGCAGCTGCCGGCGAATATCCAAATACAAATTGTTATATGTGATTGCCATATTACGCTCCGTATTGAAATTTGACGTATTTTCCGGCTTTTGAACGGAATATCCCGCTTTACGTCACCAGGCATCCTTGCCCTTTTCGGAGGGCAGCACCAGCTCCAGCGAGCGAATGGCCACTTCGATCATGGCGTCGTCCGGCTCGTTGGTAGTAAAGTTCTGCATCCACAGACCCGGTGCCGTCAAGATCTGGGCCAGCCGGTTCTCCTGCACATGGCGGCCCACCCAGCGGTTGAACTCATAGGTGATGCCCACCACCAGCGGCAGCAGCAGAAGGTGCGCCGCCGTCCGCAGCCAGACATTGGTGATGGGCCAGATGCCGAACACCACGCTGGAGATGAGGATGGACACAAAAATGACCACGAACAAAAAGCTGGTGCCGCAGCGGGGATGGTGCCGGGGCTGGACGCGGACGTTCTCCACGGTCAGGGGAAGCCCCGCCTCGTAGCAGAAGATGGTCTTGTGCTCCGCTCCGTGATACTGGAACACCCGGTAGATGTCCTTTTGCCGGGAGCAGGCGATCAGGTAGATGAGGAAGATAACGATCTTCAAAAGGCCCTCCACCAGATTGCGTCCCCACATAGGAAAGCCGGGGTAAAAATGCAGAATGCCGCCGGTAAGCAGCGTGGGCAGCACCATGAAAAGGAAGATGCTCATGCCCACGCCCAGCACCACCGCCAGCGCCACCACGGCGCTCTCCAGCTTTTTGCTGGGGATATGGGATTCCAGCCACTGTTCAAAGCGGGAGGGCTGGGCGGCCTCGTCGTCGGGGTAGAAGTCCGCCGAGTACATAAGAGCCTTGACACCGTGGACCATGGAGTCCAGGAAATTGACGGTGCCCCGCACCAGGGGCCAGCCCAAAATGGGATAGCGGTCCTTGATGAAGCGCAGAGGCTCCACCTTTTCCACCAGCTTGCCCTCCTGGTCCCGTACCACCACGGCCTCCTTCTCCGGGCCGCGCATGAGGATCCCCTCGATGAGCGCCTGTCCGCCGATGCTGGTGCGGAAGGCGCAGGAATTGTGTTCTGCCATGTGGATTCCTTTCTATTGTTGCATTGTATCACATCCGTCTGCCAAAAGCAAACGAATGTTCGATTACGGATTCATGGGCAGCCGGATGGTCACCACCGCGCCGCCGCCCTCAGCGTTGCCGATGGTAAAGGTACCGCCGTGGAGACCGATGATCTCGTCACACACGGCAAGACCGATGCCGCTGCCGCGGGCCTTGGAAGAGCCCTTATAAAACTTCTGCTTCACGTAAGGCAGCTCCGCCTCCGGGATGCCGGGGCCGTAATCCCGCACCCGGACCACTTCCTCGTGGCCCTCCCGGCAGATGGATGCCGTGATCCGCAGGCCCGATCCGCCGTGCTTGGCGGCGTTGTCCAGCACGTTGCAGAATACCTGCTTGAGCCGCTCCGGGTCGCCGGAGATAAAGGGCATCTCCTCGTCGCAGCTCTCGTACTCCAGGGCGATGCCCTCCTGGCGGAACAGCTCCCGGTAGGTGAAGATGGCGTCCTCAAACTCTGCCTGCAGGTCCACCTGCTCCACCCGCAATGTGAAGCGGCCGTCCTCCATTTTGGAAAACTCCAGCAGCTCTTCCACCATGGTGGAAAGGCGCCGGGACTCGTTGAGGATGATCCGGATGCCCCGGCGCAGCTGCTCGGGGTCCCCGGTGGGGTCTTCCAGAATGGTCTCGCCCCAGCCGTTGATGGCGGTCAGCGGCGTGCGCAGCTCATGGGACACGGAGGAGATGAACTCGCTTTTCATCTTCTCGTTGCGGCCGATCTTGAGGGACATATCGTTGATGTTGTCCACCAGCTCGCCCAGCTCATCGGAATATTTATTTTCGATCTGGATGCCGTAGCCTCCCGCTGAGATGCGCTTGGCGGCGTCGGTGACCACGGCCACCGGCTCCACTACATCGTTGATGAAGAGGAGGTTTGCCAGGATGACCATGGTCATGCACAATGCGGCGATCACCAAAACCACCGCGATGGTCACCAGGATCTGGCGGTTCACTTCCCGCAGCGAGGTCACCAGGCGCAGTACGCCCACCACCTTGCCGCTGTACATGAGGGGCGCGGAGACTGCCAGGATGTTCTCCCCCGTCTCCGGGTCACGGCCCTGGAAAGCCACGCAGTCCTGCTGGGCGATGGCCTGCTCGATGTCCGGTGTGCCGGGCTTGATGCCGTTTTTCAAACTGGAGGTGGAGGAGACCTGGATGCGTCCGGCGCCGTTGATGAATTGCAGCTCGATGCGGTCCTTGTCCTCAAAATTGGTGGTGGACTGGGTGGCCCGCTGCAAATACTCGGCAAAGCCGTTGTCCATAAAGTAGTCGTTGAAGGCACCTGCCTCCGCCCGCGCCTGCTTCATGAGGCCGTCCTGCATGGTTCCGTAATAATAGCTGGAAATGCCCACGGAAAACAACGTCACCAGCAGCACCAGCATCAGCAGCACCGGCATGATGCTGTTGAACACCCACCGCTGCCGCAAGCCCTGGATCCGAAGGGTCTTCCACTTGATCCCGCGCTCTTCTGACACCGCGCTCCGCCTCCTTTCAGCCGGTTTTCCGTACAGAACTCAAAATCCCCACTTGTACCCGTATCCCCACACCGTGGTAATGTAGGTGGGATTTTGTACATTGTCCTCGATCTTCAGCCGCAATCGCCGCACGTTCACGTCCACGATCTTCAGCTCGCCAAAGTAATCCCGGCCCCACACCATATCCAGGATCTCCTCCCGGGAGAGGGCCTTGCCGGGGTTTTCCATGAACACCTTCATGATGGAATACTCCACCTGGGTCAGCTTGATGCGCTGCCCGTTTTTCTCCAGGGTGCGGTTGCGGGTGTTGAGCAGGAACGGCGGCTGGACGATCTCCCCGGCCTGGGCGGGCTCTTCCCCGCCGGCCCGGCGGAACAGGGCGTCCACCCGGGCAGTCAGCTCCGCCGGGGAGAAGGGCTTGGTCACATAGTCATCGGCGCCGGTCATGAGCCCCGTCACCTTGTCCATTTCCTGAGACCGGGCCGTGAGCATGATGATGCCGATCTTGGCGTTGGTGGCCCGAATGCGGCGGCAGACCTCAAAGCCGTCGATGCCGGGCAGCATGATGTCCAGCAGCGCCACCTTGGTGTCCGGATTTTCCTTGAGCCGCTCCAGCGCATCCTCACCGGTCTCGGCCTCGATCACATCGTAGCCCGCCCGCCGCAGGTTAATGACAATAAAGCTGCGGATGCTGGACTCGTCTTCCAAAACCAAAACTTTTTTCATGGCGTATCCTTTCTTGTCGGTCAGTTGTCACCGTACACCCACTCTTTGGTGATGAGGCTGAAGGCGGAGCGCACCTCGTCCTCGGTCATGCCGCCGCTCCAGCGGCTGTTGGCATCCAGCAGTTCGGCGGTGTAAATGGCCTCCGCCTGACGGCCCAGGGTGAATCGCCCGCCCCGCACCGCCTTGACGCTGCGGCTGCTGCCGGTGATGGCCGTGATCTGCATGAAGGGCTCCGGTCCCTGTTCTCCCTGGATATAGAAGGTGACGCATGCCTCGTCCTCATCCACGCTCCGGGATACCATGACCTCCTCCCGCCAGCTCTCCGGCAGGAGGAAATACCAGCCGTCCTCGATGTCGTGATAGGTGCTCAGCGCCAGAGTCGCCTCTCCCTGGGCATTATAGGTGTACCAGTCGATCCGCTGATAGGCGATCTGGTTTTCCTGCAAAATGGGCAGTGAGACGGCCCTGGGAAGCTCCGTCACGCCGTCGCTGTTGATATCCATGGGATAGAGCGTCTGGAACGGGGCGATCTCGGCGGAGACGCCGGTGGCGTCAGAGAGGGTGATGTTGGTCAGATCACCGTTGCGGGAGGCCAGCACATCCGTCACAGACCAGAGTCCTTCCTCCACGCCGGTGACAAACAGCGCCGGCATACCGTCATTCAGGGTCCCAGCGGTGACCCGTCCCTGCTGGTTCAGCTCCGCCATGGTGATGGAGATAGGTGCCGAGCCCTGCAGCTGCAGGCCTCCGTTCTGCCAGGTATAGTAGTCCGCCACGGCATCGCCACCCTCGGCACTGCGCAGCACCACCAGTTCCTGGACCTGATCCTGGTCCAGATCCGTGACTGCATAGCGCACATAGTTGCTGCGCATGAGCTCCGTGGGCTCGCCGTCCTTGAGGGTGTAGACCACCAGAGCCTGCAGGTCTGTGGTAACGCGCCAGCCCACGATCAGCTCCGTGTTCCCGTCGCCGTCCAGATCATTGTAGCTGATGCTGTAAATGGCGGTACCGCTGCTTTCGATCACATAGGAAAGTTCATAGGTCTGGTCCTTGGCGGTAAAAATGCAGATCTTCAGCGGCTTTTCATCGGCATCATTGCGGAAAAATGCCACCGCCTCCTCCTGCCCGTCGCCGTTCAGATCCTCCAGCTGCACGGGCTGGATGTTGCTGCCGGAGATGGGTGCGGCATACTCCGCCCCGTCCGACAAAATGGCATTGATCCGGTTGTCCAGCTCTGTGTATTCCGTGGGGAGCTTGGGCAGGCAGTACAGCTCCTGCGGGGAAATGGTAAAGCCGCATCCGCTGGTCATCAGCGCCGTCAGAACCAGCAGCCAAGTCGCCAGTATTTTTCGCATTGCACTGCCCTCCTCTCCGGCAAAGCTCCAAAAATGCACATAATTTAACTAATATATGATAGCACGTCTTTTCCCGTTTGTGTAGAGGTTTCTTCCCTTTTTCCCTGCATTTTACGCTTCGTTCATTTTTTTGTTTTTTATGAAAACAGCTCTTGAATTTCCCTATGCACTCTTGTATAATAGCCAAGTACCTTATGCCGGTGTGATGGAATTGGTAGACGTGACGGACTCAAAATCTTGTTCGTCCATTCACAGGCGTTTTTGTAGGACCCTTGGTATTACAGCATATTTTCAACTGAATAACAGCATTTGGTTTTAATATCCCTCCCGCATATCCCTCCAAAATCAGAGATATGCGGGACACAGGGAATTAAAATATAAATGCCGGTGTGGCGGAATTGGCAGACGCACCGCACTCAAAATGCGGCGGAGCAATCCGTGCCGGTTCGAGTCCGGCCACCGGCACCAGAATTTTCAGCCCTGAACTTACAGAGTTCAGGGCTTTTTTATTGCCCGATAGTCTGTACTCTGGTGTTTTGCGGGTAAAATGCGAGAATCGCATTTGCCGACGAAACCTTGCTGCTATAATCAAGGTGGGTGTAAATATTCGATGTCGTTCCGATGTCGCTATGTCCCAGCCACTCCTGGATGTCCCTCAGACTGACACCGTTGGCGTAAAGAAGGCTGGCACAGCTATGGCGGAGATCGTGGAAACGGATTTTTTTCAATCCGTGGTTTTTCAATACAATCTCGAAATGCTGTGTGATGAAGTTTGGTTTGACAAGTTCGCCCATTGCATTTACATAGATATAATCCAGATATTTTTTGCAGTAGGCTGCACCGCATACCTTTTGATTGACAAGCTGCTCTTGTTTCAAGCGCCGCAGCAGTTCTTCAAAGGGTGGGACCAAAGGCAAGGTCCGGTAACTGGACTTCGTTTTCGTTCGGTCCTTCTGTACGGTGATGTTCTTGCCATCCACATTGACTTGCGTAACGGTGTGCTTTATGCTGATTGTCTTTTTTTCAAAGTCAATCGCATCCCATTTCAGTCCGACTACCTCGCTCCGCCGCAGTCCGTAAAATGCGGCAAGAATAACACCCAGCTCAATGGGGTCGCCCTTTACAGTCTTGAAAAGGATTTCCAGCTCTTGCTGGTTGTAAATCGTCGCAAGATATTTGTCTTTCCGGGGTCGCTCTACACGGTCAGCGGGGTTCGACTTGATTAGTCCGATCTGGAACGCATACTGCAAGCATTTACGGATGTTGGCGTGGCGATGGATTACGGTATTAGGCAAAGACACCGCCGCCGCCCATTTCTGCGCCGGTTCCTCCGGCTCCGGGGTTTCCTCCGGGGTCTCCGGTTCCGGCTCCTTGCCCGTGCAGGCGCTCATATTGGTGGCGCACACCGGGCAGGCCGTATTCACCGCACCGGCCACACATTTCTCCGTACAGGTACAGGTGGCGGGCTGCTCCTGAGTGGTCTGGCCATCCTCCATCAGTGCCATCAGGTCGGCTCCATCCACCTGGTTTAAGAAGTGGACGGCGGTTTCCTTGTCCTCGTTGGCCCGGTCAATGAGGATGCAGAAGTAGTTGCCCGCCTTGGTGGTGATGGTGATAAGTTGCTTGTTGCCGCCGAAATCATCTACCAGGGCGGCGTTGCCATCCGGGGTCAGGGCTGGGCTGTCCTCGGTTTCCTCCACCACTACATTGGCGTCGTTGGTGGCGTCCTCTGCCGGGGGCTGCTCCGTCCCCTGGGCAAAGGCTGTCACGGAAAGGCCCATCATCAGCACCAGGGTGGCGCAGAGGGCCGAAAAGGTCTTGAAAATTCTCTTATTCTTCATGGTCGGTGTCCTCCTGTTCGTCGTAGTCGGTGGAGGCAGCGGCCATGCCGGGGACCGTGCCGCCGGAGAGCATGGCGTTCAGCTGCTCCGGGGTCAGCCGCAGGGCGCGCACCATC
>PPYE01662000.1_pt1 | contig 23434 bp, 22 predicted proteins | sample 1559881 | NCBI WGS metagenome assembly PPYE01 (sample SAMN08240022, study PRJNA423297) | Human gut metagenome, whole genome shotgun sequencing project. | reverse complement strand
TTCACAGACAGCAAGCCCTTTCGGCTGCTTGAACAATTTCCCTCCGAAAATATTGTCTAACTTTTTGGGGTCACTTCACCTGAGACGGAGGAATTTTTTTATGTAATTACTTGTTGCCGCTGCAGGCAGTGCAGCCGCCGCACTGGGGGTGGGACTGGGCCCACAGCTTGTCGGCGGTGGGCTTCCAGTTGTCGGCGTAGGGGTGGGTCTTGGAGGTCAGGTGCTCCACGGTCTCGGGAGACTGAGGATCGGTGGAGTGAGCGCCGGTCTTGTTGACGATCTCCTCGATGCGCTCGGGGTTCTCCAGCATGGGGCAGGGACGGAGCATATTGTCATTGAAGGGCTGGTTGTCATGGTAGGCCATGAACAGCGGGGACTGCAGGCACTCCAGCAGGGTCTTTTCGTGGATGTTGGAGTCGGAGTAGTGGATAAACACGCAGGGATCCACGTCGCCGTTGGCATTGATGTGCAGGTAACGGCGGCCGCCGGCAATACAACCGCCCACATACTCACCGTCATTCTGGAAGTCCATGGCGAAGATGCCCTTGGTCTGACGCATGGCGCGGATGCGGTGATAGATCTCCTCACGCTGCTCGGGGGTGGGCATCAGCTCAGGAGCGGCATCGTTGCCAACAGGCATATAGTGGAAGAACCACACAAAGTAGGCGCCCAGGTCGATGATCTTGTCGTAGAACTCCTCGCTGGTGATGTCCTTGTAGTTGACGCTGGTGTAGCAGGTGGAGATACCGAAGGGCAGGTGATGGCTCTTCAGCAGGGCCATGGCGTTGGTGACCTTCTCGTATACACCCTGGCCGCGGCGGCTGTCGTTGGCCTCCTCAAAGCCCTCCAGGCTGATGGCGGGAATGAAGTTCTTCACCCGCAGCAGATCCTGGCAGAACTCCTCGTCAATGAGGGTGGCGTTGGTGAAGGACAGGAAAGCCACGTCGTTGTGCTTCTCACACAGGGCAATGATGTCTTTCTTGCGCACCAGGGGCTCGCCGCCGGTGTAGATGTACATATAGATGCCCAGTTCCTTGCCCTGGGTGATGATGGAGTCGATATCGTCAAAGGACAGATTCAGCTTATTGCCGTACTCCGCCGCCCAGCAGCCGGTGCAGTGCAGGTTGCAGGCAGAGGTGGGGTCCAGCAGAATGGCCCAGGGAATATTGCAGCCGTACTTCTCACGCATCTTCTCCTGCTTGGGCCAGCCCACCAGGTTGGCGTTGACGAAGAAGTTGTTGAACACGGTCTTGAGCACATCGGGGTCGGTCTGGGTCCAGACCTTCTCGATCAGCTGGTGCCAGCAGGAATCCTTGTCGTTGATGGCCTTGTCGAACGCCTCACGCTGAGTGGACAGGGTGTCCCCGGAGAACTTATTGACCAGGTCCATAACCTTGCTCATATTGTTCATAGGGTCTTTATCCAGATAATCAAACACCTTGGCCAGGCCATAGCGCTTCAGACTGTCAGGAATTTTCATCTTTATTTTCCCCTTTCACGGCATAACAATACCTATCATTGTGTGTCATGATACCTTTTCTGACGAAAATTGAAAATAGACAAAACCCGTTTCATGTCCAAACTCTATACAAAAACAGCAGTTTGCTTAAAAGCGTTTCAGATTTTCGCCTTAGTTTTATATAATTTTATCCATCCTATAATATAGTTTGTAAGACTATATCAGTCCCCCGGCGGCAACCGCTGGTCCTCCCTGTCCGGCTCTCCCGCTGGATGGACGGCAGAAGCAATGGAGATGGCTCCCCTCCCATATTTGTCCCGGATGGAATCCATGGCCTTCTCCAGCTTCTCCAGCTTATCGCGGCAGGGTATGGCGTCGGCGGCAAACAGATCCACCTGCTCCCCTGCGTCCCGCTCCTCCACCAGGTTCTGGGCCGTAATGGTAAGGGCCCGGACTGGCTGCCGCTCACTCCAGCAGCTGTGCAGCAGCTCCATCCCGCACTGCGCCAGGTCCCGGGAGATATAAGTGGGGGCACTAAGCCGCTTCTGGCGGCAGATATCCTTAAAGGACGGATCACGCACGGTGATCTGTACGGTGGTACATTTGAGTCCGTGCTTGCGCAGCCGGACCGCAACCTCGTCCGCCAACTCAGACAGAGCTGTACGCAGCTGCTCCCAGCCCACCAGATTTTTAGGGAAGGTCAGTCCGTTTCCCACCGACTTAGGCCCTGGCATATCCCGGGCAGGTACCACCGGGGCGTGTTCCCTGCCCGTGGCATAGTCGTGGAGGGTATATCCTCCCTTGCCCAGAATCTGCCCCAGGCTCTCCCGGTCAAACCGGGCCAGATCGCCAATGGTGCGTATCCCGTAGCCATTGAGCACCCTGGCCGCCGCACGGCCCACAAAGAGCAGATCGGTCACCGGCAATGGCCAGAGCAGCTGTTGAAAGTTTTCCCGGGTGATCACCGTTGTGGCGTCCGGTTTTCGGTAGTCGCTGCCCATTTTCGCAAATACCTTATTAAAGGAAACGCCCACCGATACCGTCAGCCCCAATTCCTGCCGCACAGTTTGGCGAATCTGGTCGGCCAAAGCCTTTCCATCCCCTCCAAAGAGATGAAGGGTCCCGGTTACATCCAACCAGCTCTCGTCAATGGAGAAGGGCTCCACCAGATCGGTATACCGTTCATAGATGGCATTCACCTTTTTGGAATACTCCCGATACTTCCAGTGGTGGGCCGGCAGCAATACCAGGTCCGGACACTTCCGTCTGGCCTGCCAGATGGTCTCTGCCGTCTGTACTTTATACTTTTTGGCCAGCTCATTTTTGGCCAGAATGATTCCATGGCGACTCTCCGGGTCACCACATACCGCCGCCGGCCTGTCCTTTAACTCCGGATGATCCAGCAGCTCCACCGATGCGTAAAAGCTATTCAAATCACAGTGAAAAATGACCCGGTCCAAGCACTTCCCTCCCCTCTCCCAAAAAGATACGGCTGATTTTTTTATTATATGCTTTTTTTGCCGCAAAGTCAAACATTCGTTCTATTCATTGTATTCCAGGGGAACACCGCTGTTCATAGCTGCATGGATATGATACACTGATAGCAAAGGAGGGGTTTTCATGGACGAAAACGCTCTGCTGTTTTTTCAGCAGGATATAGAGGTGCTGCCGCTGTATGAGCGGTTGGAAGGCCTGATCTTGGACCGGATTGCCGATGTACAAATCAAGGTACAGAAAAGCCAGATTTCCTTTTATAACCGGCATATGTTCGCCTGCGTCTCCTTTAGCAAAGTCCGCAAGGCCAAGGATCGCCCCGCCCACTACATTGTGGTCACCTTTGGCCTGGATCACCGTCTGGAATCCCCCAGAATCGATGTGGCTACCGAGCCTTATCCCAACCGCTGGACCCATCATGTACTGATTGCAAGCCCAGACGAAATCGATGATGAACTGATGGGATGGATCTACGAGGCCAGCGTCTTTTCCGCGCTCAAATAGTCCTTTAATTGCTTTTCTCCCGTATTGACACCCTCATCAAGTCGTGTTGGAATTCTATCAGAATACAGAGGTAGTTTGTATGAATTATGACACCATTATTTTAGAACTTTTTTCAAGGATTCAAAAGCTCGAGGAGGAGGTAAAATCTTTGCAGGAAGTCATTGGCTGCGCCTCCACCGAGAATACGGCAGGAGATAATCCCAAAACCACCACAGGAGATATCCGGACTTATATTGAAAGACAAAAATTGCAGGCATACAGCAGCGGGCAAACCGAGCTTACACTAAAGGCAAATGATATTCATAAGAATCTGCAATTAAAAAACAGGATGCCAATGGTATGTAATGCCATGAGACAATGTATGGCCGACCATGATGTCGTGCTGCATGACACCGCCAGCGGACACTCATCTACCCTGGAAATCAAGTACCATCTTTCAGGCAAAAGCTGATCCAGTACAGAACGTCCGGTAATGTCAGTGTATAAAGCAGAAAGATACAGATGGTATCTTTGCGGATCTTGGTATGTGAGGTAACGACCAAGGACAATGATACGGGCTGTTCTACTTTGCATCCTCCGTCGAGATAGAAAAAGGCTCCAAAAGCAGATTGCTTCTGGAGCCTTTGGCGCAGCGGGAGGGATTCGAACCCTCGTGCGGTTGCCCGCAAACTGATTTCGAGTCGGTTGTCCAATTATACACTTCTTGAAATTTCCAGGAGTTTTGAGGCGGTTTTATCCGCTTCCAATCTCTTGTGCCACAGCGGTTTGCGCCGATTGATCCAGCCCCATGTCCTCAAACCCCTGAAATTCGAATAAAAGCCCGTTTTGGCCGTTTTTGGAGAGAACTCAAGCATTTTGGAGAGAACTGCGGAGAGAACTGGGGGAGAAAGTGCCCACCTGGCAACACACAGGAAATGGCTTTTTTGATGCGACATTTCTGACGAGGTGATTGCCATGAATTACGAGCCAATTAACTGGGATACCGTCCCCGACGTGATGAGCAAAGACCAGTTCTATAAGCTGTGCCACATCAGCAAATCCACCGCCAGGTACCTGCTCCAGACCGGCAAGGTGCCCTGCCGGTATACCGGCAAAAAGACCCGCTGCTATCAGATCCGCAAAGAGGATGTGCAGACTTATCTCCGGGGAAAGGGAATCTGCCCGGAGTTATATCTGCCCCAAAACACAAAGCGCAAGACGAAATTTCCGGCTCTGACGTCGAAGGAGCTGCCGGAGAAGACCCAAAAGGCACTGAAAGGATACCTCCTCCGGCTGATGAAGGACTACCCCGACGTAATGTCAGGCAGACAGGTGGCCAAGTTGATCGGTTACGGTCCCACCACTGTCCATCAGTGGTGTCGCAAGGGTGAGCTGTACTACATCCAGTCCGGCGGCAGCTACTATATCCCCAAGGCAGTCCTGATTGACTTTATTTGTTCCATGCGGTTCCGTACGATCCACCGCAAATCTCAATGGCATATCGTCACCATGATGTCCTTCCATAAGGAGATGGATGCCCATGCCAAGCAGAAGGAGGGCAAATGATGCGCTATCTGGAGCAATTCTTCTATGGCAATATGGACCCACAGGCCCGGGAAAGCATCCATCCCGAAGCAATGAGGAAGGTGCAACGTACACTTTCTGACCTGGAGAAATGGTTGCTGGAGCAGCTTGAGGAACCTCAGAGGGATCGTTTCTTGGCGTATACCGACGCCTGGAGCGAGCTGAATGCCCGCTGTGACCTGGACAGCTTTGTCTGCGGCTTTCGCATGGGTGCCAGGTTGATTCTGGATACTTTTATGACGGAGGAGGAATAGACCTATGAGTCAATCTTTGACCTATACCCAGGTGGGGGACTATTACTACCCTGATCTCTGCTTGCCGGAGACAGATGACCAACCGCTGGGCAAGTACGGTATGCTTCGCAAAACCTATCTGAAGCAGCACAGGCCCATGCTGTACGACCGTTTGCTGTTGGTTGGGCAACTGGACAGCCACCTGGCAGAAATCGACCTGCGGGCCGAAGAAATGGTGATTGATATGGTGGAAAAGATGGCAGCTACCAGTGGAGTAGACGAGCGCCTGAAGGAGTCAGACCAGATGGCATGGGTAGGAGCCATGAACAATTTCAGGGCCGCTGCCGAAGAAGTTGTCCTGCGGGAAATGATATACGCAATGCCGTAATAAATTGGATCAGCGACTTGCTATTCTAGCGTTTTTCGGGTAAAATAGGAATGTAGTCCGATATTATCCGAAACGAGGTGAGGGAGATGTACGTTACCCGCCACATGGAGCCAGTGGTTCTGGAGGTCTCTTCCCAGTATCCCGCATTGCTAATTGTGGGTCCCCGGCAGGTGGGCAAGACCACCATGCTGGAGCATCTGATCGAGGTAGAGGGACGGGGACGGACGGTTGTCACCCTGGACGATCTCACAGAGCGTGAGCTTGCAAAGACAGACCCCAAGATGTTCTTTCAGCTTCATAAGCCGCCTCTCCTGATCGACGAAGTGCAGTATGCCCCGGAGCTGTTCCCTTACATCAAGATGATGGTGGATCAGCGCCACCAGCCGGGTGACTTCTGGATGACCGGCTCTCAGCTGTTCAAAATGATGGAGGGTGTGCAGGAATCTCTGGCAGGGAGAGTGGCTTTGCTCCATCTGTCCCCCATGTCCCAGAGTGAGATTCTCCATTGTCCTGCCACAGGCCCCTTCCGAGTGGATCTGAATGCGCTGCAAAAGCGGCAGCAACACTGCCCGGTATGCGATACTCCGACCATGTATCAGCGGATTTTCCAAGGTGGTATGCCCGCGCTGGTCACCGGCCAGTATACCAACGCCAATCTGTTCTATTCCAGCTATATTGATACCTATATGGAGCGGGACGTGCGGCGGCTGTCCTCTGGGATCGACAGTCTGAAATTTTTGCGGTTTCTGCGGGCCACCGCCGCCCGGGCCGGTCAGCAGGTAAACTACAAGGGCATTGCCGATGATGCGGAGATCGACCAGGCCACGGCCAAGAGCTGGCTGCATATTCTGGAGGCGCTGGGCATTATATTTCTGCTGCACCCCTATTCCAATAATCTGCTGAAACGGACGGTTTCCACGCCCAAGCTGTATTTTTACGACACCGGTCTGGTGTGCTATCTGACCCGGTGGACCAGCCCGGAGACGGCTATGGCCGGGGCTATGAACGGGGCGCTGCTGGAGAATTTCACGGTGTCTGAGGTTATGAAGTCCTACCAGAACGCAGGGCAGGAGCCGTTTCTCTACTACTATCGTGACAGCGATGCCAAGGAGATCGACCTGCTGCTGGAGCAGGACGGAAAGCTCTACCCCTTGGAGATTAAGAAGATGGCTACCCCGCCGAAAAAGCTCACAAAGGTCTTTGAACTGATCGACAAATCGCCCCTCCAGCGTGGTACCGGCGCAGTACTGTGCATGGCGGAAACCCTGGGGGCCTTTGATGAGAACAATTTGATTGTACCCATTGGGTTAATATAATGCCCTACTTGCCTCTGCCGGTCTATCGGCAGAGGCTTTTTTGCCATTGTTTGAGTGGATTGCACCTCGAACGCCGCTGGCAAGACATAGATGAGTTCCCAAGATTCATTTATATCATTTCGTTAAAAATGATATAAATGAATCTTGACGAAAACAATTTTACTTGATATAGTTTAATTGTATCATTGCAAGCAAAATGATGAAATTGACGCAGAGCGAGGTATAGAATGCGCACCTACGATTTTACCAAAAACTACGCGGAGCTGCTCACGCCGGACATTGTGGCCCTGCTGACTCAGATCCATGAATATAAGGGTGAACAGGCTCTGTTTATTGAAGCCAAGGCCGATGCCCTGACCAAGCTGGTGGAGATTGCCAAGATCCAGAGTACCGAGGCCTCCAACAAAATCGAGGGCATTTATACCTCGAACGAGCGCCTGAAAAAGCTGGTGCAGGACAAGACCACCCCACGCACCCGGAACGAACAGGAGATTGCCGGTTACAGGGATGTGCTGGCCACCATCCATGAGAACTTTGACTATATCCCGCCCAAATCCTCCCTGATCCTCCAACTCCACCGGGATCTTTATAAATTCAGCGGCGCATCCTACGGCGGCAACTACAAAACAGCGGACAATGTAATCGCCGAAACGGATACCCAGGGGAACAAAACCGTTCGTTTCCAGCCACTCCCCGCCTGGGAGACACCGGAGGCGGTGGACAACCTCTGCCGGGCCTACGAGGAGGCTGTGGGTGCCGGTGAGATGAACCCTCTGCTGCTGATCCCCATGTTCATTCTGGACTTCCTCTGTATTCATCCCTTTAACGACGGCAACGGCCGTATGAGCCGCCTGCTGACCCTGCTGCTGCTCTACCGGGCAGGCTATATCGTGGGCAAATATATCAGTATTGAAAAACTCATTGAGGAGAGCAAGGAGACCTACTATGAGGCCCTCCAGCAAAGCTCTCAGGGGTGGCACGAGGGAGCCAATGACTACGCCCCTTTTGTGCGCTATACCCTGGGCGTAGTGGCGGCAGCCTACCGGGACTTTTCCACCCGTGTGCAGGTCCTGGCCGTCAGTGGCATGAGTAAGCCGGACCGCATCCGGGAGATCATTAAGGGTACCCTTGGAAAGATCACCAAGGCAGAGATCATTGAACAGTGCCCCGATATTAGTAAAATCACGATACAGCGCACTTTGGCCGACCTGCAGAAGAGCGGGGAAATTCTGAAACTCAGCGGCGGGCGCTATACCGCCTATATCTGGAACCGGGAAAAGGAGTAAGAGAACATGATCACTGGCGAACTGAAAAACAAAATCGACCGCCTCTGGGAGACCTTCTGGACCGGCGGCATTACCAACCCTCTGGACGTGGTGGAGCAGATGACCTATCTCATGTTCATCCACGACCTGGACGCCGCCGACAACCAGCGGGCCAAGGAGAGCGCCATGCTGGGCCTGCCCCACAAGAGCATCTTTTCCGGCGAGGTACAGGTGGGCGAGCGGACCATTCCGGGCAATCAGCTCAAATGGTCAGTGTTCCACGACTTCCCCGCCGGGCAGATGTATTCCGTCATGCAGGAGTGGGTGTTCCCCTTTATCAAGAACCTCCACGCCGACAAGGACAGCGCCTACGCCAAGTACATGGGAGACGCCATTTTCAAGATTCCAACGCCCCTGATCCTGGATAAGATCGTTACAGCCATGGACGAGATCTATGACCAGGCGGACAAGCTCCACGATGCCGATGTCCGGGGCGACATCTACGAATACCTCCTGTCCAAAATCGCCACCGCCGGGGTCAACGGCCAGTTCCGTACCCCCCGGCACATCATCCGCATGATGGTGGATATGATGGCCCCCCGGGCGGATGATGTAATCTGCGACCCGGCCTGCGGCACCTCCGGCTTCCTGGTGGCGGCGGGGGAATACCTCAAAGAGAACCGCAAAGAGGAAATCTTTTTTGACCGCCAGAAAAAAGACCACTACATGAACCATATGTTCCACGGCTACGATATGGACCGCACCATGCTGCGCATCGGAGCCATGAACATGATGACCCACGGCATCGACAACCCCTATATCGAGTACCGGGACAGCCTCAGCGACCAGAACACCGACCGGGAGAAGTATTCTCTCATCCTGGCAAATCCTCCCTTCAAAGGGAGCCTGGACGCGGACATCGTGTCTGCTGACCTGCTGAAGGTGTGTAAGACCAAGAAAACCGAGCTGCTGTTCCTGGCTCTTTTCCTGCGGATGCTCAAAGTGGGCGGGCGGTGCGCTGTTATCGTACCCGACGGGGTGCTGTTCGGCTCCTCCAAGGCCCACAAGGATATCCGCAAGGAGATCGTGGAGGGCAACCGGCTGGAGGCGGTGATCTCTATGCCCAGCGGGGTGTTCAAGCCCTACGCCGGGGTGTCCACGGCGGTGCTGGTGTTCACCAAAACGGGCTACGGCGGCACAGATGATGTGTGGTTTTACGATATGAAGGCCGACGGTTTCTCCCTGGACGATAAGCGCACTGAGGTGAAGGAGAACGACGTCCCCGACATCGTCAAGCGGTTCCATAACCGGGAGGGGGAGAAGGACCGGGAGCGCACCGAGCAGTCCTTCCTGGTGCCCAAGGAGGAGATCGCCGAGAATGGTTATGATCTCTCCATCAACAAGTACAAGAAGGTGGAGTATGTTCCCGTGGAGTACCCTTCTACCCAGGAGATTCTGGCCGACCTCAATGAGCTGGAGAGGGAGATCACCAAGGGCCTGGCGGAACTGGAGGAGATGGTGTGATGGCTACATGGGGAGAACTTAAAAAAGCTGGGATAACATGGAGCGAGTCTAGTAAAATGACTTGGGGGAAGTTGAAAGAATTTTGCACAATTAATCCCAAAGCTAAGCAAATTCCAGATGATATGGAAGTCTCTTTCGTGCCCATGCAGCGAGTTAGTGATACCGGAGATGTGCAGACGGATGAAATAAGAAAAGCCGCAGACGTTAAAAAAGGATTTACCTTTTTCGAAGAAGGTGATGTCCTCTTTGCAAAAATAACTCCCTGTATGGAAAACGGAAAAGGTGGAATTGCTTGGGGCTTAAAAAATGGTGTTGGCTTTGGAAGTACAGAATTCCATGTTCTGCATCCAGACCCGGAGAAGGTTTCAAGTGAGTGGCTGTATTATTTGACTTCTTGGGATGAATTTCGCAAACAATGTGCCCGAAATATGACCGGAAGTGCTGGTCAAAAAAGAGTACCTAAATCTTATCTTGAGCAGTATAAAGTGTACATCCCTTCGCTGGAGGAACAGCGCCGCATTGCCGCCCTGCTGGACAAGGTCAGCGACCTGATCGCCAAGCGCAGAGCGCAGCTGGACAAGCTGGATCTGCTGGTCAAAGCCCGGTTTGTGGAGCTGTTTGGGGATCCGTTTATCAATTCAATGGCATGGAAAAAGATAAAAATTATAGATGCTGTTACAGTTGAACCGCAAAACGGAATGTATAAACCACAGTCTGATTATGTTACAGATGGTTCAGGAACTCCAATTTTAAGAATCGATGGTTTCTATGATGGTGTAGTAACTGACTTTTCCTCGTTAAAGAGATTGCGTTGCAATGATAAAGAGAAGCAGAAATATCTTCTAAAGGAAAATGATATTGTCATAAATAGGGTAAACAGCATTGAATATCTTGGAAAATGTGCTCATATTACGGGGCTTATAGAAGAAACTGTTTATGAATCAAATATGATGAGAATGCACTTTGATACAGCACGCTTTAATCCCGTATATATAACTCATTTGTTGTGTAGCCGATTTGTCTATGACCAAGTAGTCAATCACGCAAAAAAAGCAGTCAATCAAGCAAGCATCAATCAAAAAGATGTCCTTGATTTTGATATATATCAGCCCTCGATTGATCTTCAAAATGTGTTTGCAGATTTCGTCAATCAGGTAGAGCAATCAAAATTGAAGCTTCGTCAGAGCCTCGATAAGCTGGAAACACTGAAAAAAGCTCTGATGCAGCAATATTTTGGGTGAGGTAATAAAATGGAACTGCCGTTTGAAAACACAGTAAATACTGCTATTGACAAAATTGCAGATGGTGTTATCACTAAAATGAATCATGCCGAAGAGCGGCGCAATAGAGAATTTGCATATCAACTCAAAGAGCTTGAATTTTATAAGAGTAACTACGAAAAAGATTTAAAGGATATTTTTGATTTTTGGTTTGAAGTAGTAAGAGTTGTGCATATCAAGGATAATCCTCATTTAAGTGCACCAGAACAAAAGAAATATAACGACAAATACAAAGAATTAATACAAATTGACAAAATATCAAGATACAAAATGAAAACTATAAAATATGGCGGGACTGAAACTGGCAGGGTTTTAGCAATCGAAAATAAACTTCATCAAAAAAAGTATGATGATAAGCCAAAATATGTTCCATTATTGATGTGGTGTTCGATATTATCAGTTTTAAAGAAAGATATCTTAGGTCAAGAAATTAGCTCCAATGATATCATACAGATCTTGGTAAATAATTTTGATGATAATCTTTCTGAACTTGAAAAAGCCAAAAAATATGTAAAGAAAATATATAAGGATACTTATGGAGAAGACCCCTATTGGGTTAGCTGAGGTGATACCATGACCAACTTCGATTTTCTCCTTTCCGACCCCCAATTTATTACATTCGGAGAGGTGGCTGTCTCAGCGGAAAAAATCTATGCCATCGACCCGGCGGCCTGTGTACTGAACTGCCGCCGGTGTATGGAGTTTGCCGTCAAATGGATGTACTCCGTGGACGGCGGGTTGGTCATGCCCTACGACGATAGGCTTGCCAGCCTGATGGACAGCGAGGACTTCCGGGCCATTGTGGACCGGGACCTGTGGCAGCGCCTGAAGTACATCCGCCAGACGGGCAACGACGCCGCCCACAAGGCAAAGAAGATCACGCCGGCCCAGGCCAGGCTATGCCTGGAAAACCTCTGGTACTTCATGGACTTTGTGGCCTGCTGCTACGGCGCCACCTACACCCCCGGAGCATTTGACCCGGCCCTGCCGGAGGGGCAGACTGCTGCCCCGGCTCCCGCTCCTGCGCCCGAGGTGGATCTGGCCGCCCTCATGGCAGAAAATGAGGCCCTGCGGGCAGAACTCACCGCTCGCCGGGAGGCCCAACAGCCCAGCTATACCCCCAAGCCCCTGGACCTCTCCGAGTACGAGACCCGCAAGCTCTACATCGACGCCATGCTCACCGAGGCGGGCTGGACCGAGGGGAAGGACTGGATCAATGAAGTTGTGCTGCCCGGTATGCCCAATCCGTCTGAGGAAGGGCGGGCCGACTATGTACTTTACGACGATACCCACCGTCCTCTGGCCGTCATCGAGGCCAAGCGTACCTGTGCGGACCCGGCCAAGGGCCGCCAGCAGGCCAAGCTGTATGCCGATCTGCTGGAGCAGCAGTATGGCCGCCGCCCGGTGATCTTCCTCACCAACGGCTTTGATACCCGCCTGGACGACGGGGCCTATCCCGAGCGGAAGGTTGCCGCCATTTACTCCAAGCGGGACTTGGAGAAGCTCTTTAACCTCCGGGCCATGCGGACAAGCCTCAAATACATCCAGGTGGATCACAACATTGCAGGCCGCTACTATCAGGAGGGGGCCATCAAGGCCACCTGCCAGGCCTTTCAGGCCAACCGCCGGAAGGCCCTGCTGGTCATGGCCACCGGCTCCGGCAAGACTCGTACGGTCATCGCCCTGGTGAAGGTACTGCTCTTACACGGCTGGGTGAAAAACATTCTCTTCCTGGCCGACCGCAACTCCCTGGTCACCCAGGCTAAGCGCAGCTTTGTGAACCTTCTGCCCAATCTGTCAGTAACCAATCTGTGCGAGGAGAAGGACAACTATACCGCCCACTGCGTCTTTTCCACCTATCAAACCATGATGAACTGCATCGATTCGGTGGAGGACGGGGAGGGAAAGCTGTTCACTGTGGGCCACTTTGACCTGGTGATCTGTGACGAGGCCCACCGCTCCATTTACAACAAGTATCGGGACATTTTCAACTATTTTGACGCGCCCCTGGTGGGCCTCACCGCCACCCCCAAGGACGAAATCGACAAGAACACCTATGAAGTCTTTGAACTTGAGAGCGGCGTACCCACTTACGGCTACGAGCTGGCCCAGGCGGTAAAGGACGGCTTTTTGGTGGACTTCCTCACCGTGGAGAGCAAACTGAAATTCCTGGAGGATGGCATTTCCTACTCCGACCTGTCCGAGGAGGAGAAGGCGGAGTATGAGGCCACCTTCACCGACGAGAACGGAGAGCTGCCCGAGCGGATCGAGTCCTCCGCCCTCAACGAGTGGCTGTTCAACGAGGACACCATCCGTCTGGCACTGAACCTGCTGATGACCAACGGCCTGAAAATCGACTACGGAGAGAAGCTGGGCAAGACCATCATCTTCGCCAAGAACCACCGCCATGCGGAGAAAATTCTGGAGGTATTCGGCAAGGAGTACCCCCATCTGTCTGGTTACGCCAAGGTCATCGACAACTACATGACCTACGCCCAGAGTGCCATCGACGAATTCTCCGACCCGAAAAAGCTGCCCCAGATTGCCATCTCCGTGGACATGCTGGACACTGGCATCGATGTGCCCGAGGTGCTGAACCTGGTGTTCTTCAAGAAGGTCATGAGCAAGGCGAAATTCTGGCAGATGATCGGCCGGGGTACCCGTTTGTGTCCGGGGTTGATAGACGGGGAGGACAAGACCAAGTTCTACATCTTCGACCTGTGCGGCAACTTTGAGTTCTTCCGAATGAACAAGGGCAAGGCCACTGCCAACCAGATGGCCCTGCAAAGCGCCATCTTCTATCTGAAAGCTCAGATTGTCTACAAGCTCCAGGATCTGGCCTACCAGACCGAGGAACTGATTCCCTTCCGAGAGAAGCTGGTGGACGAAATGCTCTTCAAGGTGCAGCAGCTGGATCGGGAAAACTTTGCTGTGCGGCAACACCTACGGTATGTAGAGAACTTCGCGGACCCGGCAAGCTACCAGGCCCTCAGCTATGAGGACACCCTATATCTGCGGGACGAGGTGGCCCCCCTGCTCCAGCCGGACATGGACGAGGCCAGCGCCGTGCGGTTCGATGCGCTGATGTACGGCATTGAGCTGGCCTATCTGGTGGGCAAGACCTACAAGAAAGCCCGGAAGGACTTGGTGAAAAAGGTTAGCGGCGTGGCCAGCGTGGCCAACATCCCGGAAATCCGGGCGCAATCGGAACTCATCGAGAAGATCCTGCACACAGACTACCTGGACAACGCAGGGATCAATGAGTTCGAGCATATCCGGGAGTGCCTGCGGAACCTGATGAAGTATCTGCCCCACGACGGCGCCATTTACAACACCAACTTTACAGATGATATCCTCTCCGTGGAGTGGAAGGAGTCGGAGCTGGAGAACGACGACCTGAAGAACTACAAGGCCAAAGCGGAGTTCTACGTGCGCCAGCATCAGGACAAGCCCGCCATTGCCAAGCTGCGCTCCAATGTGCCGCTGACGGCGGAGGATGTGAAAGAACTGGAGACCATTCTCTGGAGCGAGGTGGGCACCAAACAGGACTACGAGGCGGAGATCGGTCAAAAGCCGCTGGGAGAGTTCGTCCGGGAGATCGTAGGCATGGACATGAACGCCGCCAAGGAGGCCTTTGCACAGTACTTAAACGATGTCAATCTGGACAGCAGACAGATTTACTTTGTCAATCAGATCGTGGAGTACATCGTCCACAACGGCGTGATGAAAGACCTGTCCGTCCTCCAGGAGCCACCCTTCACTGATCAGGGCAGCATCGTGGAGATTTTCACAGACCTGGCCCTGTGGGCTGGAATCAAGAGCGTCATCGACCGGATCAACGCCAATGCGGCGGCATAGATAACATCATTTTATCCCCAACAGCTCAGATGTGGACCGGTCAAACTTTTCCTGAAACTCAGCAAAGGTGATGTCCCCTGCTTCCACTTGCTCCATAAGTTCTTTTCCATACAGCTGCACCTCATTGTACCGGCGCATAATATTGGGGTACTGCTCCTTCCTCCGTTGGGCGGCAGTCTGTATCCGGTTGCACACCTTCCGATAGAGCTTTTTGGCCGCATCCTGATTGACGGCTTGCTGGTGTTTGGAGGTGGCCCCAACCTGTTTGCACGTCTTCCCGTTGGTGCCTTCCACCACCCGGTCACAGTAGCAGTTGACCCCCGAGTAGGGACGGAAATAGCGGCCACAGTAGGCGCAGCGGCGCAGAGGGATCTCATTGGCACAGAGCATCTCAAACTCCCATACGGTCAATGCGGCCAACTGATCCGTGGCCATATAGGTATGTCCCTCCAGCTTTTCCTTTGCCGGAACAGTATCCGTCCCCCCGTCATACCGGTATATTTTGTGGTTTCTGGAGATATAAAAGCGGGGCGAAAGCGCCTGATAACTGCTTTCCACCAGATTGCGATAGAGCAGATTCTGTCGCTGCAGCGTAAAGTAGGCGCGCAGGATACTCCCCTGGTTGTCCTCTTCCCTGCTCATAACTTCATCCAGCAGGGGTGCAAGCTGACTCTGACACATTTGCAGCTGCGCAAAAATCTTGACCACATCATTCAGCCATTGCCGCAGGAAGACTGGCGAAATACTTACTTCCTCATACTCTGCATCCGTTCCGTCCAGGACCTGGAGGTAAGCAAGTTCCTCCTTCCGCAGCTTCCACGGTTCCTCCGGGTGGAAGGCACAGCACAGCCGGTTACGCAGCTGCTGTTCCACCAGAAGTTTTAACAATGGATGCCGGGGAGACAGGCTGCTCTTCAGCTCGCGATACCATGCGGCCACGCGCTGTCCATAGTCCATACCCTTTATAAAGCCCAAACCAGACTGAGGCAACTCCTCTCCACCGAGGAGTGCCTCAGCTTTTTTTATCTGATCGCCCCAATCCACATCCAAAAAGACCATCATCCACATCCCAAGGTTGCTTTCCACCACAGAAGAGTCGTTCTGATACACGTACTCCCGATCATTTTCCAAGCTCATTTCAAAATACGGCATGGTATCTCCTCCATTCCACAGCGTGGGAAACGATTGTACACACAAATACTTTACCACGCATTGACAGGGGCGGCAACACAAAATATGCTGAATGTGGGAAACGAAATATGATCATTTTAATTTTCCACATTTCTCTTGATGCAAAGGAGGCATTTTTGTGAAGAAATCAGAACTTAGGGACCTCTACCACATGATGTTTCCGGACTATCCGGACATTGTGACCGTGGCTCAGCTCCAGAAAATGCTGGGCATCAGCCGCCACCTGGCCTACGACCTGATCAATGACGGCCATCTGGCTGGCATGAAAATCGGCAACTCCTTCAAGATTCCCAAGGTCAGCGTCATTCGCTATGTGATGGAGCAGGAGGCGCAGGATCATGCTGGTTGAGAAGATTCAGTACATGGATGCGGACACCCTGTTGACCAGTCCATTGCAGCGTCCCTTCTTCGTGGTGGAGGGGCTGATTCCTCAGGGGCTGAATACCCTGTGCGGTTCCCCCAAAATCGGCAAGAGCTGGCTGATGCTGTGGCTGGCATTGCAGGTGGCGCGGGGAGAACCCCTGTGGGAATTTGCCACCCATCGCTGTGACGTGCTCTACCTGTGTCTGGAGGATACTTACGCACGGATTCAAAGCCGTTTGCAGCAGCTGACCGAGGAGGCACCAGAAACCCTACGTTTTTCAGTGCTGTGTCAGCGGCTGGGCAGCGGCTTGCAGGAACAGCTGGAGGATTTTTTAAGGGACTATCCCCAGACCCGTCTGGTCATCATCGACACTCTGCAAAAGGTGCGGGATGGCACGGTCAACAGGGGCAGTATGTATGCCAGCGACTACGGCGACATGGCCGCCCTTAAGGCCATTGCAGACCGCCATAACCTCTGCATGATCCTGGTCCATCATCTGCGCAAGCTCACCGACAGCGCAGACCCCTTTAACGAGGTGTCCGGGTCCACAGCCCTGATGGGGGCGGCAGACACCACATACCTGCTGAAAAAGAGCAACCGGGCCGAAGAAGAAGCGATTCTCCTGGCAACCGGACGGGACATTGAGTATCAGCAGCTCGTCCTCCGTTTCGAGAACTACCGCTGGACGCTGGTAGAGCGAAAGGATTCCGCTGCGGTTCAGCGGGACGATGTGCCGCCGTTTCTTTTCCGGCTGGTGGAGTTTGTCAAAGCACAGGGCGGTTATGAGGGAAGCGCCACGGCGCTTTTGAAGCAGATGGGCGAAACAGAGGTTACGCCCAATGCGGTGACCCGGTATATCGTGCGTCACTGGGAGCGGGTTCTGGTTCCGGCAAACATCTGCTATTCCACCCGGCGAACAGCCTCTGAGCGCATTCTCCGCCTGACCCTCACCTATGACAGCAATGACGCAAATGACAGAAATCCCGCCATAGAGAAAGAGCTGTCACAGCCGTCATAACCGTCATGCTGGTCAACGTAGCCCAGACGGCCCAGGGCACCCCGTGAAGGGGTGTCCTGAAGGGCAGCAGCGAGCATAGGCTTTGTGTTGCCCACCAAAGCCGGCGGCAGCAGCCGAGAGGGGCTGTGCCCCTATGACCCCCAAAAAAGGAGAACGATATGAGAAAACGAACGTATGGCATTAACGTGCGGGTATCCAAAGAGGAAAAAGAGCGGCTGGAGCGGATGGCGAGGCGGTGCGGCATTTCCCTCTCCGCCTACCTGAGAAGACTGGGTATGGGGGAAGATCTTTCCGCTCCCCACCCCATGGAACGCTTCGGGAACTTGAAACAGGGGGTGGACCGTGGGGATCACCAAAATTAAGGCAGTCAAGGACAGCCTGAGTCGTATCGTAGGCTATGCCGAAAACCCGGAGAAGACACTCTATTCCGATATGCAGCAGGTGCTCCACTATGCCGGCAACCAGGAGAAGGTGAACATGGAGCAGACCATGTATGTGACCGGACTTCATTGCCGCCGGGAACAGGCCTACGAGGACATGATGTATACCAAGCGCCACTTTAACAAGACCGGCGGCAATGTGGCCTACCACTGCATCCAGAGCTTCAAAACCGGCGAGGTGACCCCGGAGCTGTGCCACCAGCTGGGCGTGGAGCTGGCCCAGAGAATGTGGGGAGATCGGTTTCAGGTGCTGGTGGCCACCCATTTCAACACCGGCACCTATCACAACCATCTGGTCATTAACTCGGTCAGCTACAAAGACGGGAAAAAATTCAACTGCAATCAAAAGGCATTTTATCAGATGCGGGAGATTTCCGACCAGCTGTGCCGGGAGCATAATCTGACGGTGATCGAACACCCCAGCGGCAAGACGCCCCGCAACATCTACTTTGCGGAAAAACAGGGCAAGCCCACAACCTTCGGTCTCATGCGGCAGGCCATAGATGAGGCGGTGGGCATTTCCTGGAGCTGGTTTGACTTCTGCAAGGTGATGAAGGAAAAAGGCTATCTCATTAACGCCAGCCCTCACCGCAAGTATGCCACCATTCGAGCCATAGGCGCAAAAAAAGCCGTACGCATGGTACGGCTGGGTGAGGAGTACGACCACAGGAGGATCATCCAGCGGATCGACACCATGGATTACCGGGAAAAGGAGGCCTGTGGGCGGACCTATCAGCAGATACGCCGGAACTTGTCCAGGCCGCCCAAAAGGATGCGCATGGCGGGCAGTTTTCACAGCGCAAAAAAGGTCACCGGCCTGAGGGCGCTGTATCTCCACTACTGCTATTTCCTGGGGATCTTTCCTCGAAAGAGCCGGCCAAGGCCGCTGTCTCCCGCGATGCGGTTGGAGGTGGCCAAACTGGAACAGCTGTCCCGCCAGATCGAGCTGATTCACCGGGAACATCTGAACAGCGTGCAGGATGTGGAGGGCTTTCTTATCTCCGTCCAATCCCAAATAGAAGAAAAGCTACAGCAGCGGACGGGGATCTATCACAAACTGCGGCGGTGTCAGCCTGGTGAACAGATGGATGGACTGAAAGAGCAGCGCACAGCACTGACCCGGGAGCTTTCCACCCTGCGCCGACAGCAGGCAACCGCCAGGCGGCTGCTGGAACAGCTGCCGGAAAAGAGAAGGCAGGTTTTACTGGAGCAGAAGATGCGGCGCTCCTACCGTCAGTCCCACAAAAACAAGAAACGGAGGATCGAATATGAGCGTTAAAAACAAGATACATCTGATGAGCATCGAGGATCTGTTCACCGCCCAGGCCGAGCGGGACGACGCTAAGCTGGAGCGGGTACAGGAAGTGCCGGTGGCAGAGCTGCACCCCTTCCCGCAGCACCCCTTTGTGCTGCGGGATGATGAGGAGATGGCCTGCATGGTGGAGAGCATCAGCCAGATGGGGGTAATCTCTCCCGGCCTGGCTCGACCCAGAGAGGGCGGCGGCTATGAGCTGGTGTCGGGCCATCGGCGGCTGGCTGCCTGTGAGCGGCTGGGCCTTGCAACCATGCCGGTGATTGTCCGGGAAATGACCGACGAGGAGGCGGTGGTGGCCATGGTGGACGCCAATTTGCAGCGAGAGCACCTTCTGCCCAGTGAAAAAGCCTTTGCCTACAAAATGAAGCTGGACGCCCTGAATCGTCAGGGTTACCGCAGTGACCACACCTTTTCCCCACTGGGGAAAAGGTTCAATACCTATGAAGAACTGGCCAAGGAGAGCGGAGACAGCCGCAATCAGATCCACCGCTACATCCGGCTGACCCACCTGGTGCCCCCGCTGCTTGCGATGGTGGACGAGGGGAAAATGGCCCTCCGCCCAGCTGTGGAGCTGTCCTATCTGACGGAGGAGGAGCAAACCCGCCTTCTCTCCTGTATGGAGCAGTTCGACTGCACCCCCTCCCACAGTCAGGCCATCAGCCTGAAGAAGCTCTCTCAACTGGAGATGTTGACCCAGGAGGATCTGGAGCAGATTCTCTCCAAGCCCAAGGCCAACCAGCAGGAACAACTGCATCTTCCCATGACAGAGTTAAAGAAATTCTTCCCCGCCACATATTCCGACACGCAGATGAAACAGGACATCTTGAAGGGGCTGGAACTGCTGAAACGCCAGCGGGAGCGCAACCGCCGGGAGCGGTAGGGGCGAAAGTGTCTGCCGCAAACAAAATCGCAGCGTAGACAGTGGGCAGCTTATGGAGTAAGATGGGGCTGCATCAAAAAAGCTGTCCTGTGGGGAGCCGCCCCGGAAAGGAGATTGATATGATAACAGGACATTTACAGGTAAAAAAGGGCTACTATTATGTGGTCATCAGCTATAAGGACAACAAGGGCAAGAGGAAAAGCAAATGGCACGCCACCGGACTGCCTGAGAAGGGCAACAAGCGGAAGGCAGAGGCGGAGCTGCTGCGTATTCGTTCCAGCTTTGTGCCCCCGCCGGAGCCGGATGAGCTGTGCTCGGATATGCTGTTTGCGGATTATCTGCTGCAATGGCTGGACATTGTGCGGGTCAAGATCAAGCCTGCCACATATGGCTCCTATTCCAACATCGTGCACAGTGTGATCGAGCCGTATTTCCGGCAAAAGGGATATACGCTGCGGGGACTGGAGGCACGGCACATTCAGCAGTTTTATGGAGAGCGGCTGAAAACAGTCAAACCGAACTCGGTGCTTCACGACCATGCCGTCATCCATCAGGCGCTGAAATATGCCCTGAAAACCGATCTGGTGATGCAGAATGTGGCCACCAAAGTAGACCGCCCGAGAAAGAACGAGTTTCAGCCTAAATTTCTGGACACAGAGCAGCTCCAGCAGATTTTTGAAGTGCTCAAGGGTACCTGGATGGAGCTTCCAATACTGGTGGCCGCTTTCTACGGCCTGCGCCGAGGTGAGCTGGTTGGCCTCAAATGGGATGCCATCGACTTCGAGCGGGGCACCATCACCATCAAACACACAGTGACCACCACGCGCATTGACGGGAAAACCTATGTTTTGGAGCAGGAATCGGCCAAGACAAAGTCCAGCCTGCGCACCCTGCCCCTGGTGGGCAGCTTCGCCGCTTATTTTCGGCAGGTAAAGGAGGAGCAGGAATATAACAAACGGATCTGCGGCAACTGCTACGATTACTCCTATGACGGCTATGTGTTTGTCAATGAGCTGGGCAAACGCATCAACCCCAACTACCTGACCTCCAAATTTCCGGAGTATCTGGAGCAGCATGGACTCCAGCGGATTCGTCTCCACGATTTGAGACACAGCTGCGCCAGCCTCCTGCTGGCAAATGGGGTGCCCCTCAAGCAGATCCAGGAATGGCTGGGACACAGCGATTTTAGCACCACCGCAAATATCTATGCCCACCTGGACTATTCCTCCAAGCTGTCCTCCGCCCAGGCCATGGCGCAGGGGCTGCCCTTGCCGGAGGCGGACGGGGTGAAGCGCAAATGGGAGATGCCGGTATAAAAAACAAGCTCCAGCAGCCCATCTGGACTGCTGGAGCAAGGTGGCGGAGATGGAGAGATTCGAACTCTCGCACCGGTTTGAGCCGGCCTACCGCATTTCGAGTGCGGACCCTTCAACCACTTGGGTACATCTCCAAATCGCTCACTCCCACAGGCGCTCCATCCTCATTCAGGAGAGAATTGGAGAGAACTGTTGGAGAGAACTGCACAGGGATAAGTGAGTAAAAAGACTGGAAACAGTTGAAAATCAGTAACTTCTCGCGGACAAAACGGCCTAAGCCCCCATCCATTTCGAGTCAGCCCCGTTATGACCACTTCGATACCGCTGCATTTCTAAATTCACTTCGCCAACACTATCTGGTTTGGCGCCGTAATGTATAAGATACCTCATTTTTGTTCGCTTGTCAATATTGCAGCCAGGTATGAAATAAGATATAATCAGTGCTGTATGTAAGCAACCTGGCAATATATGCAGGAGGAGATCATGGAAGAACTAAAACGACGCATACGCAGCGAAGCGATCGTGGGAGAAGGCGACATTATCCATGTGGATATGTTCCTCAACCACTGCATGGATATGGAATTGATGGAGCGTATGGGCGCCACCCTTGCCAAGCGATACCGTGGTCAGCACATTACAAAAGTACTGACAGCAGAAAGTTCCGGAATCGCCCTTGCCTGCTTTACCGCCCGGGCGCTGGGTGTGCCGGTGATCTACGCCAAAAAATTTCAAACCGGATACATCGATCCTGACGTTTACTCTGCGGACACCCACTCCTTTTCTCTGGACAAGTCCTACACCCTGCGGGTATCCAAGAAATATCTGGCCGAAGAGGATCAGGTTCTGTTGGTCGACGACATCCTCTCTAACGGACAGACCATGCTCAGCCTTCTGGAGCTGGTATCCAAAGCGGGTGGAGAAGTCGCCGGTGTGGGCGTTGCTATCGAAAAGTCCATGCGGGAGGGCGGCCGTGTCCTGCGTCGGATGGGAATCCGGGTCGAAGCCCTGGCCACTGTACAGGCCATTGAGCACGGTCAAATCATTCTAGCATAAGGAGACCCCCATGGAAAACACCACCAACGCACTTTTGCCTAACGCATTTGCACTTTTCAACGGCATTCATTCCAGCTCTTCCGGTCCAGACCACGGCGAGTCTGTACTCACGTTGGGACCAGACAGCCTGAATCCTTACGGCCTGCTTCATGGCGGTGCCTATTATACGATGGCTGACAGCGCCTGTGGAACTGCCTGCCGTACCGATGGAAGAAATTACGTCACCCTGCACGGAGGCCTGAATTTCATCCGTTCCGCCCGCAGCGGTACCGTGACCGCCCGGGCCGTGGTCCGGCACCGGGGCCGCAGTACCTGTCAGGCTGATGTTGAAATCACAGATGAAAGCGGAGCTCTGCTGGCTACCGGCGATTTCACCTTCTTCTGCATCGGGCAGCGCTGAGTTCTTTATGACAAGGCGTGCAAGGGACGGCTTCAAGGCCGTCCCTCTTTCTTATCCATCACCACATCCCGGTCCAGCCAGATCTGCCAGGCAATCATAGTCAGTACCGGCATCAGGATCATACCTGCCACACCAAAGGTCTGAAATCCCACATACATACTGACCAGCGACACCAGGGGCGGCAACCCGATACGTTTCCCCAGCAAGCGTGGTTCCAGCGCCCCCCGAACCAGTGTGACCACCCCATAAAGAAGGAGCAGCCCCAGACCTAAGGGTGTCCTTCCTGCCAACAGAGAAACCAGACTCCAGGGCAGCAACACTACTCCGCTTCCGAAAATTGGCAGTGCATCCACCAGGGCAATCATCCCAGCCAGCAGCAGTGCCGGCTCCACCCGCAGCACCAAAAGGCCTACAGAGAGTTCTCCAAAGGTAAGGAGGATGAGAATTCCCTGGGCCCGAAGCCAACTGCCTGCCGCTCCGGACGCTGCCCGCCGCCAGCGTTTCATCCGTTCCTGCCACGCCGTCGGCAGCTGTTGGGCAGCCGCTTGCAGACCGGGGCGGCCTGCCATGAGG
>PPYE01617480.1_pt1 | contig 23444 bp, 20 predicted proteins | sample 1559881 | NCBI WGS metagenome assembly PPYE01 (sample SAMN08240022, study PRJNA423297) | Human gut metagenome, whole genome shotgun sequencing project. | reverse complement strand
AGTCTGTTATATCAAAATGTTGTTAACAACATTTTGATATAACAGACTCATATAGTTTTTTACTAAATATAATAATAAGTAAATATTGAATGTAGAATTTAGGTTAAGTATAAGAACTATAGCATAAAAAAGAAATAGATTTTAATTTCAGTTATAAGTTTTAGAAATTGATTTATATGTGGGTAAGTATAAAAAAGTATTATATTTCTTTGAAAATGAAAAAATGATAGTAGTAATCAATTACATTGTAATGAGTAAGCTTATTTGCAATCTTTTCATATGTTTTAATAGCTTGACTATAAAAAATAGCAATGATAGAATACATAGTATGCTATGTATTGAGGAGGATAAAAAAATGCATAACTTTGATCCTAAAGAACATATTGGATTAATGATTAAATTTCTAAATGGGAAAATTAGTAATAAAATTAATAAAAACCTTGCGGAATTCAATTTAACAGGAGTACAACATGAGATTATATGTTTTATAGATAGAAACGAAAGTCAAAGAGATGTATTTCAAAAGGATATTGAAAAGTGTTTGAAATTAACGAATCCTACTGTAACAGGCATAGTAAAACGACTAGAAGAAAAAGAAATGATAGCAAGGGTTCCAAGTGAACAAGATGCTAGATATAAATGTCTTCATGTAACTGAAAAAGGAAAAGAAGTTATATGTAAAAGCTTTAAGTTTGGTGCAAACAATATTGAAAAGCAACTATCTAAAGGGATGACTGATGAAGAAGTAAAAGTGTTTAAAGATTTATTATATAGAGCATTAAAGAATATGGAGGAGTAAAATCCTCTTATTTTTAAGTGTATATATAGCTAACTATGTATTGTTAAATTATTGATAATGTTTAGAAATAGCTATATTTTCAAATGTTAATAACATCAATGCGGATTTTAAGTTAATGTAATAAAAAAGTTATCGCATAACAAATCGGCAGATAGTGTTTATATAAAAATTAAAAAATTATTATAAAGAGGTGAAATATATGATTAAAAAATTAGCTCCTTATATGAAAAAATATAAGACACCATTAATATTAGGTGTTTTATGTGCAGCATTAGAAGCTACTTTTGAATTATTAATCCCATTAGTAATGGCACAAATAGTAGACGTTGGGATTTCTACTGGGGATACAGGATATACAATAAAAATGGGATTATTAATGCTTGTAATGGCAGCTATTTCTTTAAGTTTTGGTATTGGATTATCAAAATTTTCAGCTATAGCAGGACAAGGATTTGGTGCAGAACTTAGACAAGCTGAGTATGAAAAAATACAAACTTATTCTTTCAAGAATATTGAAAAGTTCAGTACTGCATCTTTAATAACAAGACTGACTACTGATATTACAATGATACAAAATTCATTAACAATGGGTATTAAGCTCTTAGTTAGAGCGCCTATGATGCTTATTGTTGCATGTATTTTATCTGTTGCAATTAGTCCACAGCTAGCAATGATTTTCTTAGTATCTATGCCAGTTCTTATAATTTCAATTGGATTAATCATCAAAAATGTTAAGCCAAGATTTGAAGCTATGCAAAAGAAGATTGATAACTTAAATACTACTGTACAAGAAAATCTAATTGGGATTAGAGTTGTTAAATCTTTTGTAAGACGTAATAAGGAAAAAGAGAAATTTAAGAAGAGTAATGATGAATTATTACAAGCTTCTGAAGGTGCTTTTGGTATAGTTGTTTTAAACATGCCAATTATGCAAGCTGTTGTATTTGCTAGTATTATAGGTATTCTTTGGTTTGGTGGAAATATGGTTCATGCAGGAACATTAACTGTAGGTAAGCTTACAAGCTTCATGACTTATTCTTTCCAAATACTAATGTCTCTTATGATGCTTTCTATGGTTCTTATGATGCTTTCAAGATCAGTTGCATCTGCAACACGTATTATTGAAGTTTTAGAAGAAGAATCAGATATTAAAGATCCAGCTTCACCTATAACTGAAGTTAAGAGTGGAGAAATTGAATTTAGAAATGTTAACTTTAAGTATGAAGATGATAGTGATGAAAACAACTTAGAAGGAATTGACATTAAGATTAAATCTGGTGAAACAGTTGGTATTATTGGTAGCACAGGTTCAGGTAAGACGAGCTTAGTTCAACTTATTCCAAGACTTTATGATGCAACTGAAGGTGAGGTTTATGTTGGAGGAGTTAATGTTAAAGACTACCATATTGAAACTTTAAGAAATGAAGTTGCAATGGTTCTTCAAAAGAATACATTATTCTCTGGAACTATTAAAGAAAACCTTATGTGGGGTAATGAAAATGCTACAGATGCTGAAATTGAAGCTGCAGCAACATCTGCATGTGCTGATGAATTTATTAATATACTTCCAGGAAAATATGATATGCATATAGAACAAGGTGGAGTTAATGTATCTGGAGGGCAAAAGCAAAGACTTTGTATAGCTAGAGCAATATTAAAGCAACCTAAGGTATTAATCTTAGATGATAGTACAAGTGCTGTTGATACTGCTACTGATGCAAAGATTAGAGCGGCATTTGCTAATGATTTAAAAGATACAACAAAGATTATAATTGCTCAAAGAGTTAACTCAGTTGCTACTGCAGATAAGATTATCGTTATGGATGATGGTAAGATAAGTGCAATTGGTACTCATGAAGAGTTAATGGAAAATAGTGAAATTTATAAGGATGTATACAAATCTCAACAGGAAGGGGTGGGTTTACGTGAGTAAGAATAAGAATGAAATGCCAAGACAAGAAAGCAATAATTCTCAAGGGCAAGGATCACACGGTGCACCTGGAAAAGGTGGCAAAAAACCAGGACCTCAAAAGCCTAAGAATATAGGAAAAACAATAAAAACTTTAATGCATTATGTTGGAAGATATAAAGCATTATTAGCTTTAGTTATAATATTAATAGTTATAAATTCATTTGCAATGGTTGCAGGATCATATTTCTTAAAGCCATTAGTAAATAATTATATATTACCAGGTGATTTTACTGGACTAGCTAAGATGTTAGCACTACTAGGAACTATATTTGGAATTGGTGCCCTTGCCTCTTATGGATATTCAAGAATTATGGTTCATATAGGTCAGAACACTATTAGTAATATAAGAACAGATTTATTTAATAAGATGCAAGAATTACCTATTAAGTACTTTGATAGAAATACTCATGGTGACTTAATGAGTTTATATACTAATGATATAGATAATATTGGTGAAGCTTTAAATAATAGTTTAACAAATATTTTAGCTTCAGGACTTACATTCATTGGAACAATAGTAATGATGGCTGTTTTAAGTCCAGTGTTAATACTAATAACAATAACATTCTTAGCTGTAATGATATTTGTTATAAGTAAAGTTGGTGCTAAGAGTAAATATTACTTTGGATTACAACAAAAGAATATTGGTAAATTAAATGGTTACGTTGAAGAAATGATAGAAGGACAAAAAGTTATTAAAGTATTCTGTCATGAAGAAGAAGCAATTGAAGATTTCAAGAAGCATAATGAAGAGTTAAGAGTTGCTTCAACTGGAGCTCAAACATTTGGTGGATACATGATGCCAATGCTAGGTAATCTTTCTCACATGAATTATGCTGTAACTTGTTGTATTGGTGGTTTAATGACAATAGCAGGTGGTTTTGATATTGGGTCATTAGTGTCATATTTACAATATACAAAACAAGTTTCAAATCCGATAGCACAAGTATCTCAACAAGTAAATATGATATTAGCAGCCCTTGCTGGTGCTGAAAGAATATTTACAGCTTTAGATGAAGAAGTTGAAGTTGATGATGGTAAGGTTACTTTAACTAGAGTTGAAGTTAAAGAAGATGGAACTTTAGTTGAAACTGAAAAATACACAGGACACTGGGCTTGGAAGATTCCAGCTTCAGTTGTTGCTAAGATGAATAACAGTGAATATGGTGAATCAGCATTAGAAATGGCTGCAACAGTTTCTGGTGTTAATGATATATCAGATTCAAGATTAGAAACAGCAGTGGAATTAACTGATGAACCTATATTAAGAGAGCTTACTGGTGATGTTAGATTCAAGAATGTAGTATTTGGATATAATGAAGAAAAAACTGTATTAAAAGATATAAGTTTATTTGCTAAGCCAGGTCAAAAAATTGCATTTGTTGGTTCAACTGGTGCAGGTAAAACAACAATTACTAACTTAATAAATAGATTCTATGAAATCAATTCAGGAACAATAACTTATGATGGAATTGATATTAAGGATATTAAGAAGGACGATTTAAGAAGATCACTTGGAATAGTTCTTCAAGATACGCATCTATTTACTGGAACAATTGCTGATAATATCAGATATGGTAATTTATATGCAACTGATGAAGAAGTTAAAGCAGCTGCTAAGCTTGCAAATGCTCATACATTCATTAAGCATTTACCACATGGATATGATACAGTAATTACTGGTGATGGTGAAGGATTATCACAAGGACAAAGACAGTTACTTGCTATTGCCAGAGCTGCAATTGCTAATCCTCCAGTTTTAATAATGGATGAAGCGACAAGTTCAATCGATACTAGAACAGAAAAACTTATTGCAGAAGGTATGGATAAGCTTATGGAAGGAAGAACTGTTTTCGTAATTGCTCATAGACTTTCTACTATTAAGAATTCTAAAGCAATCATGGTTCTTGAACATGGTGAAATAATTGAAAGAGGAGACCACGATTCTTTATTAGAACAAGGTGGAAGATACTATCAATTATATACAGGAAAAGCTGAATTAGATTAGATAAAGATAAGTGCCACTATGATTAACTAGAGATTTAGATTAATCATAGTGGTGTTTTTATTTCTAGCTTTATTTATCAATAAAAAATTATACAAGTTTATTTAATAGAGAATTCTAAGATTACGTATTAAATAAATTATAATTTTGGAATTATATAAAAAGTAAAAATTTATAATGATTATGTTTATTAAGAGAAATAGAAGGTAATAATCACAAATGGTGATGAATTATGTATGAGAGATATAAAATCTTAATAAAAAATGCTCCGGAAAGTGTAACAAATATAAATTCCAAATTTAATGTTATTAAGGGGAACGAAAACAATAATAAAAAATGTCCTTATTGTGATAGTAATAAGATTATCAAGTTTGGATTTTATAAGGGAATCCAAAGATATAAATGCAATAACGATGAATGTGGAAGAACATTTAGTGGTGATAGTAATAATCCATTTAGATGTTCTAAAAAGTTTAAGGATAACTGGGAAGAATATTTCAATCTTATTACTAAGGGGCTATCTTTAAGAGAGTGTGCAAAGAAAATGAATATAACTATAGTGACATCTTTTTTCTGGAGACATAGATTTTTAAATGATTTAAAAGAACGAAATTACATTGCAAAGATTGGTTCATATGTTGAGCTAACAAAGATGGTTACACTTGAAAATTTTAAGGGGGATAGAAAATATCATGGTGAGAAAAGGGATAAAATTATAGTCATAAATGCATTAAATAATTATAATGATGTTCTTCCTATAATTGCTGGAAGATCTTTTTTTGGATTTTATGAAATAAGAGATAATCTCATATCTAGATTAGATAAGCATGCTTATGTAGTTGGATATACAGATTCTAGACTTAAATTATTTTCTAAAGCGTTTAATGAAATTAATAAGAGAAAGTTGGATAATGAAAATATTTCAAGGATGGATATTATGTACTCTATTAAAGTTAAAAAATGGCTTAGCAAATTTAAAGGGGTAGCCAGTAAGTATTTAGATCATTATTTGAGTTGGAGAGTTTTTGAATATAAAAATAATAGTGAAGATAGAAAAGATAGTTTTTTTATAAAAACGTCTAACATTGATATTAATATAAAAGCAGAAATTAATACATATTCATCATGGAATAACATAAAAGCAAAGGTTATATCGGTATAATTATAATTTAGAAATGCGTTATTTATAATGATATATTTAAAGAATATACATGTAGTTATAAAATATTGGATTAATTCCAAAAATAAGAACAATATTAACAAATATGGGATTAAATATGTGGATAAAAATAACATTGGTGTGGATAAATTTTGAAAAATATAAGAGAATAGTATAAAATTTTAATAATCCACATATAGAAATGATTTTGTGTGAATTGTTTTCTAGTGTCTGTGGATAATTTTTCGATTTAAACTATTATTATTTTAATAATAGTTTATTTGTGGTATGTTATTCTTAAAAACTATTTTATAGGGACGAGTCATTATTATACAATCCATAGATTATCTAGTCAATAGTATAATGATTAATTAGTATAGAGGTCTGTTATATCAAAATGTTGTTAACAACATTTTGATATAACAGACCCCTATGTGAGTAAATGTATTATAGCTAACCTTGCTTAATAAATATTATAATTAATAAATTATAACGTAATGTATATAAATGAAATAAGTTATTTTAACAACTTAACTATTAAATTAAAATATATAAAGTTAAAATCCTTTAAAAATTAAAATTATTATCATATAGAGCTATTTTGAAATTGATAAAGTTTTTTATATCAATTTTTAAAATAGCTTTTAACTTTATTACATAAAAAATAATTCAAATTTAATATATAAGAGTTTTTAATCAATATTATTCCTAAAAAACTTTATTTATTGTAATTTTTTCTAATAAGCCTATTATATTTTCTTAAAAAATTAATATTAAAGGTCATTTTTTAGGATGAATGCAAATATAGATTATAAAAAAGGGGGGAAATGAGTTTGCTAGTAACTTTAATTGATAATAATAAAAGCTTTGATTATGTACTTCCTAAAAAAGTGGCTGGAAAATACATAATAAATACTAAAGATGATGAGGAGAAATTAAAGCCACTAATTATTGTTGAAGAAGAAGAGGGAAAATGGGTTTTAAAGTCAAATAAAAATGCATTCTTAAAAGATAATCAAGATAATTTATTAGTAAAAATAAAATTACAGCCATCAAACATATATAAAATATTCAAAAAAGATTCTACATTTGCTTCTTTAATTGCCTTAGATGAGTGTGATGAAACTCATAGATTTAAATCATATAAAGTAAATACAGATATAATAAAAATAGGAACATCTAAAGAATCTAATATACTTTTTAGAAGCAAATTAGTTTCTGAAAATCACTGCTATATAAAATATAGTAAAAATTATAGTGAAGCAGTAATTATAGATAATAGCAGTGATAACGGGGTCTATGTAAATGGAGAAAAAGTGACGGAGAAAAGGCTTTTAATAGGCGATGTAGTTTATATAATGGGATTAAAAATAATATATAACGGAAATATATTATCAATTAATAATCCTAATAATTCTGTTACTATTGATGAAATAGATTTTACTTTAATTAAAAGACCTGTAACAAAAAATATGGCTGAAGACATATTAGATGAAATTGAAGAGGAAGTTATAGAAGAGGATATATTTTTTAGGTCACCAAGATTTAAAAATGACATAAAGAAAAGAGAGTTCAAGATAGATTCACCACCACCATCAGAAAAGGTTGAAGATGTACCAGTAATGTATATGTTAGGACCAGCTATTACTATGGGAATGGCAAGTCTTATTACAAGTATAGTTTCAGTTCAAAATGTTATAAGCAATGATGGAGATATTAAAGAGGCTTTACCTATGATTTTAATGTCTTTTAGTATGATAATTGGTACAGTTTTATGGCCAGTTTTGACAAAGAGACATGAAAAGAAGAAGAATTTAAGTAAAGAAAAAATAAGGGAAGAAAAATATAAAAAATATATAGAAAAAATAAGAAATGATATTCAAGAAGAAGCTGAGAAGCAAAGGAGAATATTATATGCTAACAATATTTCAATTTATGAATGCATCGAAATGATATCAAATAGAGACATAAATATTTGGGAAAGAATAATTGAGCATAATGATTTTGCTAAAGTGAGACTTGGAGTAGGAAACATACCATTGGAAGCAGATTTTAAATATCAAGAAAAGAAGTTTTCATTACAAGATGATAAATTACAAGATGAATTATATAGATTAATTGATGAACCTAAAATTCTGCAATCAGTACCAATTACAATATCATTACTTGAGGAAAAGGCAAGTGGAATAATTGGAGATAGAGAAAGTGCAAAGTTTTTTATTAAATCATTAATATTTCAATTAGCAACACTTCAAGGTTATGATCAGTTAAAATTTATATTTTTGTATGATGAAGAAGAGGAAACGGATTGGGCATTTGCAAGGTGGCTTCCACATTCATGGAATGAAGATAAGAGTATTAGATTTATATGTACAAACATAAAGGATGTAAAGGAAATATCGCTTAGTATAGAAAAATTAATAATCCAAAGAAAGACGAGTAATTCTCATGGAAAAGAGAAGATAATACCTCATTATATTATATTTTCTATGAGTAAGGGTTTAGAAATAAGAGCTGAATTTATTAAATCAATATTAGAGGAAAATGAAAATTTAGGATTTAGTATAGTTAGTTTATATGATGAAATAAGAAGTTTACCTAAGGAATGTTCTACAGTTATAGAGGTTACGGATACAGTAGCTCAAATATATGATAAAGATGACATTACGGGAAAATATATAGAATTTAACATGGAGATTGATAGGGATTCGGATTATGAGAAGTTAGCAAAGGAATTATCTAATATTAATCTTAATGAAGAAAAAAACAAAAATACATTGCCAGAAATGATAACATTCTTAGAGATGTTTAAGGTGGGGAAAATAGAACATCTCAATATATTAGAAAGATGGCAGGAAAATGATCCTACTAAAACAATTGAAACTGAAGTTGGAGTGGACACTATGGGAGAAGTGTTTAAATTAGATTTACATGAAAAGTTTCATGGACCACATGGGTTAATTGCTGGAATGACTGGGTCCGGTAAAAGTGAATTTATAATGACATTTATACTTTCTTTAGCAATTAACTATCATCCAGATGAGGTTGCATTTATTTTAATTGATTATAAAGGTGGAGGGATGGCAAATGCTTTTACAAACTTGCCACATATTTCTGGAACAATAACAAATTTGGATGGAGCAGCAGTTAAGCGTTCATTAATATCTATAGAAAGTGAATTAAAGAGGAGGCAATCTATATTTTATAAAGCAAGTAAGCAAACTCAAATAAGTAATATTGATATATATAAGTATCAAAAATTATATAGAGAAGGTAAGGTTAATGAACCGTTATCACATTTATTTATTATATCTGATGAATTTGCAGAGCTTAAAGTTCAACAGCCTGAATTTATGGAGCAACTTATAAGTGCAGCCAGAATAGGTAGAAGTTTAGGAGTTCATTTAATTCTTGCAACACAAAAACCAGCAGGTGTTGTTGATGATCAAATTTGGAGTAATTCTAGATTTAGAGTTTGTTTAAAGGTTCAAGAAAAAGCGGATAGTATGGATGTAATAAAAAGGCCAGATGCTGCTGAGATAGCTGAAACAGGTAGATTCTACTTGCAAGTAGGTTTTAATGAATTATTTGAAATGGGACAATCAGCGTGGTCAGGAGCTCCATATTATCCAACTAATAAATTTGAAGCTGATAAAAATGAAAATATAACTGTTATAGATAATATAGGAAGAGTATTAAGAAGTACAAAGATAGATAAAAAAGCAAAATCTATCAAAAATCCTCCAAAGCAAATAGACGAAATAGTAAAATATATTATCAAAATTGCAGATGAAGAAAATATAAAAGCAAGACCAATATGGCTTGAATCAATAAAATCGGTAATTTATTTAGATGACATAAAAAATAAATACAACATTAAAGATATTAAGTATAAGTTTAATCCTGTAGTTGGAGAGTATGATGATCCTGTAACACAATCTCAATATGCAATGACAATACCTATTTGTAAAGATGGTAATGTAATTATTTATGGAGCTTCAGGTAGTGGTAAAACTACATTTATTACAACTATTATTTATTCGTTACTTGAGGGACATAGCCCTGAAGAGATTAATATTTATATTTTAGATTTTGGATCTGAAATATTAAGAGTATTTGAAAAAGCACCTCATGTTGGAGAAGTTTTATTATCTTACGAAAATGAAAAGATAAATAATTTATTCAAAATATTATATTAAGAAATAGAAAAAAGAAAGAAATTATTTGTTGAATTTGGTGGAGATTATAATTCATATATAAAAAATAGTGGCAGTACTATAGAAGCATTATTAATAATTATAAATAATATTACAGCATTTACTGAAGCCTATGAAGAGTTATCAGACAAGTTAGCTTATTTAATAAGAGAATGTACAAAGTATGGAATTTATTTTGTTACAACTGTACCAAATATAAATGGAATAAGATATAAATTAGCTGAAAATTTTAAATACGTATATTCACTACAACTTAATGATAATAGTGAATATGTATCGATACTTGGGCAAACTGATGGCGTTATTCCAGCAAAATATAAGGGAAGAGGTATATTTAAAGTTGATAATGTATATGAATTCCAAATAGCACTTCCTTTTAAAGATTTAGATAATACATTTGAATTAATAAGAAGATATTGCAATAAATATAGCAAGGAATGGAATGGTAAAGTAGCAAAGAAGATTCCTGTATTACCTAAAAAAGTTGATTTAATATTCTTTAAAGATGAAATAGCAAGAAATCAAGTAAATCAAGTAAATGAAGTAAATCAATTTAATAAGGTTCCAATTGGAATAGAAAAGAGTACATTAAAAACTTTATATTATGATTTTGATAAAGAATTTATAACGGTAGTTTTATCACAAGATCAAAGTAAAAATAGCTTTGGTCAAGGTTTAGCAGAAGTTATGTCAAATTGCATAGATTGTAGATATAAAGCAGGAGAAGAAGCTATAAATGAAATAATGCCAAGTAACAGTAATGTAATAATAGCAAACAGCAATGATAAGGTAACATTAGAGATAAATGGTGTAGAGATAAATGATGCAGATGATAGTATAAAGATTGGATATAAACCTATGGAAAAAGATTCAATAATTGTAAATGAAACAAAAGAAATTATAAAGGAGCAATATGAATCTATAGAGAAAGATGAAGTAATAGTGATAGATGCAATTAATTCCTTTATTGATGATGGTAATAAAAAATATAGATATATTAATGATTCTTCGCAATTTGAAGATATAGCAGTTGAATTATTTAACACATTAGTAGAAAGACATAAAGCTATTAAAAATTCAAAAGAATGTAGAAATAATAAAATAAAAGAGAATTTAAGTAATAGGATAAAAGAAGATGAAAGTAATAAGGTGAAAAGAGATAGTCTTAAGAACCAAAATGAAGTGAGCATTAAAGCTTTAAATTATAAAAATATAAAATGTATAATCAATTCATTTAGTGAATTTTATAAATATCTATCAGCAGATGGAAAAGATAAAGTTAATGTATTTATGTTAAATGGTAAGGTGGAATATAATATAAACTTTATCATAATTGAAGATATTAATAATTTAAATTCATTTGTATATGAAGAGTGGTTTAGTAAGCATGTTTCATTAAATAATGGAATTTGGATAGGAAATGGTATTTCAGAACAATATCATTTAAAACTCAATAAGATTTCTAAAGAAATGTATTCAGATATTGGAGATGACTTTGGTTATGTAATAAATGATAGCAAGGCTAAGTTAACTAAGCTACTTACAAGTATTAATAATGTACAGGGGGAATAGTTATGGATAAAGTTCTAATAGATATATTTTTACCTGCTATTAATAGAAGTTTTGAAGTTTATATACCATTGGATTCAAAGTTTTATGAGATAACACCCTTAGTTTCTAAAATGCTAAGTGAATTATCTAACGGATTATTTATTTCAGGTGATGATTCAATTTTATATGAAAGAAAAACCGGAAATATATTAAATATAAATATGTCAGCTAGGCAGTTAAATATTAAGAATGGGGACAATTTAATGTTGTTATAAGATACAGTTAATAAAGATATGTAATATCGTTAATTAATAAGTTTAATGATATTAATATATATAAATCTTATAGATATGAAGGGGTGGCTATATATGGCAAAAATTATGGTTGATCCAACTAAATTAGAATTAGTTGCAAGTAAGATAGAAGAGCAAGCAGCTGATTATTCAAAGTTATATCAACAACTATTTACAGAGGTGGAAGCAATGGGAAAAGCATGGCAAGGGGCAGATAATATTGCTTATACAACTCAAATTGAAGGATTTAGAGAGGATTTAAATAAAATCAAGCAGGTCTTAGATGAATATTCTTCTTTTTTAAGGCAAAGTGCAAAGGTATATAAGAGTACTCAAGATGAAGTAATAAGTAAAGCAAAAACTTTAACAAATAAATAAAGAGAGGTTATTAAAATGGCTATAGAAGGAATTAGTATTAGTTTAGAACAAGTTTTAGAAACAGCAAGAAATATAAAATCATTAAATACTCAAATAGTAACAAGGTTAAATGAAATAAAGAGGGAAATGAATTCATTAGAGTCTAGTTGGCAGAGTGAGAGCTCAACTACAATAAGGGCAAATTTTAATAAATTAGAAGCTAAGTTTGAAAATTATAAGAATATAATAGATTCTTATGGAACATTTTTAGAAAATACTGTTGAAGCTTACTCAACAACTGAATCAAGTATTAATAATAATGCAAGTGCATTTGAGTAATAATTAGAAATGAGGGGATGTTTGGTGGATAAATATTTGCCTATTGGCTCAGTAGTTTTATTGAAAAATGGAAGAAAGAAAATAATGATTTATGGTAGAAAGCAAATGCATGTTGAAACTGGTGAAGAGTGGGACTATTTAGCTTGTTTATATCCAGAAGGGAACATAAATGAAGAGTTTATGTATTTATTTAATCATGATCAAATAGATAAAGTTTATTACTTAGGATATGAAGATGAAGAAGAAAAAAGATTTGTTGAAGAAAATTTAATAAAGTAAGTAATTAAATTAATTAATTAATGTAGTAATAAGAAGCAATAAATAAAGTAATAAGCAATAAGTAATAAGGCGAGTAGTGTTAATAAGGGGCAATTATATAAAAAATAAATGTGGAAATTTCTACACTAAAAGTTTAATAAGGTAATTTGGGTGTAAGCATTGTTAAATTAGTATCTAATACAATATTTATATGAATACTTAGAGGGAAGGTTTTATATAAGTAAGTTCAAATATTTTAATTAGCTACTAATGTTTAATTGGGGTGATTGTTTATAATGTTTGATAATATAAGAAATATAAACAATGGAAGAAAAGTTTCAGAATTGGGAAATGAAATTAAAGGGATAGGAATTAAATGTGAAAGAGTAACGGATATTATACCTAGCAAGTACAGAAGCATAGAAACTTCAGCCATAATAAGAGAAATATATAGTATAAGAGAAGAACTTAATAGTATAGGAAATGAACTTGAAAGTTTAGGCGAAATTATTGTTAGTGTTTCAAAAGAACTAGAAAATAATTCTTTTGATAAAAATGGTGGATGTAGTTGGTAGGAAATGATATGGATATATTAATAGATACAAATAGTATTAGGGCTAAAGCAACTGAATTAGAAAGGCTCATGAAAGAGCTAGATAGAAAAAATGATAGTTTAGATAAAATAAAAAAACAACTTGATTATGAGGTAAAGTGTAAAAGTAATATATCAAATTCCATAAGTAACATTAAAATGAGAATATCAATGGTTGAAGATAGAATAGGTAAAATTAATTACTTATTGTTATTTGCTGCATCTAGTTACGAAAATGCAGAAAAATCACTAATAAATCTAACTAAGGAATTTGAGGAAAATTTAAAATCATTAGGATTTTTGTTTGTATCAGTTTATGGTAAAAGTGAAAACAGTATAGGTAAAAATAAAAAAAATAAAAAAGATGAAAAATGGTATACAAGTAAATGGTTTAAGATAGCTGTAGGTGGAGCTGTTGTTGTTGGAGCAGCTGTTGCAGTAGTAGTCACTGGAGGTTCAGCAATGGCGATTGGAGCTGCTGTAGGAGCGGGGGCTATGGGAACTGCAAAGGGAATAATTAGTGGTATTAAAAGTGAAAAAGATGGAAAAGACTTTATGGATGGATTTGCAGATGGCTTCATGAAAGGAGCAATTTCAGGAGCAATAACAGGTGCCTTTATTGGAAAAGGAGTAGGAACAACCTTAGCCAAAAGAGCAGCTCAAAAAGCAGCTTCAAATACTGCGGCAGAAATGGCCGCAGAAGTAGGAACAGAAACAACAGTAAAAACCGCTGCCGGTAGTATTTCAAAAATTAAGCCTGCATTTAAGAAAAAGATAATTGATTCAGGTAAAAATGTTTTAAAAGATTCAATTAAATCTGGAGCGGAGGAAGCGCTTAAAAGTGATGATAGTGGTTTAGAAGTTGCAGATGATTTTCTTAAAGGAGCAGGAAAAGGAGCCAAGAATTCAACATCAAAATTAGTTAAGGATGTATTAAAGGGGAAGGCTGGCAATAATGAAGCCACAGATATTTTAATAGACGGTGGAGCAGCTGTAGTTGAAGAAGGGATTGATTCTATTATAAAGGGTGAAAAGCTAACAGCAGGTGAAGCGTTGGAGACTTTTGAAAATGGTATTAATGATTCTGCAAAGGGAAAAATGAAAGAAAGTATTTTTGGTGAATCTATAGATAAGAAGGGGGAGATAATTGTAGATTTATCGTTTAATGAGGAAAATACTAAGATTATTGATGGTATATCAGAAAGGATAAATAGAATCAACAATAAGGATTCAAATAGTTGAAATAGTGGTGGATCATTAGAATGAAGTGAATAAAGTTGTAAGGTTTACTTCATTAAACATAAAAGGGACATGATATTTTGAGTCATGTCCTTTTTTATGTTTAATTATATAAGTTTAGATGTACTATAAAGGATAGTAGATAGCCTTAGCGAGAAAGAGGATATATTTATTTCCCTAAATCATGCATTAATGCATTTTTAGTTCGACGTTCCCTTTCTTCTGCAAGAAGTTTTAAATTATTGTCTTCAATATCGTTTAATGTTATATCATTAGAATGAGTATTATTATACCAGGATTTGTTTTCAAAGTAGTTATTTAGCTCGGTTGATGAAAAGCTATAACCATATCTAGCATATATTTCATTTATAGCAATAATAATTTCCCAGTTATTTTTTGATGAAATATCACTACTTGATAATAGTGAAGAAGAACTATTTGGAAAAACGTAATCAGAAGTTATATCTGGACATGAATCATGAGATAATTTTGTAAATTCTACTGTTCTAATTAATTTACAATTATCTTCTTCAATTTCTGAATGAAGATCACCGGAATAATTGGAGTTAGATGAATACCATTCTTTACTCTCAAAGAATTTAGCAAGATTAGAATCATCATCAAATACATAGCCATACCTTGCAAACATTTCATTACGAGCAATAAATAATTCTTCTACAGAAAGAGAATTTAAATCTGAATAAGTTAATTTTTTAGTCTTGCTTTGAGGTAATATAAAATCTCTGTCTGCATATTTTTTTATATAAGAATCTACTGTGCTAGAATCTTCAGAGTTAATAATAGTTTTATTTTCGTTACTAGTATCATCATTATTAACTGTATTATCAGTATTACCTTGATTATTAGTTTCATCCGTATTTTCAATGATAATAGTTTCATCTATTTTTTCAGTGTTATCATTATCAATACTATTAATATCATCGTCATCAGTATCATTTCCATCGGTATTGTTTATAGTATCTACTGGATTAATAGTATCTATATTATCGGTATTAACTTTGGTTTTATTTTGATTATAAATTAATAATACAACTAAAATAACACATAAAAGAGAAATTCCTATTGCTATTGAAGAAACTATAATTACAGGTTTCTTGTTATGTTCTTTTTCATCAAAGTTTGGTATTTCTATTCTTGCAGTATTTTCTATGTTTTCGTCATGAGAAAGGTTAGCTTTATCTTGATTATTACTTGTAGTTATAGGTAAACCACATTTTGGACAATACCTCTGATTATCCAATAATTTAAATCCACAATGAGAGCAAATTTTCATTAGTACTTCCCTCCTTAAAATATAATATTGCCTATATTAAAATATTTGTGAAATTGAAAAAATATAACATTAAATTTTAAAAGGATTAGTTTGTATTATGAGAGAAAAAAGTATATAATAATTAAGTTAAGTGAGACTCCAAATTTCAATTTGGTTAGTCGAACTTACTCAGCGACTGAAAGGAGTCGAGTTTCCTTTAAAATGAATACTCCAAATTTCAACTGATACTCTAAATTTTAGATTTAGTTAGTAGAAGTTACCTACTTGGTAATTTGGTTAGTCGAACTTGACGGAAACCCAAAATTTCAATTTAGTCATTTAAAGTTACATACCGTGTATTCAACGACTAAGGGAAGTTGAGATTCTTTTTATTAAAAAAGTTAAGATAAAGAAATTTTATTTAAATTTATATATAAATAATTTTAGGAGGACATAAAATTGGCTGATTACATAAATGAGATAAAAAAGAGAAGAACATTTGCAATTATTTCTCACCCTGATGCTGGTAAAACAACATTAACAGAAAAGTTCCTATTATACGGAGGAGCAATTAGACTTGCAGGTTCAGTAAAAGCAAGAAAAGCATCAACACATGCTGTTTCTGACTGGATGGAAATAGAAAAGCAAAGAGGTATTTCTGTTACTTCATCAGTAATGCAATTTAATTATGCAGGACACTGCATAAACATTCTAGATACTCCTGGGCACCAAGACTTCTCAGAAGACACATATAGAACTCTTATGGCTGCTGACTCTGCTGTAATGGTAGTTGATGCTGCTAAAGGGGTGGAAGACCAAACAAGAAAGTTATTCCACGTTTGTTCATTAAGAGAAATGCCAATATTCACATTTATCAATAAGATGGATAGAGAAGCTCAAGATCCATTTGGATTATTAGAAGATATTGAAGCTGAGCTTGGAATTAAAACTTATCCAATGAATTGGCCAATTGGTTCAGGTAAAGACTTCAAAGGTGTTTATGATAGACAAAATCAAAGAATCATAGCATTCAATGGTGGAAATCACGGTTCTACAGAAGTTGAAGCTATTGAAGGTTCTGTTGATGATGAAAAGTTCAGAGAAATATTAGGTGAAGCACTTCATGATAAATTAATGGAAGATATTGAACTTCTTGATATTGCTGGTGATGAGCTTGATATGGAAAAGGTTAGAGTTGGGGAATTAACTCCTGTATTCTTCGGATCAGCTTTAACTAACTTTGGTGTTGAGCCATTCTTAGAGCATTTCTTAGAAATGACTACATCACCACTTGCTAGAAACTCAAATATTGGAGAAATTGATCCATTTGATGATAAGTTCTCTGCTTTTGTATTTAAGATTCAAGCAAATATGAACAAGGCTCATAGAGATAGAATTGCATTCATGAGAATTTGTTCTGGTAAATTCACTAAGGGTGAAGAAGTATTCCACATGCAAGGCGGAAAGAAATTAAAGCTTGCTCAACCTCAACAATTCATGGCTGAAAACAGAGAAATTGTTGAAGAAGCATATGCTGGGGATATTATCGGGGTATTTGACCCAGGTATATTCTCAATTGGAGATACTTTATGTTCACCAAGCAAAAAGTTTAAGTTTGAAGGAATTCCAACATTTGCTCCAGAACACTTTGCCAGAGTTAGACCAGTTGACACTATGAAGAGAAAACAATTCGTTAAAGGTGTTACTCAAATAGCTCAAGAAGGTGCAATTCAAGTATTTAAAGAAAACCATGTTGGTATGGAAGAAATAATAGTTGGGGTTGTAGGTGTACTTCAATTTGAAGTTCTTGAATATAGACTTAAGAATGAATACAATGTTGATATCAAGATGGATAGACTTGCATTTAGATATGTAAGATGGATTGAAAGCTACGATGGAGATATTGATAGATTAAACTTAACTTCTGATGCTAAGAGAGTTAAAGACTTTAAGGATAGAGACCTTATTATATTCCAAAATGACTGGGGAATTAACTGGGCTTTAGATCATAATAAAGGATTAGTTCTTTCTGGTGTTGGTAAGAGCGACGAATAAATAAAATTTTAAATTATAAATAACATGTTACAGGGGAGGAAAGTTCCAAGTAACAAGTGATAAATGATAAGTGGCAAGTTGTGAGAATAATTTCACAGCTTGTCACTTTTCAATTATGTATTAGTTAATGGGATATATTAAGATGTTTATAAAGCAGTATTTGTGGTATATAATATAAATAAATATAGAAATAAGCGGAGGGAAGAACTATTGAATTTAAATAAGGATATAATAAAAGAAATAGTAGATATATCGAAAAAATATGATGGAATTAAAAAAGTAGTTCTTTTTGGATCTAGAGCAAGAGGAGATAATGAATTAAAAAGTGATATAGATTTAGGAATATATTGCGATAGTGATTTGTTATTATTTATTGAAGAAATTGAAAATAATACACATACACTTTTAGAGTTTGATTTTTCAGATATGAATAATATTCGAGATGAATTTTTTATAGAGCAAGTAGAGAAAGAAGGAATTTTATTATATGAGAAGTGTTGAATTTAAATATATAAATCTAAAGAAAGCCTATTTAAGATTAAAAGAAGTTAGTGATATGTATGATGGTAAAAATGATATAATAAGAGATAGCTTAATTCAAAGATTTGAATTTACATATGAGTTAACACATAAAACTTTAAAGGAATTTATGAAGTATTTAGGTGTAACATTGGAAAATTCATTTCCAAGAACTATATACAAAAAAGCTTATGTTAATAATTTAATTTCTGATGATCAGGTTTGGATTAATTTGTTAGAGGATAGAAACTGTACTTCTCATATCTATAATGAAAATTTAGCTGATGAAGTTGCTAGAAGAATTGTTGATAAATATGTAGATGCAATAGGTGAGCTTGTAAATAATTTGGAGAAATTATTATAATGTATAATTTTATAATTAGAAATTTCAGACGGCTATAGAGGATTATATAAAAATAGTAGTTTAGATTTTAATGATAGAGATAATATATTGATATTTTTATATAATTTATATGTAAGATTCCGATTTTGTATCGAAATGTTGTTGGATAATATATTAACGCGTTTATACAGCTTATAAAGTTATTAAAATTAATGAGTTTACATAGTATGGATAAAGCTAAATCAGAGAGAGAGAACAAATTGTGGTTATAAAATACAGTTTGTTCTTTTTTTATGTCTAGAAAATTATAAAATTTTTGAAGTTGTAAAATAAGTGATATAAGTTATTCTAAACAGTTAGGGTTGTAAGGTTGATACTCTGAAATTATTATGGTTAATTAACATAACTATTATTAAATAATAAAATTTTAAGGTTAAGAGAACACTCTTTTTAAATAAATGATTAAATATATTAAAAATAAAATTATAGAAATTAGAGAAAAAATATGGTAAAATATGTTAAATGGTTAACCTCAATAAAGTAAAGGGATATTTTATTGAGATTTGCTAGTAATAATTTAGCCATTGAATAAATATATTTAATATGTATGGCAAAATTAGCTGTAATGATTATTTATTTAAACGAAAAGGGAGAAAAGGTATGAGAAAACTAAATAGGGGTAAAAATAAAATTTTTCATAAGGGTATATTAACATTTTTAATGATATTTCTAATGATGACAACAATATGTACAACAGTTAAGGCAGAAGTATCAAATAATAATATAGTAATACCTAAAACTGGTGATGAAGGATTAGTAATGGTTATTGCAGTGTTAATATTATCAGGAGGAGCATTATTACTTGAAATTAATAAACAAAAAGTTGAAAGTAGAGAATAAATTCATAAAATATATTTAAGCAATTTATAAATTATAATGATAAAATAGATGTATAAATATAAAATGTAAAAAGGGAAAATATATGAGAAAGATAATTAACATTATATTAGTAGCTATTATTATAGTATGCTTAAGTATTATAGGATATAAGTATTATAATTACAATAAAGATGATAAGTTAAATTCAGAAATACAGGATCTTCAACCAGTAATTAATGAAGCTAGTGATTCAGATAATAATTCTAGTGGAGAAAATGATGGACAAGATCAATCTAAAGATGGGGATTATGTAAATAGTGCAAATGAAGAAGAATTAAAATCTATAAATAGTGATTATAAAATGTGGATACAAATTGAAAATACAAATATAAATTATCCTGTTGTTCAAGGTTCAGATAATGATTATTATTTGAAGCATAACTTTAGAAAAGAATCTAATATTTCCGGGACAGTTTTTGTAGAAAGTGCAAACGATATTGATAATGATAAGAATATTATTTTATATGGGCATAATATGAGAAATGGAACTATGTTTAATAATATTACAAATTATAAGGAAGAAAGTTTTTTCAATGAAGATAATAAAATTAACATAATAATGAATAATACATTATATGAATATGAAGTTTTTTCTGTTTATGTAAAGAATGTAAGTGAAGTTAATTTAGCAATTGGATTTGCAAATGAAGATGAATTCATTAATTATGCGCATAATGAGGCAGATGAATCTCTTTATAAAAAGGATGTTGATTTTAGTGCAGAGGACAATCTTATAACTTTAGTAACTTGTAGTTATGAATTTACTGATGCGAGAACTATTGTAGTTGCTAGAAGGTGTAATTAGTATAAAGCTCTGTTATATCAAAATGTTGTTGAAAATATCATATAGGTCTGTTATACCAAAATGTTGTTAACAACATTTTAATATAACAGAATTATATGGGGTTACAAAGTATAATTGTTTTATTAAGTAAAAGTAACTGTTTTAAGAAGAAATAACAGTTAGTAAAATTATTTAAAACGGCGTAGAGAAATCAATTAATAATAACTAATAAATTATTAATTATAAGATATGCCTAGATTAAGCAATCTAGGCATTTTTTCTTACAAATATTTATGATATATCAGAGGATACACATAATGTAACATTTCAATTAATGCTATATTACAATTTAAATTAAATCTCAGTTAGCTTCCAAAGTTGTCCACCATAGAATGGGTTAGCAGTACCTATATAAAGACAATCATTACTAGATATAAAGGTTCTGAGGCCATAATTAAATTTATCATTAAATCCATTTCGAGTAATTCTACTAAAATTAAGTCCATCATTAGATACAAAGAAATCAAATCCAGGTAAAGAGTTATCTAACATTTTTCTTATTTCCTTAATATAATAAATTTGCCTTGCTATCTCATCAGAATTCAAGTAATTTTTAATTTTAGAAATTAATAAAATAAGATTCTCTTTATTGTTATTACATTTATCAATGGCATTTCTTATAGCATCTACAGTTCCATCACCAAAATAGTAACTTAGATTTTCATAAATTAATTCTAAATACTTTTCATCATCATTTATTGTGTCATAAGGGAATTTTTTAGAAATCATATCTAAGGCTGATAAAACATTTTTATTTAAATAGTTTCCACAATTAACAAAGTTAATATCGCTTATTAATTCAGTGATTTCAGTACTTAAATCATCTGGAAGGAAGGCATTAAAATAACTCAATAAATTTAAGTCAACGTTTATAGTTAAATTATTAATATGCTCTTCTAAATATTCGCTAGGTTTCATTTCATTAGAATGTGAACATGCATATACAAGTGAAATTTTATCAGGAGTATTACTAAGATTAGTATAATTTTTAAATAAATCAATTATATTATAGGCTTTAGATGAATTTATGATTTTGAGTTGAATCAAATAGTTTAATAAAAACTTTAGTATTTCTTTGAAGTTATTTAAAGAGCATGGAATGTTTTTAGGAATAAGGTAATCATATAATGTTGATGAATCAAATGTTCCTAAAAATAATTTGTCGTTGTAATTAGACATTCTCCAAATATATTGATTAGAAGAATAATCTATATTGCTACATTTACTAACGAACCCAGCTTTATAATTACCTAATGCAGTTTCAAATGATTGAGAATCATTTGGTGTACCTATAACTAAATCCCAATTATCATTTTCATCGAATCTATAAAGGGTAGTAGGAGTTTTAAAGCTTTCATATAAATAACTAAAATCAAATTGAGTCATTCTTTGAATTGCATAAATTATATTAGAAAAAGTTCCAACATATACATATTCATTACCATCACAAGCTGTATATTTAAATGGAGTTGCTACAGCATGATAAGGTATTCCAAGGCCAGCTTCATATTTTGCACCAGGACCAACTATTATTTGCCAATTCCAATCAAAATTAGAATCATACTGATTTGTAGTTTCAATAGGGTTACCTTTGAATACTAAAAATCCAGATTCCTCTAAAGGCTTACTTCCAGATCCAATTATTGAATATAGATAGCCATTATAATCAATTAAATCGAAGATACCTCCAAATCCAGTAGAAGGTTGATCTACATTTGGAATGTTTTGGAAAGAATTTAAATTTGCAACAACATTCCAATTATCTTTACTAGGATTTTCACTTTCCATGATTACTAAGTCAGAATCAATAATCATCATTCCAAAGTATAATTTGTTATTATAAATTTCCATAGACCTTATGCTTGCAAAACCACTTTCATCAAAAAATACAACTTCAGGATTATCAATTCCTATAACAAAATTATCTTTAAATTTCAATATTCTAGCATACTTAGGCCCAAATCCACCCATATAAACACTTTCACTATCTTCATTACTGGCTTTAAATGTTATTGCACTTCTATAACCAGTTTCATAAACTATTCCATCAGCATCAGCTTCAGATTTGTAAACAAGTTCAATTTTTTTAGTAGATTTATTATATCTAAATATTCTAGCAGCATTATCATCAACATCAGTAGGAACATCGCCTCTAAATACAAGTTTAGTAATTATATTTGCTAAAGTATCATTAGTAATAAATAAATTGATGGAATTTAGTAGTAAATTTCGGTTACTTCCTATATAGATATATTTCTTTGTTTCAGCCATTGCCCATACATATGAGTTTGACCTATCACCACCAGGAATAAGACCGTCTACTCTGTTTTTACAGTTATTGGGGTTAGAAATTTTTCTTATAATAAAATTTTTAGTTCTTATTTCATTAGTATATCGTTTTATTCTTTCGTTCTTCATTAGTTTTACCACCTCATATATTTTTACAAAGATTATAAAAAAATAATCTCATAATATAATATGTTTTTATGAGTTAAGGTGACATAGTTTAAAATAATTTAATAATTAATATATATAAGAATTTAAAAATACAAAAATATTTATAAGATATTAATTCTATGAAATTATAAGATTAGTAAAATAGCAGTTTTAAAACAAAAATTATTATTAAGGAAATTAGATTTCAAGTATATATTTTCATATAAGGCCAACAATAATATTAGGAGTTATGA
>PPYE01130901.1_pt1 | contig 23452 bp, 17 predicted proteins | sample 1559881 | NCBI WGS metagenome assembly PPYE01 (sample SAMN08240022, study PRJNA423297) | Human gut metagenome, whole genome shotgun sequencing project. | reverse complement strand
TTTACCTGATAATTAAACAGAACGGGGGGCTGCCCAACATTGAACAGCCCCCCGTTTCCCGACAAACAGCATTCAGCGTTTCTCGTAATACTTCACCCAGTCCACCCACATTTCCACAGGTAACTCTTTCGGATCCACAGCACCAACCCATGAGCCACCCAACTGCATATCTATCAATAAATAGTAAGGTTGATAGAAAGGGAACTGCCCTTCCTTGTCCGTATCAATGCGCGGATAAGTATAGGTATGACGATGATTGACAGCAAACACCAAACTATCCGGATAAATATCTACCGAATAGATATTGTATTCCTCAGGATTTATCTTATTGATGCCTCCGTGAGGCGGATTATCCTTTATACCTAATATATGTGTATAATATGAATGAGTAGTCTGATAAGCAATATGATCATGGTTCAACCGTTCCATAATATCAATCTCTCCTCCTTTGGGCCACTCCGCTTTTTCGGGAAGCATCCATATAGCCGGCCATGCCCCCTTAGCGGCTTGCAACCTGGCACATACTTCTACTCTTCCGCCCGTAAACAGTTTCTTTCCTTTGGTATATACACCACCGGTCAGATAAGGAGCCGTATCATTTTTCTGAGTATGATTGGCTATTCCACGAAGTATCAGATTCCCATCCTGCATAGCATAACATGAATCATAATAAGACATATAGTTGTTCCAATCGGATGTTCCGCGAGGTATCTTAGTCCATACCGATTCGTCAAAACTGTTTTTTTGATCAAAGTCCTCTACCCATACCAGCTTCCATTCTTTACTTTTAACCGATGTCTTACAAGCACTCATCAAACAAACCAGCCCCATGCAGGCCCAAACAAATAAAAGGATTTTTCTCATAGTATTTATTTCTATCTGATTAAAAAACAACGCCGTATCAAACGAAATATAATCTCATTCAATACGGCTAATTATCTATTAATAATGTATTTATTTCGCCAGGCTATAAACCACATCCATTATCTTCTGGCCTATTTCATCTGCCGCCTCCATGGTTGCAGCCTCAGAATACACACGGATAATAGGTTCGGTATTACTCTTACGCAAATGTACCCACTTGTCCGGGAAATCTATTTTCACACCGTCTATGTCGTTTATCTCTTCATCCTTATACAGTTCCTTCACCTTGGCCAGAATAGCGTCCACATCCGTTTCCGGAGTCAGATCAATGCGATTCTTGGCAATGAAATAAGGAGGATAAGTAGCACGCAGTTCGCTGACTTTCTTCCCTTCATGCGCCAAATGGCTCAGGAATAAAGCAATTCCCACCAATGCATCACGTCCGTAATGACTTTCAGGATAGATTACTCCACCATTTCCTTCACCTCCAATCACAGCATGAGTCGCTTTCATCTTGGTAACCACATTCACTTCCCCTACAGCCGAAGCATTGTATTCACAGCCATATTTACGGGTCACATCGCGCAAAGCACGGGTAGAACTCAAGTTAGAAACGGTATTTCCGGGAGTATGTTTCAATACATAGTCTGCCACGGTCACCAATGTATATTCTTCGCCATACATTTTTCCATCCTCACAGATCATAGCCAGACGGTCAACATCCGGGTCTACAACGAAAGCCACGTCACAACCGCCTTTGGCCATCAATCCCATAATGTCCCCCAGGTTCTTTTCCAAAGGTTCCGGGTTATGCTGAAAATCACCGGTCGCTTCACAATAAAGCTTTTCTACATGCTTCACTCCCAACCTTTCCAACAATTCAGGAAGAATAATACCGCCAACTGAATTAACGCAATCTATAGCTACACGGAAATTGGCCTTACGGATAGCATCCACGTCTACCAATTTCAAAGCCAAAACACTATCTATATGTTTCTGATTGTAGGTATTGTCTTCGCGATAACTTCCGATGTGGTCTATATCGGCAAACTCAAACGCTTCCGCTTCTGCTATACGCAGCACTTCATTTCCTTCTTCCTTATTCAGGAATTCTCCATGCTCATTCAGCAACTTCAAAGCGTTCCATTGTCTGGGATTGTGGCTGGCAGTCAAAATAATGCCACCGCACGCTCCTTCCATGGTTACAGCCAGTTCTGTAGTCGGTGTAGATGCCAGTCCGATATTCACCACATCAAACCCCATTCCCATTAAAGTACCGCATACCACGTTCTTCACCATCTCACCGGAGATACGTGCGTCACGTCCTACTACAATTTTATTACTCTTTACTGTGGTTGTTTTACGTATCAGCGTTGCATAAGCTGATGTAAATTTCACTATATCCAGCGGGTTCAAACCTTCCCCCACGTGCCCACCAATGGTTCCACGAATTCCGGATATTGATTTAATTAATGTCATCGTGCTAATTGATAAGTTATTTCATAGTAACAAGGATAGACAGAAGCAGAAGCGTCAGATTGTCCTTCACTGTGAGGTACAATCAGTCTGACCTTAGAACGACCGGAAATCTCCCTGCCGACCTTTATGTAATTGAATGGAATCAACCATCCTGAAGGTACATAAGGTGTACCCCAAACTGTATACATTATACCGGAGGTGAATGTAGCTGAAAAAGATTTTCCACTTTTTGTCAGCATCATAGCATCCGGATAAACCATTTGAGAATTCCCATAGTCTGTATTCCAAGACAAAGAATCTATTCCATCCGAAGTAATCTGTTCCTCCACATACCGGACCAGAATCTCATAACGACCGTCTTTCAAACGCTCTCCGTTTCCCTCTTCCACAATCTGCATATAAACACCTGTTTCCGAGAAAAGGACAAACTGGTTTTCATCCACATTGGTCGTAGAATCCTGTTCCTGGAACTGTTCAAAGCTGATCACATTGATATCTTCCCGTTCAATAAATCGTTTGATAGCTTCTCTCTCTTCTTCTTTCATTTCAGCATAGGTCTTTCCATTATTGCAAGACTGGAAGACCAGCCCTAAAAGAAACACAGATGCGAACAATATACCTAATTTCTTCATTCTAAGTTCTGTTATTTTCGGGCAAAATTAATAAATAAGCCCCTAACTTTTATATTGTTTGTATGCAATTATACTAAAATAACTATTTTTTTGCCAGAAGCAGTTCCTCGTATTTCACCAAAGCCTGTTTAAACAGTTCGATGGCTTCATCCATTGTTCCATAAAATTCACCACCGGATGCATTCAAATGACCACCTCCATTAAAAAATTCGGCAGCCACTTTATTACAAGGGAAAGCACCTACAGAACGCAGAGATACCTCAGAATACGTATTATAAACTTTACGATAAATCTCATCCTTATCAATGCCTTTCGAAAGCAGTTCACTGATAATGAAATAAATCTCACGGTCATTAGAATTATAAGTAAAGCCACCTGTATCGGTCATCATCCCCGTATAAATACATTCAGCACCTTCCTTGGTGATATCCTCAAAATACCCCAGACGGCATATCAACCGGAAAACCAATTCCGATGTAGAAGATATTTCAGGATGAGAAATAATGATTCTACAAAAGGCTTCCGGATTAAGGTGATGGTCAATCATCATTTTACGTGCCGGAGACTGAGCCACTGCATCCGCCATCGCATCAATACGAGACAATGCATTGAAATCCAGACAGCAGATCACATCCGCCTCATTCAGCAGCTTATTGGCAAATTCAGTATATTTATCGTACCGGATTATATCCTTGGCTCCCGGCATCCATCTCAGAAAATCCGGAAAAGCATTGGGAACAATGACATTCACCGTCTTTTCCTGTGATTCCAAGAAATGCCATAATCCTAACGAGGAGCCAATAGCATCACCATCCGGTGACACATGGGTAACAATAACTATTTTATCAGCTCTTTCAAACCATTTTTCGGCATGGTCTATATTAGCCTGTGCAATTACTTTTGATAACATATTCAATCTTTTTCTTTTGAAATGGCAAATTTACAAATTAATTCTTTATTCACAGAAGAATACGGTAAGAACCTTTCGGAGACATATCAATATAATCCAATCCCAAACCTCTACACTCGTCCTTTAACAAATTCAATCTATACCCACCGAGCGAAGCATCCAGTATGACCTTCCTTATTTTAAATATTTTTTGTAATGGGGCAATTTTTCCTTTAAAACCTTTACACAAGTACATATAATCAATATCCAACAAACTATCAACCGATCTGCTCCGCCAGCGGTTATCCACCAAAACACATATATTCATACCTTTATAATGATAAATGCTATCCTGTTGCCAAACATCTTTTTGAGGGGAAACTTTTACTTGCGAATGGGCCAGGATTAACTGAAAAGACTCCTCTTTCATATAATATAGACAACCTGAAAATCCTATAAAAAGATTGATTCCACACAAAACAGTAATCAACGTTTTCCGTGAAGGAGATAACAGATAAGATAATACCACAAACAATAATACATAAAGAATACCAACCTGAAGCAAAGACAAATGTATATCGCCGGAATGTGATACAGGCAAATCCCCCACCCATTGCATACTGTCATTCAGCAACCGCAACACCCCGTTCAATCCTTTTACCACCCATATATGCAATACCGTAAAAGGAGACAAGACAAAACTTGCTACCGATCCATAAATTATAACAAGCACTAAAGGTGCCACTACCAGATTGGCCGGTAAAAAATAAACAGGAAAATAAGCGAATTTATAAATAACCACGGGAGCTGTCCCTAACTGTGCCGCCAGCGAAACTGCCACTATCCCCCAAATATAACGAGGTACAGGGTGACGCACCCGCCAATACCGGGAAATGACAGGATAAATAAACAAAATTGAAAGTACAGCCAGAAATGACAACTGGAACCCGGTATCAAAAAGATAAAAAGGATTGTAAAGCAGCATAAAGAATGCCGCTACAGACAAGGTATTCAATGACAAAGTCCGTTCTCCTGCCGCACGCGCCGCTGTCATTAACATACACATCACCACCGCCCGTATAACCGAGGGAGGCAAGCCCACTAAAAAAGCAAATGTCCATAACAACAACACAATAATGCCACACTTTACCCATCGCAGCAGGCAACTTCTATCCAGCGGACGCAATATCCAACACAATAATCCCCACAAAACAGCTATATGCATTCCTGACAAAGCCAAGATATGGCTCACTCCCGCCACTTGATAAGTTTCACGTAAATCCTCACTCAGTTCCTCTTTATAGCCAACAGTCAAAGCCGACAATACGGCAAATTCATCTCCCGAGAATCCCCACTTCCGATAACTGTCCAGTATTTTCTCTCTCCATACACCTGCCCGCTGTTTCCATGTCAATGCCGATTTCTTGCCTGTCCATTGCCAATACCCCGGAAAGATTACGGCCGTTCCGCTAATTTGCTGTCTGAAAAGATAAGCCGCATAATCAAATTCTCCCGGAATCACCTCTCTTTCAGGAGTCGAGATACGTGTATAAAAGTTCAAATGGTCTCCACATCGTAAATTTACAGAAAGACTATCTTTCATAATATAGACTAGTATCATACGATTAACAGGAACCATCCCCCTCTCAGACATTTCTTTATCTATCCGCAATTTACAGAGATATGTTTTTACCTTTTCTTGCGGAACATCCACTATCACCCCTTGATACATATTCTTCCCTGATGACCATTCATAGTCCACCCGTTGCCATTTTTGCTGTAGCAACAATGCCCCTACACAAAATAGAAACATAAAAACCATGCCTCCAAATAACCATCGGGAAAGGTAGCCTTGCCATTTCATCAATACAATCAAGCCAATCAAGCACCCCAATATTCCCGTGCCAGAAACAAGCACAGGCAAGGCGCCTTGAAAAAAATGATCGGATACAAAAATTCCGGCGACTAGAGGTATAGTCAACCGGAACATGGAACAAGGCTTTACAGCCGCTATATTTCGCACGTTGGTTTTAAACTCAAAGAGATTTCAACCGATGTATCATGTCTGACATATCAGGAGCTTTGAACACAGCATTTCCTGCCACCAGCACGTCCGCTCCAGCCTCTACAAGCTGTCTGCCGGTTTCCAGGTTCACTCCCCCGTCAACCTCTATCAATGCCTGCGAACCTGTATTCGTTATCAATTCACGTAATTCCCTCACCTTATCCAGGGTATGTACAATAAATTTCTGACCACCAAAACCGGGATTCACACTCATCAGCAACACCATATCCACATCACGGATAATATCGGCCAACATAGCTACAGGAGTAGAAGGATTCAATGTGACAGCCGCTTTCATTCCGGCATCCTTTATCTGTTGCACCACTCTATGCAAGTGTACACAGGCTTCATAATGCACATTCATCATCATTGTTCCCAAATCTTTCACTTCTTTAATGAATTTCTCAGGATTAACAATCATCAAATGTACATCCAAAGGTTTTTCAGACAACTCGGCTACATATTTCAATACAGGAAAACCAAAAGAAATATTCGGTACAAACACACCATCCATTATATCAATATGCAGCCAGTCGGCATCACTACGATTTATTTGTTCTATGTCTGCCTGTAGATTAGCAAAATTGGCAGACAACAAAGAAGGGGATATCAGAGGTCTATTCATGGTTCACTGTTCTTATTCTTTTTATACAGAACAAAGATAACCATATTTTATATAAGAACAGTGAAAAAGTTCATTTTATTTCGGCAAAGTAAACCGCACACCCAACTGTATATTAAAATTAAAAGGATGTTCCTTGCGAATCGTATTTACATTACTGCCGTCATCAAAGTAATAAACAACTCCCGGCTCCGCATAAATACCCAATTTCTCCGTAATCTTAAACTGCGCACCTGCCGCTGCGGACAAAGACCATTGCAAAGGTTTCACTTTGACATTTTCCTCCCCTCCCGAAAACTGTTCATCTTTTCCTGCATTTGATGTAGAAACACTGCCGATAATGCTCCGCTTTCCAGACACACATTTTTCTACCGCTCCACCTGCCGAGGCATACACTTCAAACCGCTTGTTACTCCATATATTCCGGTTCACTTTCAGAGGAATACCCACATAATGCAGTTTCTCTTCCCAACCATAATTGTTTTTTTCGGTTCCCGAACGTGTTTCGGATGAAAGCTGGGTATAAGTCACCCCGGTTTCTACAGCCCAATCATCACTTAAATCAAAACGAAGGGAAGCTCCAAAAGTAACAGGCATACGATATTTTATATCAGACTGCGCATCCTTTCCTTCCGACAAGTTATTGAACTGAACCAGCTTATCAATTTCAGCCCTTGTTTCCACTCCATAAGCGCTATTCATTGTTGCATTCCTTGTGCCATTAGGCAAAGGCAAATATCCATCCATACTAGTCGAGGATGAAAAGGTTCCATTACCGGTAGAAAGTCCTACCGACCAGTTTCTGTCCTTCTTTCTATGAGGAGCCACGTAAGCGTAATTCGTTTTGGCAGCCGAATAGGAAGATCTGCCGGCCTGTTTCTGCTGTTTTTGTTCCACTATAACAGATTCCTCTTTCTGCTCTTCAATATAATTTTCCTCTATTTGTATCTCTTCCACCTCTTTATTTAGCAAAACCTTCTGTTCGGCAGCCAATGCCTCTGCCTTAGCAACCCCACCAACTTTTACATGTTGTTTTTTCCCAGAGCGGGCAGCAGGAACTACCAAGGCCATAGGTTGCTCAGGAGTGATTGATCCCGGCACCAACTCATCGGGTTCGTGCATTACATTCAACTCTGCCGACTGTTTCTCCAAATAGTTTGCAGAAGGTGACTGCCAAAACCATACGGTCAATGAAGACACAACCACTAACAAGGCAACAGCTGCTACAGCCTGCCAGCGGCGCCACATCGGAATTACTTTCGGAACCGTATCCAGTTCCTTTTCCAACTGTTCCCAAAGATCAGCAGGAGCCGGTTCCGAATAGCCCTCCATCCGGGTGCGGAAATTTTTTATCCATTTATCTTTTTCTTTCATTCCTATATCCTCTTTCTATAATCATTTATTTTTTTCATCAATAAGGTTTTGGCTCTGTATAATTGAGATGATGAAGTATGTTCTGTAATTCCTAGCATTTCAGCAATCTCCTTATGTCCCTTTTCTTCTAATACATATAAATTAAAGACCGTTCTATATCCATCCGGAAGCTCTTTAATGAATTGCATTAAAACAGATTGGGGTATTTGCTCAAAATCATCCTCATCTCCATCTATCACATCGGGCAACTCTTCGACTATCACTTCCTGATTTGTAGAAGCTTTCTTGCGAAGATAGCCCAGTGCTTCATTTACCATAATACGTGTCAGCCATGCTTTCAATGACCCCTCTCCTTTATAAGTAAACTGACTGAATGAACGAAATATATTCAAAAATTAAGCAGATTTAACATTTTTACAAGCAGTAAACTTACTATCTTCGCATTTAAGCCATAGAAACAATTCTAGAAACAGAGAATATGAGAAAATATAAAGCGACAGTTATTGTTATAATTATGGTAATGCTGATTCCATTTATGCAATCTTGCCTGGATGACTATGATGATGACATCTACGACATGCAGGCAGGAATGCCTTTTAACGCCGCTTTAGCAACCGTAGTGACCCCCAGCGAAATACCCGGTGAAGCAATGATAGAAAGCGATAATGATGGAGTAGCATACGTAGTGAATCCCGATAAATTAACACGTTTTGAAACAAATAATCCGGGGCAACGTATTTTTTATACCTATATAAATGCAGACAATCCGACCGGAGATGCAAGTAAGAAAGGACCTTTTATTTCTATAGATTACTTGCAGAAGATTTTAACCAAACGAATGGATACATTAAAAGAAAATGAGGAAGATATTTACGGACATGATGGAATCAACCTCATCACTCCCATTATGGGTAAGACACACCTGACCCTTATGTTCCAAATATTAGGTTTCAACTCTAATATCAAACATCGGATCAGCCTTGTAGCCACAGAAGGAACTGTTCCTGACGCAAACGGATATATGGCCGTAGAATTACGCCACAATGCCGAAGGTGACAGACAGGAATATCCGAGTTCCGGTTATGTATCCTTCCCTTTATTGGATGTTCCCGGATATAAAGAGGGTAAGCTACAAGGATTTAAAATAAAAATGAATACCATTAACAATGGCGAAGAAACCGTTACAGTCATACGTTTCTTTCCTGCCAGCTGCAAAGTAAGCACATTAATAAAACCATCTTTTACAGCCACCTGAAAATAGGTCTTCATATCCGTACGGATATCGCCTATATTCATCTCATGTGAAGCAAAAACTTTCTCCGTTTCATATATTTTTAAAACCTGACGTGTTCCATCAGCCACACACAGTTCGGTCCATGCAGCCGGATAAGGAGACAGCCCGCGAATAAAGTCATAAATCTGCTTCACACCTTTATTCCAGTCTATACGGCAAGTCTCTTTAAATATTTTCGGTGCCGGACGCAACTCCGTTTCCTGCCGGATCAAACTTTCCTGAGGAACAGGTTTCACACTTCCATTCAAAATAGCATCCACGGTTTCCAAAACCAAATCTCCCCCCAAATACATCAGCTTATCATGTACTATTTCCACATTATCCGTATCAGCAATAGGAACGCGCACCTGTTGGATAATCTCACCGGTATCTATCTCATGTTTCAAGAAAAAAGTCGTAATACCAGTTTCCGTATCTCCGTTTATCACCGCCCAATTTATAGGAGCAGCTCCTCTATATTGAGGTAATAAAGATGCATGCAAGTTAAATGTGCCCAAACGCGGCATATTCCATACTATTTCGGGAAGCATACGGAAAGCAACTACAATTTGTAAATCGGCTTGTAAAGACCGGAGTTCCTCTATAAAAGCCTCATCCTTCAATTTCTCCGGCTGAAGTATCCTCAGACCTTGAGAAACAGCATATTCTTTCACCGGACTAGGTTGCAGCACACTGCCATGTCGTCCCATCGGTTTGTCGGGCATAGTTATCACACCTACTACATTATAGCCTCCTTCAACCAATCTTTTCAGGCTCTCCACCGCAAAATCGGGAGTACCCATATATACGATCCGCAAATCTTTCTTTTCCATATACTTACATTATTTAATCTTCAGAGAAATCAACCAACACCTGCCGGTACGAATTAAATATTTTGGACTTGGAAACAAACCCTTTGTATTTTCCCTCTTCATTAATCACAGGCAGGTTCCAGGCCTTTGTATCATCAAACTTCTTCATCACTTCTTCCATTGAATCAGTAACATTGATCCGTGCCGGAGGAGAAATCATAAATTTTTCCACCTTGAAACGATGGTATAATTCCTGACGGAACATAATATTACGGATATCATCCAATACCACAATGCCCAAAAGTTCTCCATTGACATCCACTACCGGAAACAAATTGCGTTTAGCCTGCGAAATGACTTTAACCATTTCACCTAAATCCATATCAGGACGCACTTTCTCAAAATCAGTTTCAACCACACTGTCAATATTCATCAGAGTCAATACGGCCTTGTCTTTATGATGCGTTATCAATTCACCTTTCTTAGCCAAACGCATAGAATAAATACTATGCGGCTCGAATATCATAATGGTAAGATAAGAGCTGACAGATACCATCATCAGCGGAAGGAACAAATCATACCCGCCAGTCAGTTCTGCAATCAGAAAAATACCAGTCAGCGGAGCATGCATTACTCCCGACATCAATCCCGCCATTCCCAACAAGGCAAAATTTTTCTCCGGGATATAAGGACCTACATGCAGTTCATTACAGAAATGAGCGAAGATAAACCCGGTGATACACCCCAAGAACAAACTGGGAGCAAAAATTCCCCCGCAACCACCACCGCCATTCGTTGCACTGGAAGCAAAGACTTTGAAAAGTACAATCATGGCCAAATAAACGAGTAACAAATTATCGAACCCATAAAAGATAGAGTTATTCATTACTGTATTCCAGTCATGATTGGTTACGCCATTCAGCAATAAATTAATAGTATCATATCCTTCACCATACAATGGAGGAAACAAGAAAATCAATATGCTCAGCATTGCACCGCCTATAGCCAGCTTGATATACGGATTACTATATCGACGAAATATATTCTCCACAGAATTCATAGCCCGCGTAAAATACAAAGAAACCAATCCGCACGCAATGCCTAACAGAATTGCCGAAGGAATGCGCTCCATCAGAAACGGTTCATCCATATGGAACTTGAACATGGCATCGGGACCGGTAAGAATATAAGAAACAGTAGCTGCCGTGACACAGGAAACAAGAAGAGGCAACAATGATGCCATCGTCAGATCAATCATCAAGACTTCCAAAGTAAAAACCAAGCCTGCAATAGGAGCCTTAAAAATACCGGCCACAGCACCTGCCGCACCACACCCCACCAACAGCATCAGGGTCTTATGCTCCATCTTGAATACACTTCCCAAATTAGAACCGATAGCCGATCCGGTCAGCACAATCGGAGCCTCTGCACCTACGGAACCACCAAAACCGATAGTAATGGCACTGGCTATCACAGACGACCATGTATTATGCCGCTTGATGCGGCTTTGGCGACGGGATATGGCATATAATATTTTCGTCACCCCATGACTGATGTCATCTTTCACAATATAACGAATGAACAATCCGGTAAGAAAAATACCAAAAACCGGATACACCAAATACAACCAGTTGACTCCTGTAGAATCAAAATTTTCAGTCAGAAATTCCTTGATCCATTCTACTAGAAACTTCAGAAACCATGCGGCCAATGCCGTAAAAATACCAGCAAGAAAACTTAATATAAGAATAAAGTGTTTCTCTTTTATCTTCTTTTCGCGCCATAAGATAAAGCGCTGTAACCAACTTTTCTTATTTTCGTCTATAATTGCGTCCATTCCTTTTTTTACTCTCTAATAATCTTCACTTCTCCCCCTTTACCCAGTTTGATAATGCTGGATGGTTTGGGATGCCCCACTTCATCTTGTCTATACTCCACAATATAGTCTACAGCTTGTTTTACTTCTTCACTGATTTCACTGAAGTTGGCAGGTGAAGGCTGACCGCTGATATTGGCAGAAGTCGACACAATAGCTTTACGAAACCGGAAACAAAGTTGTTTGGAGAATTCCTCAGCCGTAACACGAATACCTACACTGCCGTCCTCAGCCAGCAAATTCTCAGCCAGATTACGTGCCCCATCATAAATAATAGTCAATGGTTTTGTGGTAAACTCAATCAAATCCCAAGCTACCGCAGGTACATCACTAACATAAAAATTTACTTTTACCGTACTGTCCACCAATACAAGCATCGCCTTACTGTCAGCACGCTTCTTTATATCATAAACTCGTTTCACCGCCTCCGGATTAGTTGCATCACAACCTATTCCCCAAATAGTATCAGTAGGATAAAGAATCACTCCTCCCTTCTGCATCACTTCACAGGCTCTCTTCAAATCCTCTCTAAAATCTCCGTTCATATCGTTTTTTATTATTTGGTTCTCATTTTAACAAGTTGCAAATGTAGCAAATCCTCTTGATAATGACGAGTTAAACCCGAAAAAAAGATACCTTGATTGTTTTCCGAAACAGTCAAGGCATCTTGTCCACACAATAAGGATACTAATTCTCCCTTTATCTTCTATTTTAAAACAAAGTATTCGTATCCTCCACCAGCCTGCCCATAGCCCAAGCCGCCCGGATATTCAGTTCTCTATCCAAAATCAACACATCGGCATCCATATCTTTCTGCAATGCCCCCTTCCGGTCATCCACTCCCATAATCCGTGCCGGAGTTTCAGAAGCCATCCGCACGGCATCGGCCAGCGGAATACCAGCTTTTACCATTGTCCGTACCAATACATCCATGGTTGCTATGCTACCTGCCAATGAAGAATGATCAGCCATTTTGCATACACCATCTTCTATAATCACATTAGGATCTGTTATTTCCATTCCATCAGCGGCGGCATATGCCAAAGCATCCGTAACCAAACAAGTTTTTTCCACTCCCTTCAACTTATAAGCCAACCGAAGAATAGTAGCAGGTAAATGGATACCGTCGGCAATCAATTCAATGGTCATTCCGTCTGTCAGATAAACACTTTCCACTGTCCCTTCGTATTTATATTCACGACATTTATGGAATCCCGGCATACCGTTATAGAAATGGGCAGTATGAGTAAACCCAGCTTCAAACGCAGCTTTTATCCCCTCGTATTCCGATTCTGTATGTGACACAGCCACTAATATACCTTTTGATTTCAAATAGCGGGCAAATTCCAACGCGCCCGGAAGTTCAGGTGAAGCGTCCCAACGCTTGATGCAGTCAGTACTTTCCAATAAAGAAGTATATTCCTCTTTATCAGGATTTTTCAATTTCCCGGCAAACTGCTCACCTGCTCTTTTCGGATTCAGATAAGGGCCTTCTACATGCAACCCCAACACAGGACTGTCCTTCTCGTTCATCAAGGTTTCGCACACAGTTACCGCCTTACGGATTTCTGAAAAAGGAGAAGAAGACAAAGTTGGGAAAATACTGGTCGCCCCATGCTTCTGATGCGCTTTTATAGCTGCGCGGAACGCCTCTTCCGTACATTCATTAAAATCGTGACCACCACCGCCATGAGCATGCATACACACATATCCGGGTACAATATACATCCCTTTAGCATCAATCAATTTTGCACCGATCAGTGCCAGGTCACAGTTAGTCACTTCCAATATTTTATTATCCCGTATCAGTACAGAGCCTTCGTCCAGCCAACCTTGCGGAGTAAAAATCTTGCCGTTAATAATTTGAGTCAACATGATTAGCGAGTATTAGATAATATTTATTCAACGTTTTTTTGTAACAACAAAAGTAAACACTTCTATTGAAAAAGAAAAGTAAAACCTTTATTATCTTTTTTGTTTCTTCAATGAGAATATAGGCAAAAACAAAAATATTCCAAGTATAGACATAACTAACCCGCCTATAGTACCTGCTGCCAAAGGGAACCAGAAAGCCTCTTTTCCATCTCCCACCATAAAAGGAATAAATCCCAGAATAGTAGAAACGACCGTCAGAAAGATAGGCAGAATTTTCGAATTCCATGCCTTGGTGAAGGCACGTACCGGTAATAACAGAGGATACCTTTTTCTTATCGCATTATATTCATTTAGAATATAAATACTGGCATTTACTGTAATACCGCAAAGTAATACAAAAGAAGCAAATCCCCCCTGATCAAAATTCAGTCCGAAAAGATAAAACGTAAGGAATACGCCGATATAGGATATCGGAATAACAAAAATGATAGCCAAAGGCTGTTTCAAGGAATTAAACAAAATAGCCGTCGTAAAGAAAATAATGGCGATTACAATCAACAGCAATGCGTATTGCTTGTTATCTTTCTTATTCCATGACCAGTAATCCTGCTCATTTTCGGCTGTATATCCCATAGGCAATATCTTATTAAATTCTTCCAAGTCTTTCTTCAACAGTTTTTTTCCTTGTTCGGAAGAACCGATATATTCATATTGCAGACAAAGCCGGTATTGCTGGTTTTCTTTAGCGACTTTCTGAGGTGACTGTCCCTTCCGGACAGTAGCGAAATCAGCCAGTTTATAAGAACGGCCATCAATAAAAAAGGGTATATTGACCAATCCCCATACATCATATCGTTGTCCCTGAACCGATGAAAGTTTCAATTGCTCCGTCTGACTGTCAAACAACACGTTACCACAATAAATATCCCTTCCGAAAACAGGGCGCAAAGCGGCGAACAGCTGCGTGGCTGTAATATGCTCTTTCGCCATCCTCAACCTGTCCAAATCCAGATAGAACTCGCTATAATCATCTTTCCACCAAGAGAACTCCGAATTTACCGTAACCTCTTTAATACGACGGTGTAATAACAACTTCTCTTTCAGCTGTTCTGTCCAATAAGAAAGTTCGTCATAATTATATCCATACAGTTTCACACGGAAACTTCCCGCACTCTCACGCACATCGTTACTGAAGCCCTGATCCTGCAAACCATATACACTCCAGCTACCACCTCCCAAAGTCAGTGCCTTACTGATTATATTAGCTTTCAAAGTATACGGGAATCCGCTCCGCTGATTTTCTTTTGTAAAATAAATCTGGATATTAGCCTGACGCGCATTATAGATATACGTCTGAAACTGCCTGATTTCCTTGAAATCGCTCAGATAAGTTTCCATCCTCTTAATCAGCACATTCATCTGCTCCAATGTACTGCCATTAGGCAACGTAGCATAAACGGAAAGCACCACTTCACCTTCATCACGATTGAAATAACTTCCCTCGTATACTTTTTCCGCAAAAAGACGGAGGCTGCCACCTAAAGCCTTGTTGATTACCGGCTTTACCTTATCCTTGAAGGTAGGATTATCAAATACCTTATTATAATATTCCACCCATTTACCTTCTCCTTCCATCTTCTCGGGCAGCATAAATACAGGCAGACCGAACCCCAGCAGCAATAATAGGCAAGCTATCACCCTGAAACGGCATAAATAATAAATCACCCCTTGATAGAAACGGGTAAAATAGACAGTCAACCGTTTCATAAAAGTGGGTCTGAGCAGAAAACGTCTTCTTTTTCTTCTCTTTTTCTTTTCCAAACCTATTTTATCAATCATGGACGGAACAAAGAATAATGCAACAAACAAAGATACTGCCAGATTGATAATGACCACCGCTGCAAAATCCTGCAAGTTCAGACGTATCTTCTCATCCAGAAAGAAAATAATAACCAATGCCCCGATAGTAGTCAGCGTGGCCGCCAGTACAGAAACAAACGCCTTCAGATTGCGGCGATGCAGAATATGGTCTGTCATCACTATCGTATTATCTATCACCAAATTCAATGAGATGGTAATACCCGCCAATGAATAAAGCTGCATTTCCAGACCAAATGCATAATAAAGAATGACGGCAACAGATATATTAACCGCCAGACTGGTCACAATCAGGAACAGATAACGCAGATTTCGTGTTATCAACGCTACAAACAGCAATAAAATCAATACGGTCAGTCCGGTACGGAAATAAATCTTATCCAATTCTTTCTGAATATATTCCGTAGCGTCATAACTGATATGTACCTCATAGCCCGGAGGCATCTTCTGTTGCAACTCACCCATAAGGTGCTTCACTTCCCCACTTAAATTTAATTGATTGGCAGTTTCCTCGGCTGTGATATACAGGTAGACAGAATTCAGCCCGTTTATCCGGTAATAACTTTGCGGTCGTTCTTCCACATGCCTTACCTTTATCAGTTTATCCAGCGTAACCATCGTTCCATCTTCGGCTTGCAGTTGAATGGCTCCCGGTTCAAATTCCATTTCTTTTTCAGTAGATGTACGTACCAGTCTGATCCACTCTCTGCCCTCCGCACCTTTTTCAATAGAACAGATCCCCAGAAACTCTTTTTCATAATGGCGGTTAATGGCCCGTTGCACAGCCTGCAGTGTGATTCCCAAACGCGAAAGCTGGTCACTGTCATACTCCAACTGCCACTCCATAGGTGTAGCTCCATTCAGTTCCACTTTATAAATCCCCTTCAACTGTCCCAATACCGGCTTGATATTCTCTTCCGCATACTGCTGAATCAAAATAGGATTGGCAGGCGCATTCAGTGTATAAGTAATAAAAGGTCTGGATGCCTTATCATCCGAACGTCGCGTACTGATTTGAGGATAACTCACCCCCTCGGGCAGCTGAGGCCAGGTCTGTCTGATGATGGTAGACACTTCAAAGCGGGTAACGTCAATATCCGCATGCTTGTCCAGTTCCAAAGAAATTGAGCCGCTGCCGTTATCCGAAGTAGAGTTCACCTTCCTGATTCCCTTTACTCTGGCCATCATCGCCTCCAGTTTACTGGTAACCTCCGCCTCAATAACCCGTGACGAATTGCCGGGCATACTGAAAGAAACAGTCAGACCGGGCAAGGTACGCGACGGCGCCAGCTTAACCGGCAACAGCGGTACTAATACCACCCCTATCAGTGACAGGCAGACAAATGTCACTATCAAGGTAAACGAGGAGAGGTTACGCGGATTACTCATCGATAAATTCCTGTATTAAAATCAAACTTGTCCGCAAGGGAAAAACCGGACTCAAAATCGTGCAGCGTCAGTTTACGTATCTTATAATAATTCAACCAATAATTCTGCAAAGCCGAAATATAATTTTTCTGCGCCTCCTGCTGGCGGTTCAACGAAAGAGTAAGACTATTCACATCCGCCTTTCCGATGATAAAACGTTGGCGTGTCTGCTCGTATGCCATTACGGCAAGATCCAAAGCCTCCTCCGCACTCGCAATCAAACTCTGCTGAATATTAAAATCATTCACCGTCATAATCACCTCTTCCTCCACACTCAGTTCTTCCTGACGGGCGGCAATCCTCACCACATTCAGATTATTTCTCGCCATATTATATTTACCCTTTCTCACCCCCCAGTCAATCAAAGGAATAGAAACACTGACAGAAACCAAGTCCTGTTGCAAAGGATGCCTGTAAGCATCTCCCAGTTTATCCGCCACCTGGTTAAAGCCCACACTGGCATTAAAGCTGGCATTGAAACGGGATTCTTTCTTTGTCTTGTCCACATTCTGTTCCGCTTCCAGCACATTCTGCCGTTGTTCCAGGAAAGTAGGATTATTCTCTTTGGCCCGCATCAACGCATCATCTACGGGAATCATCTTTCCTGTGGGACGTCCCGGTATATCCAATTCAATCACAGTATTCTTATCCAGGTTCAGAAAGGAAGCCAATGAAAACATAGCGCGTTTCAAAGCAATCTGCGCATTCTGCAACGTATTATGCGCATTCACTTTGTCCAGCTGCAATGTCAGCAAATCGGCACGTGATATGGCTGCTATCTTATGACGCTGGAGTCCGATGCTATAAAGGGTATCACTGGACGCCACATTCTCCTCCGCCAAGCGGTAATCCGCCTGTGCCATAGCCAACGCAAAGAAATAAGTCACCGCTTCTTCTGAAACCATTTCCGTGTTATAAATGAATTGCTTCTTCACCTTTTCATACTTCAACGGCTCTATTTTCCGGTCCCAACGAAAAGCATTATATCCCAACAGGCTCTGTTGATATCCCACACGCACAGGGATACTGGAATACTGTGTAGACTTTGAGTCACCGAAATTACGCATAAAGTCCAGTTCCGAATCAATATAGAAAGTACCGCCCGTCCAGTCCAGATTCTGTTTGATACTCAATCCACCCGATGCGCTGAACATCTGTTGTTCACGATACACATCCATATCCTCATTCGAATCATAACGCTGGGTGATATAGCGATAATATTTAGCCGGAGTCAGATCCAGCGTAAGACTCGGCAAACGGTTCGCCTTGTAAGTACGATATTCCCAATATCCCGACAAATAAAGATTCTGATATCTGAAAGCGGACAAGGAACTATCATTCGCAATCTCTATCGTGCGTTGCAAATCCAGCTTCACCACCTGCTGCGCCTTTGCTCCGAGAGACAACAGCATACACCCCACCATCCATATGCTAATGTACTTCATTTTTGTCATGTTTTCTATAAATAAACCAATATATTAAAGGAATGATAAACAAGCTGACCAAAGTTCCCACCACCATAGAGCCAATCATGGCAATAGACAAAGGCTTCTGCATCTCCGACCCCATATCCGAGGTAAACAGCAACGGAACCATTGCAAAGACAGTTGTCAGCGAAGTCATGATAATCGCTCTCAACCTGCGCCTGCCCGCTGTATGAATGGCTTCCACCAAAGGCATCCCCGCTTTCCGTAATTCATTGATGGCATCCATTTTTAAAATAGAGTCATTCACCACAATACCACAAGTCACGATAATGCCTATGGCAGACATCAAATTCAACGTGTGACCGAAAACCCATAATGCCAGCAAAGCAAAAGCCGTATCAATAGGAATTTCCATCAAGACAATCAGCGGTTGCAGGAAACTCTCGAATTGCGCGCAAAGGATAAAATACATCAGCAACAAAGAAACAAAAAGAATCACAGTCAATTCCCCCATCATTTTTTCATTCGAAAAGAAACTACCCGAGAAATCCACTTCCCATTCCTTTTCCTCACTAACCACCTCTTTTACATTCCGCATCAGTTCCGGTGCATCCTTCACATCATAAAAACTTAAAGGAATATATTCTCCGTTCTTTCCCGCCGTAATACTCTTCAAATCTTCGGCGGGCACTACCGTCACCAGATTATTCAAAGGAATATGATTCACCTCTCCGTTACCATCCGCCATCGTCCGCACCAAAGTTTCACTTAATACACTATTTACACTCTTTTCCTCTCCGGCAATACTGATAGGCAGATATTGCTGATAAGAGCGTAAAACGGAAACCTTGTTTTCTTTGAAAGCCGTGCGGAGCACCCGCGTCAATTCATCATATGATACGTTATACAACAACAGTTTTTCTTTATTGATTATCAGATTCATCTGATTCCGGAAAGCGATGCCCGTCGGAACATTATCCGCCACCCGCGTAATTTCCTTTTCCAACCGCTGCAAATGCTCCGCATCCGGTGCCTGCGACTTATTCGCCGTATGGAGTTCCGCTACCACATCCGCTTCTCCTGTCACAAACAATTTTTCAAAGATTGTTTCGGGAGGTGAGAAAGTAACCACAGCCAACGGATATTTCTCTCTTATCTCCTTCTCTAATAATTCCTGCAATGAATAGATTCCGGATGGCTTTTCCGTCTTGAAATAAAGTTCCGCTTCGGTAGACGAAAGTTCACTGCCCCCGTTCAATATATAATCCTGCATACCCACATAAGCAGCATGCTCCGTTACCCGGTCGTCCACCTGTTTCATTAAATCATCCACCCGGCGGTTGTTCTCGTCCACATGGATATTCTCATTCCACTCTATCCTTGCCACCAGTTCATTCTGGTCAATCTGCGGCATACGCTCTTTTTCCATTACATAAAAAAGAAACACACACAGTGGAAGGGTTGCCAGCGTGCCGGTCACACAAAGCTTTTTATGTGAGAACACCCAGTCAATCCCTTTATCATAAAAGCTTTCCAGCCACTCATTTTTCAGCAGATTGTCAAAACGTCTGGAAAGAAATCCCTTACTGCGGATACCGACCTTATAAAACAACAGATACAATACGGGCAGCAACATAATACCCGTAATATAAGATATCATCAATCCCACCGTGATAGAAAAAGCCTGATCCATAAAAATAGCTCCGGCTATGCCACTCATAAATATCAAAGGCACAAATACCGCAATGGTTGTAAGGGACGAACTGAGCATCGGTGTAATCATTTCCGTCGTGCCCACGGCACACGAACGTTTCAGAGAATACCCCCGTTCACGATACTGCGAAATATTTTCCGTTACAATAATGGCGCTGTCTATCATCATACCTACTGCCAGAATCAAGCCCGAAAGTGATATCACATTCAGCGACACATGACAGAAATAAAAGAAAAAGAATGTGATTACAATAGAAGTAACCATGCTGATGCCGATAATCAACGGTGAACGGACATCCCCCAAAAACAGCACGGCTACAATAAAGATAAACAAGAAACCCAAAGATAGGTTCTGCTGCAAATTCGAAATGGTATAGTCCAGCAATTCCGTCTGATTACGGCTTACGCTGAATTCAATATCCGGATATAGAGAAGCAAAATAATCGGTTGTTTCTTTCAGCTTCTCTTTCATGACATCCATATTTTCATCGCTCTGCTTGATAATGGCCAGCGTCACCGCCCTTTTTCCTCCGGCTACGGAACGTCCCATCTCTTTTTGCGAAACAATATCTACTTTGCAGAGCTCTTTCAACTGCATAATACGTTCCCCCTTGCGGATATAGATATTCTTCACATCCTCCGGGGTACGAAGCAGGGTAGCTATGCGAATATTATATTCATAATAACCATCCCTCACCAGCATACTTCCCGGCTCTACATTATTGGCGGAAAGTGTATTCTCTATATCCTCCACACTGATACCTGTCATGGCCAGTTTATCTTTATCAGGAACAATTTGCAAAAGCCTTCCGGGCACTCCGGTTATATCCGCCATAGCCACTTCGGGTAACTGTTCGATGCGGCGTTTCACCACATTCTCCGCCAATTCGCACAACTCCAGAAATTGTTGCTCGTCGGTTTCCTGATAAGCACCGTCGTTTTTCAAAGTCATATTGACATAAAGTACAGGAATATCCGTTGCACTTGCTTTGATAGCCTTGGGACGTGTCACTTCCTTGGGAAGACTGTTCATAGCGGCATCTATCTTCTCATTCACCTCTATAAATGCTAGGTCGGTATTCACTCCAAAGTCAAATTCCAGACGGATCACACCCGCCCCGTCACGGGTTTCACTTTTTATTTCTCTCAGTCCGGCCACTTGCAGCAACTGTCTGCGCACAGGGGTAACCACCGTATTCTCCAGTTCGCGTGCCGATGAATTCTCGCCCGTTACCTGTATGGTAATCTGCGGTATGGCAATATCGGGCAGCAAAGATACAGGCAGCGAAAAGTAGGTCACCAACCCGACAATAAAACAGGCGGTAAAAGCCATCAGCACCGCAATGGGCCGTTGCAATAAGAACTTAACCATACCTTTAATTTTTAATTACCCTCACCGGTGCTTCATGAGCCAGATTCACATTTCCGGTAGTTATCACCTCCATACCTTCTTCCAGTCCGTCTGTGACAGTATATTCCTCCATATTCTCCAATCCCGTATGCACATAGTTCCACATAGCTTTACCCTCTTTCAGTGTAAATACCACCTGTTTGCCGGAACGTAGTACAACCGCCGTTTTGGGGATAACCAGTTGTTCGCCCACAGAACGCTTCACGCTTACCCTTACATTCATGCCGTCGAACAATTTATTACTCCCGTTCACTCGCGCCTTTATCCGTACCATTCCATTCTCGTCCACCAGCGGATTAATCTCACTGATACTTCCCTGGCGCACCCCTGCTGCCGATGCATAAGGAGTAATCTCCACCTTATCCCCCACTTTCAGCAATGGCAGCTCATTTTCAAGTACGGTGAAATCCACCTCCATATTTCCGGCATTGATTACCCGGCAGAAAGGCTCGGAAGTTTTGGGCATATTATATCTCTTTTCAAAGAGGTTGGCAATCACTCCATCGAAAGGAGCAGTCAACGTAGCTTGTTCCATATCATATTGAGCAGATTCATATTGAGCTTTGCTCTGCTCATACCCGCTTTTTACTTTTGCCAGTTCCAGCACATCAGCAGGTATCACCTTCAGATTATCGGGAGCATATCCTTGTCCTATCAACACATCCTGCATCTCCAGGGTAGCCTGTGCCAAACTATTTTTATTCTGTACCAACGTATTGTTCAACTTAAACAAATCCAATTGGGCTATTTTTTGACCTTTCCGCACTATATCCCCGTTCTTTACCCAGATATTCGCCACCACTTCCGAGGTACGAAAATACAGGTCGGCATAATCCTGTGCCGTCACTTTCCCGTTACTGATCAATTCATGATTGAAAACCTGCTTTTTCAGCGGCATCACCGTCACCTCATTGGGTAAAGAAGGAAGAACTGTTTCCACCCCTTCTTTTTCCGTTGTTTCCTTTTTTTCTCCCGAGCAGGCAGTGAAAGAAACGGCTAATAATAAGCCTGATGCAAATATGTGTAATTTCATGGTCATATTTTGTGATATCTATAACAAATAAAAACTTTTTATTTTGAAAAAACTAATTTTCGGGTACTTTTTTTAATAATTCCCGTGCTTTCCGTCTCATCTGCTTGATAGCGGTAGATTGAATTTTCGGTTCTTTCTCCAATACCGTCTGTACCATCCGCTCCAATTTGTCACACCGATAAAAAAACGGATCCGCATATAGATTGGCCAAAAGATAATAAGGATAAATCCTTCCGGGCAACCGATGGACAGCACGCATAAACCAATATTCCGCACTATCATAGTGCTTCATGTCCTGTTCATTTTTCCCGATAATATTTAGTATCATGGGATCGCCACTCACTTTCAAGGCCTCTTTCAGTACCTTGTTAGACAGTTCGGGTTCATGCAGTTTATGCAAGGCATGGCCATACTCAAACATAAAGCGGGCATTCCCTTTCATTTCTTTCTGAATTTCAGCATAGCTTTCCACCGCTTGCTGATAAGCTCCCGAGTGGTAAAACATACGGCTTTTGGTCCATTGCTTACAAGCTTCTACAGTCTTGGATTTCTGCTGATATTTACAGAAACAGCCATAGCTTCCGATTAACAATAAAACAGTAAATAAAATGCGAGGCCAAACTTTCTCTAAAGGAAGAACACGGATACCGCAAGCTAATACTAATATAATCAAAGCCGAAACAAACGCTGGAAATTGTAATGGATAAGAAGAAAACGCAAATACCGCTAAAGATAGCAATGCGCCGCATAGTCCATAGATGCCTTGTTTATGACCTATGTACATGCTCCCACCTAGTATCA
>PPYE01320379.1_pt1 | contig 23460 bp, 21 predicted proteins | sample 1559881 | NCBI WGS metagenome assembly PPYE01 (sample SAMN08240022, study PRJNA423297) | Human gut metagenome, whole genome shotgun sequencing project. | reverse complement strand
CCTAAAATCAATAAAGCTTATAACACATAACTCTTTGATTTTAAATGTATTACATTTATTTAAATCAAAAAATACAAAAATATCACATTAAGTACTTGAAATACAGATATTTACAAATTCCTTTAAGCATCCCTCCTATTTAACTTTTTAAAGTCTTAATTATATGAGTAATAACTGTGAACAATTTCTGTATCGGGAAATAGTCATAAACTATAACCCGAACATATATAATCTTTTATCTATCAACTCTTACAACCTTTATTCATAATCTTACTATATATTATTTGGATATCTCTTTCCGAATAATTAAATTTGTCTGTAAGATATATTGAATACAAACCTGTATCCCCTACCGGATAAAAAACAAATCAACTATGAAAACGTATTTATACCTTTTAGGATGGCTATTATGTCTTCCTTTTTGTTCTCTTAAAGGACAATCCTATAAATATAGTTTAGCTGCTTCCATAGATACGGTAAACTATGTAGATGCCAATATTAAAGCTGTATATAAATGCTGGGAAAATTACTTAAAGTCTGAACCGGACAGCATTTACAACAATCCATATTGGAATGACAGGGATAAGAAAAAATACTTAAGCTATGATTTATTAAAATCCGAAGGCTTCCTATCTCCGGGATTGTATGGTTTTGATATAAACAACCAGGTAATTTCCATTACAGATATCGGCAATAAATATGTAATACGTTCAATATTTTACTGGCCGCCTTCGGAAAGAAGGAATTTATATGTGCTTGCTATTGCAAATGTGTTAGCAGAAAAAGATGATAATGGAGATTTTAAATTATCCAACTGGATTCATCATTATACAAAATCCTGGTACACAAAAAAGATAGGTATCATTACATATCACTATTATCCGTCGTATCCGTTCAATATATTTGAAGCTGAAAAAGCGAATAAACTAATTTCTTTCTTTAAAGAGAAGTTTGATACCAAGGTCGATCAGGTGGAATATTACATTGCTGAAAATTGCGATGATATTATGCGCCTGAAAGGTTTTGACTATATAGTGGGAATGGGTAATAATTATACGAACCTGTGTGGCTTTTGCGATATGTATAATAACATTATTTATTCGAATGCCAAGAAAGGTGAATATTATGAGCACGAACTGACCCGGCTTATCAACAGAACTTTCCCTAATGCCCACGGTATGTTCCTGAATGGCCTTTCCGATTACTTTATTGAAGATAATAATAAAATGGGACTTCCCATAAAAGAACATTTTAAACGCATGGATGACTATCTAAGCGAACATCCTGAAATTGATATGTATGACATTGAGTCTTTCTACCTGATGGATAATGTAACTACTCCTTCGTATTTTCTAGCATTGATCATTACACAAGCAACACTAGAAAAAGGAGGATTGGAATTACTTAAGAAGGGACTTAACAATGGGTATAATGATGATGATTTATATGAATTCCTGGATAAAGAGCTGGGTATTAAAAGGAAGAATTTAAATAAATACTTAAGGAGCAAGATCCATAAATATGCATACGAAGATATAAAAAAGGTAGCACTCTGATTCTATTGAAAATTTGTAACGGCACAATTGCCCTGCCGTAATATTCAATCAAATAATAAAGTAATCTTCGTGCCTTTGTTTATTTTCGATTCAATATGATAATGTATTCCCCTCTTTTCTAATATGCGTAAAGCAATGGACAGCCCTATCCCGCTGCCATAAAATTGTCTCGTATTATCGGCTCTGTAAAAAGGTTTGCTGATATATTCCAATTGCTCCGTGGGGATACCGATACCTTCATCTTCAATGGATACGGATAACCTTCCCTTATCATTTATTATATGGATAATTACCGGTTTACCATGAGAGTATTTTACAGCGTTCTCTATGAGGTTAAAAAGTGCTATCAGTAATTGGGTGGAATCGCCGGATACGAAAAGTAATTCTTCATCCTCGGGAGCGACTTCCATGAAAACCGATATATTTGATTTGTTGTATAAGGCAGATATCTTGCTGATAATCTCCCATATTATTTCGTCAATGCGTACCGAGGTTGAAATATCTGTGTTTTCTCTCAGGTCAGAGATTATCATTAAAGTGTTAAGTATCTCCTCTAACTGATTGATTTGCTGAATGAGGTTTTGTGACAACTGCCGATATTCTTCCGGAGAGCGGTTTTTCATAGAAAACACTTCCAGATTGCCCAACATACTTGCCAGCGGGGTCTTAAACTCATGGGATACATAATTAACAAAATTCTTTTGGATGATAAAGGTTTCGGATATCTTTTCCAATAGTTCATTAAATGTCCGGATGAGGTCTTCCAGCTCGTCTTTGGTACCGGGGAGGGTAATACGACTATCCAAGTGATTGGCAGATATATTATTTACCTGGGTTATAGCGTCCCGAAAGGGTTTGTATGCTTTGCTGGATATCCACCTGCTTAAAACAATAATGGCGAGTATACCTAAGATGAGGGATATTGACAATACCCAGAGAAGAAGCTTTAGCTGATTTTCCAATATGTCTTCCCGCTCCCGCACGATTACGACAAAATCACCCTGATTATCTTCATAGAAAATACCGTAACAGAAAAAGCCATCGTAACGGAAAGCCAGTTCTCCCTGGTTTCTTATTTTACTGAGTATATCGGAAGATATTCTTAAATTCTGAGCTCCATAGCTTACTATATTCTGCTCATTATAAACCTGATAGAATGAGTTTGTTACAAATTCCTCGAACTGCCGCTGGGCTTTGGAGAATTCTTCTTTGTTCAGTTCGTCTTCTTCCAAAAAGAAGATAGCTGTGATAAGTGAGGTTTTCTTGAGATTCCTGTAAACAGACTTTTCGGTAGTGTGGGAATAGAGCGTATAAATAAGTAAGGATATGAAAGCAAAAATTACTCCAAATATAAATGAACTGAATAAACTTAAACGGTTCTGTACTTTCATATCCTGCCGGGGTTAATCTTCTTTTGTACGGATCAGATAGCCTCGGCCTTTGACCGTTTCAATAAGTTTATTGTTTGAACCGCTGTCAATCTTATTGCGTAAATAAGATATGTATACATCTACGATATTGGTATTCGTATTGTAATTGATACCCCAGACGGTTTCGAGAATATGGGAACGTGAAAGGACTTTGTTTTTGTTCTCCATAAGTAATTTCAGGAGTTGGAATTCTTGCAGCGTCACTTTGATCAACTCCCCTCCTCTTTCTACTTTATGCTGATCTACATACAACAGCAAGTCGTCACACTTAAGCAACTGCCCACCGGGTTCATAACTTTGTCTGGCTCTTCTGGTCAACGCATTGATACGGGCTACAAGCTCTGCAAAATGAAAAGGCTTTGCCAGGTAATCGTCTGCACCAAGATTTAGTGCTTTTACTTTATCATCTGTCTCGCTTAATGCACTTATCACAAGAACCGGAGTATTTATTTTCTTATACCGGGTGTACTGCAAAATCTCCATACCATCAATATCCGGCAACATAATATCGAGAAGAATCAAATCCCACGATTGCCGTGAGATCAGGCTCCTTGCATCTATCCCGTTTTCTGCCAGTTCGACGGAGAATCCGCTCTCTTCCAAGCCTTTAATGACAAAATCGCTGATACGTTTATTATCTTCTACCAAAAGTAGTTTCATGCTCTTATGGATTTACGATATAAAAATACAACTTTATGTCAATACTTTCTGAGTCTTTTATCTTTTTTGTAGGCAAAATAGAATACTTGCGGCAATACGGTAAACGAAAGTATCATACAGATAAGGATTCCTCCCACAATCATAATCGCCATGGATTTCTGTACTTCCGACCCCATTCCATTGGACACGGCAGCCGGGAGCAAGCCCATTGAGCCCATGAGTGCAATCATCAGTACGGGACGTATCAGTTGCCTCACAGCTTCGTTGATAGCTTCTTTCAGGTTGCGGGTTTGCCGCATTTGTTTCTTCATACGGGCTATTAGCAATATGCTGTTGATGGAGACTATGCCGAAAAGAATAATGAACCCGATACCGGCAGATATTCCAAACAATGTACCTGTCACCCACAGCGATATAAAGCCTCCGATAAATGCATAGGGCATCGTGCTGGCAGCAATGAGGGTATCTTTGATGCTGCCGAAATTCATATATAGTAAGAATAGTATCAAGAGTATAGCTGCCGGAACAATTATCATCAGGCGGGCTGTTGCCCGTTGCTGGCTTTCAAATTCTCCAGCCCATTCCATTTTGTTTTCAGGGAGCAGGTGGATATGATCATTTACTTTCTGTTGTGCTTCGGCAATGGTAGAACCCAGATCGCGGTCGCGTATACTGAAACCTACTCCTACATAGCGGCTGCTTCCTTCCCTGTAGATAAATGCAGGGCCGGTTATGGAGGTAATATCTGCAATTTCTTTAAGTGGAACCTGTTTTCCATCCATTGTAGGAATGAGTATATTCCCTATTTTGTCTTCATTATCCCGGAAATCTTTCTGGAAACGTACCATTACATCAAATGTACGCTCATTCTCATAAAAACTGGTGGCGGCTTTCCCTCCTATTGCCATCTCAACGACTGCTTGTGCTTCGGCCATGGATATGGCATATCTCGCCATACGCGACTCATCCAGTTTGATCTGGAGTTCGGGTAATCCTATGCTCCGGAATACGTTGACATCTTCTACTCCCCTTACACCTCTTATGATATCTGCCGTTTCATCTGCCAATGCTTCCAGTTGGTGGAGGTCTGCACCGAATATTTTAATAACCAGTGCGCTTTTTACTCCGGCTACATACTCTTCTACATTATCCTGAATGGGCTGGCTGAAGGCAAATACAATGCCCGGATATATGCTGAGTGAATCTTGCATTTGGGAGATAAGTTCATCCTTCGATATTTTCCGCTTCCATTCCCGCTCCGGTTTCAACTCCGTATGAAACTCTATATTAAAGAAGCCTGTGGCATCTGTCCCGTCATTCGGACGTCCGGTTTGTGTGAGTATGAAGTCTACTTCTTCAAACCCGTGAAGTTTGGCTTTCATCTCTTTGGTGATCCTCACAGACTCGTCCAGATTTACACTATTGGGTAAGGTTGCACGTACGTAAATAGCTCCTTCGTTCATACTGGGTATAAACTCTGTGCCCCAGAACCAGAAACGAAACAGACAGATGAAGAGGATAGCTATAAAAGCTATAATTGTCTCTTTCCTGTAACGGCAACTAAAGTTATAAAAACGATAGACAAGGGCGATACTAAAACGGCTGATCTTATTTGTTTTTTCCTTTACGGGTTTATTCAGCAGCATTTTACACATCACAGGGACGTAGGTAAGAGAAAGAATCAGGGAACCTAATAATGCATATCCCAATGTAAAGGCAAGCGGAGAGAACATTTTACCTTCTACCTTTTGAAATGAAAAGATAGGAAACAGTGCTACAACCAATATGATCTGGGCAAAAAAGATATGGGAGGCCACGTTGCCCGCACTTTTCTGGATCAGGCTTCCTTTTAAGGTGGAAGAAAACCTGTCTCCTAACCTACGGGTACGTTCTTCCATCGTTACAAATACTGCCTCTACAATAACGAGAGTTCCCTCCAACAGCAGACCAAAGTCCAATGCTCCCATCGATATAAGGTTTGCCGGTAATCCCTGTATGCGGAGCATGATAATGGCAAACAGGAAAGAGAGCGGTATGACGGTTGCTACAATTAAAGTAGTCCTCCAGTTAAAGAGAAATATGAATACGATAATTGATACCAGCAGTATACCTTCCAGCATATTTTTCATTACTGTGTGGATGGTAGAATCTACCAGCTTCGTACGATCCATAAAAGGCTCTATCTTCACCTCTTTGGGCAGGATACGGTCATTCAGTTCTGTGATCTTATCTTTCAGGCGGTTGATTACTTCGCTTGGATTTTGCCCCCTGAGCATAATAACAATACCCTGCACTACATCGTCTTCTTCATTCAGCCCTACTTGTCCAAGCCGGGGTTTGGAAGATACACTTACGGTTGCCACCTGTTTCACACGGACGGGGGTATTACCTTTTACTTCTATGAGGATGTTTTCGATATCTTCGACACTTTCAAGCAGGCCGATTCCCCGGATCACATACGCCTGGCTTCCTTTTTGGATAACATCCCCTCCTACATTGATATTACTCCCTGCTACGGCTTCGTATACTTGCAGGGGAGAAAGATTGTAGTTCAAGAGTTCCACCGGATTGACCTTTATCTCATATATCTTCTCCTCACCTCCGAAGCTGGCAATGCTGGCAACCCCCGGAACAGAGAGTAATTCCCGCTGTACTACCCAATCATTGACAGCGGAAACCTCCCTGATCGGCAGATTGCTTTTCAACACATAACGAAATATTTCTCCGGTAGCGCCGGATGGGGGTTCTATAGAGAGTTCTGATCCTTCCGGCAAGTTCAGCTCCTGCATCCGGTTGGATGCATATTGCTGTGCATAGAAATCATCTACTCCATCTTCGAACAAGACTGTGACTACAGACAATCCAAAGAGGGATGTAGAGCGAACATCTGTTTTCCTTGGTATCGTATTTAATTGCTGCATAATGGGCAGCGTTACAAATTTCTCTACTTCTTCGGCACTCCTCCCCGGCCACTGGGCTATGATCTTGGCACGGGTATTGGTAACATCGGGATAGGCTTCTATAGGCGTATTCTTATAGCAGACAATACCGGCAATGAGCAGGATACCCGTGAGGAAAAGAATAAGTATGTGGTTGCGCAGGGCAAATGCAATGATATTTTCAACAAATTTGTGCATGACTTACTTATCTTTTAATTCTGAGTAAATAAGTAACTGGTTGCGGATAACAATATCTTCATTTTCGTCTACACCCGAACTTAGGTAAGTAATCTCGCCATTGTGCCCGCAGAGGTTTACATTTCTGATGGTGTAATTGTTTTCAGCATCCTGCACAATCAGGTAATATCTGTTGTTGTCGAAGATAAGAGCGTTCGAAGGCACTGTAATGTATGATTCCGGATGTTCTGTTTTCAGTTTTACTATGACAGACATTTCGGGTTTGAGTTTCAGCTCTTTATTATCCAGTATGATTCTTGCTTTAAGTGTTTTATCGTCCGGGTCGAATACTTGCGAGAGGTGGTTTAGTTTACCACGAAACACCTGCCCGGGATAAGATATGCTGCTGATCTCTCCTTCCATTCCTTCTTTCACAAAAAGCAATTCGCCTGCGTACACATTGGCAACAACCCATACGGAACTCAGGTCTGCTATAGTAAAAAGCGGCCCGTTGTCGGGAGATACTGTACTTCCTGCTGATGCATTCTTATAAGTAATGTATCCGCCTGCCGGAGCTATCAGAGAAAAAGTGCCCTGTCCTTTACTGGTTCCGAAGAAGGCCATATCCGTTTTGATCTTATCCAGGGCTGCATGTGTTTGCAGAGATTTTCCACGGGCTTCCAAAAGTTCTTTCTCGGATATCATACCATTCCGGTAAAGCTCTTGTGCCGTTTTCAATTCTCTGTCTGCAATTTGTATCTCTGATTCCAGAGAAACAAGCTCAGCTTGCAGGTTACTCAACTCAGGACTGCGTAAGTCTATCAACACCTGCCCTTTCTTTACTTTATCCCCTAAAGAAAAATAGGTTTTCTCTACAATACCATTAATCAGCGGAGAATAAGAGATCGTTTTATCCGGATCAGCAGTTACCATACCACTTAGTCTTACTTCTTTTTCCAATAGTTTGCTGACTGCTTTAGTTGTCTTAACCTTTTGTGAGAAAGCCGGATTTACAGATAAAGAAGAGCCGTTATCCTCTTTTACTTTCTCATCAGAACATGTAAAAAATAACAGGGAAAATGAGATTAATGATGTTATCAGGAAATATTTTTTTACCATAATATCTTTTAGTTTATATCTGCACCAACTGTATATTGAAGTTCCTCAAATAATATTTTCCGGTTTTTATCTGCATTCAGGAAAGTCTGCTTGTTATTTTTATAAGCTTCAATGAAGTCGATAAACTCTACCATACTGATATTTCGGTTCATCAGGCTTTGGATGTATACTTCATACATCTTGTCCAACTCCTTTAAGATAGAGTTGGATTCTATCTTTTTATAGAAATCGTATGCCTGTGTATAATTATCAAATGCATTGGTGATTTCGTTACTGATCAGGTTTATTTGCTGTGTGGCAAGGTGATGGTGTTGTTCACTGCTAAGTCTGGCTGCCTCTATATTCCCTTTATTGCGGTTGAAGACAGGCAGGTCAAAGCTGATGCCAAAGCCAACAAAGTCTCTCCATACTCCTCCGTAACGGTCGTATACGGCACTAAGAGTAATATCCGGTACACATTGTGCCTTTTCATAGGCCATCTCTTTTTTATAAAAGAGTGAACGTAATTCGCTTTTCCTCACATCCGGACGCGACCCGCTACTCTGATCAATAAGTTTGCCAAGTTGTATCTCTTCCGGTATTTTGAGTGTATTAGCGTCCGGAATAATCTCCAATTCATAACCGGGAGGAAGATTCATCAACACACGAATATTCTTTTTGTGCTGATTGACTTCGACACTCAACTCATTGTATTCGTTTTCAACTTCAAACAGGGCAGCTTGCAGACGGAGAAGTTCGGTCTTCGGCAGATTTCCCTTCTCCACCTGTTGCTCCCATGACCGGGTAAGCCCGGTAAGAGACTCTAACTGACGGTTTAGAATGTTGCTTAACGCATTCAAATATGTATATTCGTATACGGACTTTCTTAATTCGGTTTTAAGATTTCGCAAAAGGTCTTCAAATTCAAGAATGCTGATCTCTTTAGAGGTTTTTCCTGTCTCCACTCGTTTTTTTCTTTTTCCCGCTGTCCGTATCATCTGGCTCAGTTCGACACTGAACTCCATGTTACGGCCGAATGAACCGAATAAAGGAGGAATTACTTCTTTTTCTCCTTCACGCTGTTTCCCGGTGCTCCACAAGTTTATATTCCCGAGCGAAAAGGTAGGGTTATCCCAACTCTTTTCCTGTGCAATATGTGCATCGGCAATGGATATGTCGAGTTTTGCTGCAAGCAGTTCCAGGTTCTCTTTTAAAAATAAAGCTTCTATTTCTTCTAAAGTATATCGTAATACATCAGATTCTTTTTGTGGGAATGCAATTGAATGGTAAATAATAACAAACAGCAATAATATAAATTTCTTCATCATCCATATTGATTTTCTGCTGCAAAATTATTTCACAAAGATTAGAAGATATTGTAAGGGGGATTAGAATGTTATAAGGGGAAGATTAAAAACAGATTAAAATTGGAGATAGAATTAATCCGGATAATTTAAGGCATTAATAAATAAAGGTGTCCCAAAAGTCATCTGTCATTGCGGATCAAGTCCGCAATCTCCTGCTCTATAGCTTGAAGAGGAGATCCCGGGTCAGGTCCGGGATGACAACTATACTTTCGGGACAGTCTCTAACTAAAAAAAATAAACTTTCAATGGTACACAATACTGTTAATGGCTAACATTCGAATTATTAGCAAAACACTTCTTACATTTGGTTCTTACTTTTTGCATATTCTTTATATCCGTAGGAATAATAGTTGTTCCGCATGCATGAAGTTCTTCACATTCCTGAGTTTTATGATAAACGTTAGATTCTTGTCCGGTGCATATATAAACGGTCTCAGGTTGGGCAGGTCTGTTGTGTGTTGTACCAATCAGGGAAGTACATACAAAGCTGCTTACAATAAGAAGGATGCATATTTTGGTAAGAATATCAGTTTTCATATCTGCAAGAATTTAAAGAATTAATCACTCATTATCTTACCTGCAAAGATAAAACAAGTGAAAACCCTGATCAATTGTTTTTTCCTAAAAGCTGATAGGTGTAAGTATATAAATGATAGGGATTTCCCTACTTATGTGACTTTTCACACTACAGGTATACTTGCCGTTCTCCCCTATTCTATTTATATTTGTACACCCTGTTATTGAGGCATACGTCTATAAGATATGGGCCGGTAAGCGGGCAGGCATATAACACTAAGGCAGAAGGTATATAACATTAAGCTGTAAGATATATAACATTAGATCGTCCTACACGTGAGGGACGGACGTCACACGAGCGTAGGATGTGCGTCACACGGATGAGGGACGGACGTTTTACAGCCGGGAAGCGACTTAATGTTATATGGCTTACAACTTAATGTTATATAAGATACAGCTTAGTATTATATAGCTTATTACTTACCGGTATATATGTTAGTAAGCAGACAATATATAGAAAACAAACTAATAAACAAATAACCACCTACATGGCAGCAGAATACGATTTCAGACGAAATCCTACCGACACGGAAGAGCAGGAAGATAACCAACTTCACCCACGCATAGTTTCGAAGGGAACCATTGATTCACAGCAACTGGCATCCGACCTTTCAGATTCCAGCACCTACGGAGAGGGCGAAGTAAGGGGATTGATCACAGCACTTGAAAACAAGATATTTCATTACCTGAAAGAGGGTTATGAAGTAAAACTGGGGGATATGGGCTATTTCTCCCTTAAGTTAAAGTCACGTCCGGTAAACGATCCTAAAAAAATACGTGCCTATTCCATATCTATAGACAATGTCAATTTCAGGACAAGCAGCAGTTTCAAGAAAAAGTTAAAAGGAAGTAAACTGGTGCGTGCTAAAAACGGTTTTTCCCAATCAAAGAATATAAGTCACGAGGAGTGCAGAAAACGCCTGATGAAATATCTCGAAGAAAACCTCATTATCACCCGCCGGGATTATTCTATGATCACCGGATTGTTGAAAAACAAGGCATTGCAAAGCCTGGAAAGCTTTATTGAAGAAGGGATTATAGAGAAGGAAGGAAGGGGAAGTCATGTTTATTATAGAAGGAAAAAGTAGTCATCAGTCGTTTCACTCCTTAGTAGTTAAGTAGTTATAACTTCGTTAGTAGTCAAGTAGTTATCACTTTGTTAGTAATTAAAGTAGTTAATCATTTCTACTTAACTACTAAGGAGCAAAGCGACTGATAACTACCTTTGACTACTTAACTACTGAAAATCCTTTCCCCTAAACTTTTCCCCCTCCTTTGCTGTTTATTCTAGACACTTTAAAAAGAATATCCACATATGCAATGGCAAGGAAGAAGAGGTAGCGCAAATGTAGAAGACCGCCGCAGTGCAGGCGGAGGTTTCATACCAGGCCGCGGTTGCGGAATCGGAGGAGGAATAGGGACATTGGTGATTGTCTTATTATTCTGGTTACTAGGAGGAAATCCCTTACAACTTATAGGTTTACTGGAAGGTGATCAACCTGCAAATACGCAATATAGCCAGGGGTATACACCCACAGCTCAGCAGGATTCACTTGCCCGGCTTGTATCTGTCGTATTGGCAGATACGGAAGATGTATGGACAGAAATATTTAATCAGATGGGGAGTACATACAGAAAACCCTCGTTGGTTCTCTTCACCGGATATACAACTTCCGGGTGTGGTACGGCTCAAAGTGCAACGGGTCCTTTTTATTGCCAGTTGGACGAAACAATATATGTAGATGTCTCCTTCTTCGGGCAAATGGCTACACAATTTAATGCAGGCGGTGATTTTGCGTATGCATACGTCATAGCACATGAAGTCGGTCACCACGTGCAGAAACTCCTGGGGACACTGGATCAGGTCAACTCTATCATATCACAGTCAAGCCGGGAACGTGCAAACAGATTGTCTGTAGGTTTGGAATTGCAAGCCGATTTCTATGCTGGTGTATGGGCCAATCATACGGAAAGCATGTTTAATAATCTCGATCCCGGGGATATTGAAGAAGCGCTTAATGCAGCCTCTGCCATAGGCGATGACCGGTTGCAAGAGGAAGCACAGGGATATGCCGTACCGGATTCTTTCACACATGGTACTTCACAACAAAGGCATGACTGGTTTTATAAAGGATACAGGACGGGCGATGTAAATCAGGGAAATACGTTTGAGGGAATTTTATAATTGTATTTCATCCACATGTCATCCCGGACTCGATCCGGGACCTCCCCCCTATAGGACCTCCGGCATGAGTATATAGGTGCATCTTATTTATTAAATGGTGAGGGTGGATCTCTCCCTACAGCTATTCTATCAGGGGGTTCCGGGTCAGGCCCGGAATGACAATAATATAATTGGGGAATTTTTCCACACTTTTAAACAACCCTATTCAAACTGTCCCTTATACAACTCATAATATTTCCCTTTCATCTCAAGAAGCTCTTTATGGCTGCCTCTTTCTATGATTTCGCCTTGCTCCAATACAAGGATCACATCTGCATTCCTGATCGTAGAAAGCCGGTGGGCAATAATAAGGCTTGTGCGACCTTCCATTAGCTGGTCAAGACCTTTTTGAATAAGTATTTCACTGCGTGTATCGATATTGCTGGTAGCTTCATCCAGTAATAAGATAGGAGGATCGGCTAATGCTGCCCTTGCAATATTAAGAAGCTGCCTTTGACCCTGACTTAAATTTGCCCCGTCATTTTCCAGCAAAGTATCATATCCATGAGGAAGACGTTTGATAAAAGAGTGTGCCGCCGTGAGTTTTGCAGCTTCCACTACTTCCCGGTCTGTGGCGTCCAACCGTCCGAAACGAATGTTTTCACGTACACTTCCGGTAAACAAGTGGGTATCTTGCAATACGATAGCCATGCAACTTCTCAGGCTTTCCCGCCTTACATCATATATGGATTTGTTGTCGATAGTTATATCACCCTCCTGTACATCAAAGAAACGGGGAAGCAGATTGAGTATAGTTGTCTTGCCTGCCCCGGTAGCACCCACTAAAGCTATTTTGCATCCGGCAGGAGCATGGAAAGATACACCTTTCAATATTACCTTGTCCGGTTTGTATCCGAAACGAACATTCTTCAATGCCACATCTCCCTTTACATCGCCGAGGGTTACGGCATCCGGGCTGTCTGCTTTTTCAGCATCTTCATCAATTACATTAAATATACGTTCAGCCCCTGCGATGGCAGCCTGTATGCTATTATATAGGCTGGCCAGTTCATTAATAGGACGGCCAAACTGACGCGAATATTGCAGGAAAGCCGCCAGACCGCCGACATCGAAGCCACGGAAAATAGCAAGCAATGCCCCTACAATGGTTATTATCACATAATTGAGTATATTCAGATTTTGCATTACCGGCATCATCAACCCGGAATAATACTGAGCTTTTTCCGCTTTGGTTTTTAAGTCCTGATTAAGTACTTCAAAGTCTTTTTCAACCTTTTCTTCATGGGCAAATACTTTAATAACTTTCTGCCCGCTGATCATCTCTTCAATATATCCGTTGATCGTACCCAATGATTCCTGTTGGTATTTGAAATATTTACGGCTCTTCTTCACAATCAGTTTTGCACCCAGGAACATAATCGGAACGGTTATAAGCGTTACCAGCGTTAATATCGGGCTGATGTATATCATCAGGCAGAAGATACCGATTAATGTGAGCGCACTTGAAAGCATATCAGACAAACTATCTGTCAGCGCATCACTGATACGGTCTATATCATTTGTATAACGGCTCATTAAATCTCCATGCTGGTGTGTATCGAAATATTTGATCGGAAGATTTTCCATTTTCGTAAACAAATCCGAACGCAGGCGGGTAACCGTGCGCTGCCCTATAACATTCAAAAGCCTGTATTGGATAAAGACGGCAACAACACCTGTAAGATAGATGGCTCCCAATATCAACAATATCCGGATAAGTCCCGGCACATCACCCGGAATGATATAGTCGTTGATAATAGGACGCAACATATATGAGCCCAGCAGGTTTGCAACGATACCTATAATAATGAGTATGCCGATCACAAACAGCCTTGTACGGTCACACACCAAATACGACATCAACCGCAGGAAAGTCTTCTTACTTTTCCTTGGCTTATCTGTATTTTTTTGATCTTTTCCGTGTGCCATAGCTTTATAATACTATTTGTTGTGAGTTATAAATCTCCTGATAGATGGTTGAGTTCTTCAACAATTCATCCGGAGTACCGATAGCAGTAATCTGTCCGTCGTCTAGGATAATAACCCTGTCGGCAGACTGCATGGTGTTTATACGCTGGGTAATAATAAACACAGTGGTATCATGCAGCATTTTGTCCAGATTCTCGCGTATTTTTAATTCCGTTTCGGTATCAACAGCACTTGTACTGTCATCCAGTATCAATATTTTAGGTTTCCTCAGTAGCGCACGTGCAATGCACAGACGTTGCTTTTGTCCTCCGGATACATTTACTCCTCCCCTTCCCAACATGGTATCATAACCATCTGTAAAAGACATGATAAAGTTATGGGCCTGAGCAGCCTTGGCAGCTTCTTCTATTTGTTGGGGTGAGGCATCAGGATCGCCCCATTTGAGATTATCCGTTATTGTTCCGGTGAACAGTTCATTCTTTTGGAGCACCATTCCTATCTTTTGATGTATCTCATCAAGATTGTAATCTTTTACAGAAACACCGTCTATCAATACCTCTCCAAGTGTAGTATCGTACAATCTTGGTATTAACTGTACCAGAGAGCTTTTACCGGAACCGGTAACACCTACTACAGCAATGGTTTCTCCGGCAGGAACAGAGAAATTAATATCCCGAAGAACATCGTTCTCGCCGTCTCCATAGCGGAAAAAAACACCGTCGAAAATTACATCTCCCCGCTCTATATGGTACTTATTTAGATTTCCTTCGGGTGTATTTGTTAAAGAAGGCTTGGTTTCAAGCACTTCTACAATTCTTTTTGAAGATGCAGATGCACGTGCATAAGACATTACAAACATGGATAGCATCATGAGAGACATCAATACTTGTGCCAGGTAATTTACGAAAGAGATCAACTCTCCCACCTTAAGTTCACCCACCATTACTTTGGTACCGCCCATCCAGAGGATAGCAATAATAGAGAGGTTCATGATCAGCTGCATCACCGGGAAAACAGATACAATGATATTGGAAGCGCGTATTACGGTATCCCGCAGGTCTTCACTCCTTTTCTCAAATTTCTCAGCCTCAAACCCTTCCCGCACGAAAGACTTAACTACGCGGATATTAATCAGGTTTTCTCTCACCACTTCATTCAGGTTGTCTATCTTCTGCTGCACTTTCAGGAAAAAAGGAAAGCCCTTACGGATAATAAAGAATATACTTATACCCAGAATGGGAATGGCCGCTATCAGTATAAGGGCTAGTTCTGCATTTGTACGGATTACAAAAAACACAGCCATCACCAGCATCATCGGTGCACGAAGCATGAGGCGCATCATCATTAAAACGATCTGCTGGATACGTGAAATATCATTGGTAAGTCTTGTAATAAGGGATGACGAGCTGAAAATATCTATCTCAGAGAAAGATAGTTGTTGTATTTTATCAAACAGAACAGTGCGCAGATCGGTTCCGAACCCTACCGAAGTACGCGAAGATATGTATATATTGATGATGCTTATCCCAAGTCCCAGAATGGAAACAAGCACCATATAGGTTCCTACTTCAGAGATTACAGACAAATCCCGCGGCACGACACCTTCATCCACTATGTTTGCCATAAACATGGGTTGTACGGTTTCGCATGCCACACCAATCAATACAAGGAAAGGGCTGATTATGATACTAACCTTGTATTTCTTTAATATTTGCCAATATCTTCTCATTGTAAAAACCGGACAAAGATAAAGAATCTGCCCGAGATACTGCTATAAAAAAATGTGTAAATGTTTCTCTTAAATAATAACTGCGCCAGTAAATTATGGTTGTTTTCACTGACGCAGCTTATTTCACATATAAGGATATTTATATCGTATATCCTTATTAGTATTTACAGAATTATTGTTCTAAGGGAATTCTTAGTTTTTGTCCCGGAAGTATTTTATTCGGATCATCGAGGACGTCTTTATTTGCGTCATAGATATCCTTCCAGGTCATGTGAGGATAATGCTGGGCTATCTTGCTCAGGCTGTCTCCCGATTTAACTTCATAAGTTTCCCCTGTGTTCTCCTTATTTCCCGCTGCAGATTGCGATGCTTGCACCGCACTGATATCCATAACCAGATCACCTGAACGCATGTCCGGGTCTATCTGACCATACATATTCCACAACTTATCCTTTACTTCGGGAGTTGTGGTACCGGAAATATGCAGCACGTTGTTGCTCTCGGAAACAGAAAAGTTTTGAACCTTCGATTCCTGAGCTAAACTTATTAATCTGCTGTATTTTATTTTAAGGTCGGCCATTATTTCAAGTTTATTCTGTTAGTTACTTTTGCAGGGTTTGATTCATTAGCAATCTGCATTACTTTATTCAAGTCATTTCTGTTTAATTCACCACTAAGAATAACTTCTCCGTTTGTAACATCTACTCTTACATCATGGTAACCATCTCTGTTTAATTTTGAAGTAATGGTAGACATCATTGCTGCATCCTGATTAGCAGAAGCCGAAGGAGCAGGCATCATTGTATTTTCTCTTACTGTGATGTTGTTAACAACTGATCTTACATCATTTACAGATCTTGCAATATTTTCAACAGACATTCTTTCCTGTTGTGAATCTACCATACCTGTTAAAGTTACAATCCCGTCGTTAACAGAAGAAGTAATTGAAGTATATCCGTTGTTCAATACTTGTTGTACATCATTTTGTATTTGTTGGTCACTTTTCTTACAAGACTGAAAAGTTGCTCCCAGCAAAACAACACAGCTAATAATAAACACTAATCTTTTCATAACTTTTCTCTGTTTTAAATTAATAATTTGCTTTTTTACCGAAAGAAGAATACATCAAAATCTACTTTAACTAGCATTATTCTTTCGATGTATTCTTCTTATATACTGTGAAATAGAAATCAATTAAACCGTCTCTGTATACTGTCTGTATCTTCAATAATGCGACTTTTTACCTGACCGGCATTTTCGTTCACATTTTGCAGAATAGTATCCAATTGCTCTTCAACCTGAACAGCTCCTTCAAGAATCTCTACTGATGTTTTGTCAGACACTTCTTCAAGCGGCTCTTTCACATCATTCAAATCTCGCTGAGTATCCGTTCTGTTTCTGTCACTACACGAAGTAGCGATAAAGAGTAAGGATATAACAGATAGCATATTCAACAGTCGTTTCATCTTCACAGTCTATCTATTAATAAATTATAGAAGCCTTTTTAAAATCTCCAACCGTAACCCAGTAAGAAGACAGCATTATCTCTATCTCCAAACATAAATTTACCTTCCAGGTTTAAGTAGCTTCTGTCTGTTAGATTATAAGTAAGACCGGCACCCACATTAATACCTAAGTCGGTAGTTGATCTTGAATCTGTTTCTACTGTATTTCCATTAACTGTAACAGATTGTTTACCATAAAAATTATTCTGCATACCAAACCCTGCCAACGGATAGAAGCTTAAACGGTCAGCACTTAAGTTGAATACATAATGTACGTTAACATTGATATCCAAACCTGTTACTTTATCTTTTGGGAAGAAAAAGGATACATCCGGAGCAATACGCCATGCGTTAGCAACATTGTATCTTCCCTGTGCGCTAAGAGCAAATCTTTTGTATTCTGTCTGATAACCGAGACTTCCCATTAATGAAGCAGCACCTGTTTGAGCTGAAACACTGAAAGCAGAAGCTATAAAAATAGCTATAAACAAAATCTTTTTCATAAATCTAATTTTTAAGTTATTAATTAATCACATTCTTTCTTTTAGGCTTTTTATTATAAAAAATTATATTATTCTACATACTACTTGCCTTTTCTTCTTTCAATTTGACTATCGAAACGTTTTTTTTCAATATATTGTTCATATATTCTCTAAGTTTATGTGAAAAATAACAGTTGGAATATTTAGTTGGAAGTTATAAATAAATAGTTTAATATACTGATAAACAACAAGATAAGTAATTGAGTCAAATAAAATAAATAGAAAACATAAAATTATTACTATTTTTAGAGTCTGTTTAAATTTTGCTCGTATCTTTATTGAGTACTATTTTTAGGCTATTTGCTTCTTCTTTAAGGCAATAATAGCGGGCTATTTGAGCTGCAAAAAAGAAGCAAAGAGGCAAAAATAGTACTCAATAAAGTACGAATCAACGGTTACAAAGCTAAAGCATCCTATAATAAATTGGGGGAGGAAATTTAAACAGGCTCTTAGTTTCAAATAAAGACAGAAACTTACATCTTTGTATTTACTAATATCATTTATTATACCATTTATTATGAAACACCGTTTATTTATATTTCTAATACTATGCATCTATTTTAATGTAACAATATTTGCACAGAACGGAACAATAAGCTTCTTTCCAGCCAAAGGTTCTAAGAATGTGAATCTGGACACTCAGTTGTCTATCACATTTCAATCCGAACCTACTTTAGGAAACAAAGGGACGATAAGGATGTACGATGTCGAGACCCATCAATTGGTTGATAGTTTGGATTTAAGTATACCTCCCGGACCATCAGAACCGGATATGATTAGGAAAAGACAGGCCAATTATACTTCTATCCCTTATAAATACGAGACAACTGATTTTACAAATGCAAATACTCAGCCGGGCACTCCATCAGGATTGGCAATACGTGATACGGCAAACTACCAACTCACTATCATCGGACGATTTACAGACGGATTCCATTTTTATCCGGTAATAATCAAGGGAAACACAGCCCGTATTTATCTTCATAATAATATGTTGGAATATGGAAAAGACTATTATATAACTGTAGACAAAGACGTGTTTAGTACAGCAAACAAGGATTTCCAAGGAATATCTATTAACGATGAATGGTATTTTTCCACAAAAGATCAGAAACCCTTTCCTGATAAGCGTAAACTTATTGTAAGTGCAGATGGAAGCGGAGATTTTAATACGGTACAAGGATGTATGGACTTTATTCCCGATTTCAGCAAAGATAAATGGGAAGTCTTTATTAAAAACGGAGAATATGAAGAATTGGTCTATTTCAGGAATAAAAGTAATGTGTCAATCATAGGAGAAAACCGTGAAGGAGTAACCATCCATTATGCAAACAACGAAACTTTCAATCCTCATCCTATTAATATAAAGACCAATGAATGGCCGGGAACTTTTCCTTCACGCAGAGCTGCCTTTGCCGCAGACAATTGCTACGACCTGCATTTTGAAAACCTGACTATCATGACAACACTGAAGGGACAAGCCGAAGGACTATTGATCATGGGCGAAAGGAACCGCCTTAAAAACGTACATATCATAGGCTCGGGAGATGCTCTTCAGGCAAATGGATCTGTTTATCTGGAGAATTGTACAATTGATGGAGATGGAGACACGATATTAGGCAGAGGCCCTGCTTTCTTTAATAACTGCACCCTTAGTAGTTATGGACCTTTCATGTGGATCAGGAATACAGAAGCAAATCATGGAAATGTATTTCTCAATTGCACTTTCCTGGGAAAAGATGATCGCGCTGTTATTGCAAGGTCACCCGTTAATAAGGGAATCGGTTATCCTTATGCAGAAGCCGTTCTCATTAATTGCAAACTAGATAATGTTCCTTCTGTAGGTTGGGGAGAGATAACGGGAGATACAAGTAATTTACATTTCTGGGAGTACAACAGCCGTTCATTAGATGGTAGCCTTATAGATACTTCTTTACGCCATCCCCTCTCCCATCAATTAACAAAAGAAAAAGACATGGAGTTGATCAACAAATATAGTGACCCTAAGTTTGTATTAGGATGGGATCCTCTTTGATTCTATTGTATAATACAATCTATCTATTATAATAAACCATATGGACAGAAAAATATTTAACTCAGAAGTATACAGTGTAGTAAAGGAAATTCCCGCAGGAAAAGTTATCACCTACGGACAAATTGCAAATTTAATAGGAAAACCTCAATGCTCGCGCATGGTAGGACAAGCTATGCACAATGCTCCCGAGTATCTCTCATTACCTTGTCACCGGGTAGTAAACAGTACAGGAAGGTTAGCCCCCGGATGGGAGGAACAAAAGAAATTATTAGAACAGGAAGGAGTCACCTTTAAAAGAAACGGGAATGTTGATATCAAAAAACATACTTGGGAAGAAATCCTTTAATTTTATTATAAATCACTTCATTTCAAATCAAAAATTAGATAAATATGCTCACAATAAAAGAATTAAATGAGTTTTTAATACAGAATAACGCAGATTACGAACTCATCAGACACGATAAACCAATCCTGTCTACCAACGATGCTAAAAGCTTGTTTGATATTAATAAAGCTGCACCCGTATTCATTATGGAAACAGAAGAAGGACTAATTGCCCTCATTGCCAGCGCCCAACGGGGACGCCTTGATCTCAAGGACATAAAACTCACTTTAGGCTTTGATAAATTTAAAATGGCAAATCCCCAAAATATATTTGATGCCACGGGGTATAAACCAGGAGAAATTCCATTGATAGGCCATAGCTTAAGTTGCATATTCGATAATAAACTACTCGACCATGATTACATATATGGAGGAAGCGGCAATATTTATTATACATTAAAGATAAATCCAAATGATGTGATGAGACTAAATAAGATAATAAAGCTACTTTAGTTTCTTTTGTTTAGTAAGTTTTAATTGGATACAAATAAGGAATAAATTAGTATTTATTTCAATAATATTATTTCTTCTATAACTACCTTCTTATCAGCAAATATAACTTCTAAAGTATTCTGGCCTTATTGTTTTAAATAATTATTTACAATAGCGCAATATTTAATTATTCCTATATCCCCTTTTTGATAGCTATTTATTTCTATAAGCTTTTATCTGTTATTTCTACTGATAGATAAAAATTATATAATTTATTATCGTCAATATAATTTTTTTTCTATATTTGCAAAAAACTTATTGAGCTGTTATCTAGGAAAAACATATTGAACCATACGGACGATCAACTACTAAATTTATACATTAAGTCCGGCGAAACAGAATATTTCGGAGAACTTTATAATCGATATATCCCGTTGATATACGGCGTATGCCTAAAATTCTTTCAAGATACCGACTTGGCAGAGGATGTGGTTATGAGAATATTTGAAGATTTACCTGCTCGGATATCGCAATATGACGAGATTAAGGAATTCAGAGAGTGGATTTATAATATAACAAGAGATTATTGTTTTGATATATTAAAAAAAGAGAATATTAGGGAAACCTTCAATTACACCAACGAAGCTATAGAGTATAAAGAAATCATCCACCTACTATGTGATGAAATACAGGATGAAGAAAAAGCGAAAATATTAAACTATTACCTCGAAAGGCTACCGGAATCACAACGAATAAGCATTCTTCATTTCTTTGCAGATAAGATGTCTTACGAAGATATTGTAGAAAAAACAGGATTTCCGCTTACAAGTGTAAAGAATTATATTCAAAAAGGCAAGCAAAACTTAAAGGTTTCTATAAGTAATCACTTAAAATGAACCTATTACAATATATAAAACGTCCACACAAAGGTAAAGAAGCTCATCGTCTTGAACTAGAAACGATGAAAGATCCTTTTTTATCTGATGCTTTTGAAGGAATCAACGGCACGGAAGGTGGTCATTTCAAAAGGATACAGCAGCTTCAGAAAAGAATTACAGCAAAAACCCGTAAGAAAAGGAGATTCTCATTACCATGGTTTGGAATCGGGGTCTCTATCCTTGTATTTAGTATTGGTAGTTATTTCCTTTTTCAAAAAGAAAGTAATATCAGAAACTTACACAGCACCAATCTGAACACTACGGATAAAAATATAGAGGCCGAACCAGTAGCCACAACCAAAGAAAAGACAACAACGGCTAAAGCTCCTTCTGCAAAGCGTACTAAAGCAAAGTCCAAGACTGAAAAAACTGCAAATCCTACAGAGAGTAAACCTAAACCAAAAGAAAAGGATATTACTTCCAAAACGAGTGGTGAAACTATCCCCGCTTCCCCCGAAGTATCAACTACTCAAAGCCATAAAGCAGAAAACAGAATTATAGCAAAAGGGCAGATCATAAATGAAACCGGACAACCTATCGTAGGAGCTACCGTTGTATTAGATGGAACCGTTTACGGCACTATTTCTGATATTTCAGGCAATTTCGAAATAGAAACAAATGGAGAAGACAAATTAGCTATTTCTTATCAAGGGTTTGATCTTATAAAAGTCCCTATCAAGTCTTCTGATCGTATGCTGATAACCCTCCACAAAACCAAAAGAGACACACAAGATTCTGCTGAGATCGAAAAACAAGTTCCGGTAAGAATGACAAAACCGGTAATACCTGAACCTGTTTTGGGAAAAGAATCATTTGATATTTATATAAAAAACAACCGAAGGCAACCGGAAGACGATGAGTGTAGCAAAAAAAGAGGCAAAGTTGTCGTCAATTTCTTTGTTAATGAAAAAGGTCGTCCTCGAAATATTTATGTTCAAAAAAGTCTTTGCCAATCTATTGATCAGGAAGCAATAAGATTAGTAAAGGAAGGACCTGATTGGACATTGGGAGATAAAGAAGTAAGTCTTACAATCAGATTTTAAATTTAAATAAAAATAACCCTATTCTACCCTAAACAATCCCCCTCCTATTCTTTCGGCCAGTATAAAACTACATACCGGCTATTTCCCCTACATTCATTCATGCTGATAAATTTATTCTATAATTTTAATTACTGTTTTATGAGCGACAGCTCAATCTGTTAGGAAAATACAATAAAAATGTAAAAAAAACAAGCACTATTGTAAAAAGCTTATTTCAATATTTAACATACCTTTGTAATTGCAAAAGCAATAGTTAAGCCGATTTAAGAGAAATTTTTCAATATATTTTTTACAACAAAAAAACAGATATAAAAAGTGATATTCCTTATATCTGTAGTATTATTCTAAATACTAAATATTGAATTATTTTATATTAGATATAACTCTCCCCCAGTAATACTACTCATATAAATTTCAGTCACTTTATTTCTGTTCTTTCTAAGATAATTTATAGAAACATTAAGTACGAGCCAAACAAAACTATAATAGTGTAACGACAAACTATTAACGGTATATTTTCACGAGAGTGTTAATTAGTATAAATTTCTAAAACTTACAAAGAATGATGAAAAAAAAGAATTTATGGCTTCTATTGATTATTGCATTGATGATTGGTGCATGTCAATCGGAAGAGAATGAAGTTATTAATGACAAATTTGACAGCAGGGCAGGAATGGTGGCCACCTTCTACTCGAGTGGTACTCGTGCTCCCGGTGACGATGCTCCGGCTCCATCATGGGTAATCGGAAGTAAAGTTGGGGTATTCATGAAATGGGGAAGTCAACAACAAGGACCTGATGATTTTACTATTTCAAACATTACAGGAAGTGGTGACAATCAGGTAGTACATTTCCAGGAAGCAATCCCATATAAGGATCCTCAAATGCCACATACGT
>PPYE01740226.1_pt1 | contig 23470 bp, 30 predicted proteins | sample 1559881 | NCBI WGS metagenome assembly PPYE01 (sample SAMN08240022, study PRJNA423297) | Human gut metagenome, whole genome shotgun sequencing project. | reverse complement strand
TTTGCATGGAAGGGCGCGGGCCGATGCAGATCGCCAAGCTCTTGCAGGAGGAAAAGGTTCTCAACCCCACCGCCTACAAGCGCAGGGTGGGCATCAAGACCCCCAGCCCGGAGACTTCCGATCCCTATCACTGGAACACCAACACCGTTGTCCACATTTTAGAGCGCCGGGAATATACCGGCTGTACGGTCAACTTCAAGACCTACACCAACTCCATCTGGGATAAGAAGCAGCGGGACACGCCCCTTGAAAAACAGGCGGTATTCTACAACACCCATCCGGCGATCATTGAGCAGGAAATCTTTGATAAGGTTCAGGAAATCCGCCAGCAGCGCCACCGCCGGACGAAAACCGGCAAGAGCAGCCTGTTTTCCGGCATGGTCTACTGTGCCGACTGCGGCGCAAAGATGCGGTACTGCACCACCAACTACTTTGAGAAGCGGCAGGATCACTTTGTCTGCGCCAACTACCGCAGCAACACGGGAAGCTGTTCGGCGCACTTCATCCGGGCGGTTGTGCTGGAAGATTTGGTCTGGATGCACATGAAAACGGTCATCTTCTATGTGACCCGGTATGAGAAGCATTTCCGGGCCGCAATGGAACACCGGCTTCGGCTGTCCAGCGAGGAAAAAATCTGCGCCAGCATCAAGCGTCTGGAACAGGCGCAGCGGCGTATGGGCGAGCTTGACCGGCTGTTCATCCGCATCTATGAGGACAATGTAGCCGGGAAGATTACGGATGAGCGGTTTTCCATGATGAGCCAGTCTTATGAGGACGAGCAGGCACAGCTCAAGGTGGTAATCCAGACCTTACAGCAGGACATTGAAGTACAGGAACGACAGATTGAAAACTTGGATCAGTTCATCCAGCGGGTACACAAGTACACGGATTTACAGGAATTGACCCCTTACGCTCTGCGGGAGCTTGTAAAGGCGATCTACATCGAAGCGCCGGACAAGAGCAGCGGCAAACGGCGACAGAACATCCGTATCTCCTATGACCTTGTGGGCTTTATTCCCGTGGACGAGCTGATAAAACAGGAAACGGCATGACCGAAGCCATGCCGTTCCTGCGAAAACTAATTTTGCTTTCTTATGACCCCCGACCATGGAGCCGGGGGTCTTTCTTTATCGGTTAAAGGCCAGAAACAGCGCACAGCCGGACAACGTCACAGAACTGTATCGGATCAAATCGTTTCCTGTGGTGGACATGGCAGCAAACCACCGCCGCAGCGGGTATTCATACACCACTTCGGGGCCATATCCGAAAAACGAAGCGACCCAAAGGAGATATGTCCCCAGGGCCAGCAGTCCCACCGCCAGTAAAACCCACCGGACGCGGGCGCTGCGTACCCGGATATCCGCCCACAGCGACAGCAGTGCGGGCACCAGTGCCCCTGCGGCAGCGTACCCCAACGGCACCACTGCCATGATGTACGTCAAAGAAGGCCACAGGATAAAGGTCTGCCCCTTCAGCTGATGCAGATAGGGCTTGAGTGTCATCTCCATCACCAGCAGAGCCAGTGTCATGGCGGCAAACACTGCCGCGCACACCACGTACCGCCGCTGGAACCGCAGATAACCGCCCTCTACTGCCTCCGGCCCGTAGATCAGGGCCCGCACATCTACCTCCAGGGCGGCAGCCAGAGCCGCCAGGGTCTCCACGTCCGGCGCCGTTTTCCCGGTCTCCCAGGCGGACACCGCCTGCCGTGTCACATGGAGCCGCTCCCCCAGGGCGTCCTGGGTCAGCCCCGCGCGCTGGCGCAGACGTTTGAGATTGCGTCCCACCATCTGCCTCACCTCCAGCTTCATCATAGCATTCGCCCCCGGTTTTGTCACGCAATGATCCGTTGCACCTGGAAGTCAGGTGTGGTATGCTGGAAAAAAGAAGCATAAGGAGGCACTTATGGAATATCGGAAATTTGGAGACACCTACCTTCTGCGGATGGATCCCGGGGAGGAGATTTTGGAGCAGGTAAAAAAGCTGGCGCTGGCAGAGGACATCCGCCTGGCTACCGTGCAGGCCCTGGGTGCCGTACGGGAGTTCACCGTGGGCGTTTTTGACACGGTCAGCAAGACCTATCACGCCAACGAGTTCTCCGGCCCCTATGAGATCGTCTCCCTCACCGGCACCATCGACTCCATGAACGGCGAATTTTACAGCCACCTGCACATGAGCGCCGGGGACAGCCAGGGCCATGTGGTGGGCGGCCACCTGAACCGGGCCGTCATCAGCGCCACCTGCGAGATGGCGGTGCGGGTGCTGCCCGGCGCCATGGACCGCGCTTTCAGCCCGGAGGTAGGACTCAACCTCTGGAAGTTCTGAGTCAAAAAGCGGAAAAGGAGCGTGAGCACATGAAAGCTTCAAAAAAAGACATGGTCAGGCTTCTGTGCATCATTTTGGTCATTGCTCTGATTCCATTATTGCTGGTTATCGCAGCCATGAACACAACAGAGAAATATGTCGCAAGGCCCGGTGTTTTTTATAATGATTCTTTCTATTCCTGGGATAAGAAAGCAGGAGAATTCAGTTTACAGGAGCTATCAGGCACCCTGACCCAAGATGGGACCACAGACACTCTGTTGGAAATAACAGAAGCATGCAATGACAATCACCAAACAAACCGAGAGGAATTTTACAATGCGAGAATCTATCGGTTGAAAAACGGAGACGAAAGCATAATTTATCTCCAGGTCCCTCCATACAGTGACGCATTGCTCCTTTTCAGGCAAAAAACATGACAGTAAACGCAAGCAGCAAAAGATAAGATCCTCCGGGAGGCCGCAGCCTCCCGGAGGATCTTTTTTACTTCTCTTCCGCCAGGCCCCGGAGGGTATCCCCCGTCAGGCGGTACACCGTCCACTCGTCCATGGGCTGGGCACCCAGCGAGCGGTAAAAGGCGATGCTGGGGGCGTTCCAGTCCAGACACCACCACTCCATCCGGCCGCAGCCCTGGTCCACTGCCAGGCGGGCCAAATGCTGCAAAATGGCCTTTCCGATGCCCTGTCCCCGGTACTGGGGCAGCACATACAGATCCTCCAGGTAGAGGCCTGCCCGGCCCAGGAACGTGGAGAAATTGTGGAAGTACAGGGCAAAGCCCACTTCCTCCCCCTCCAGCACGGCAAAGCACACCTCCGCGCTCCGGCGCTCAAAGAGCCACTCCGTCAGCGTGGCCTCATCAGCCACCACCTGATCCTCCATCTTCTCATAGGCCGCCAGCTCCCGGATGAACCGCAAAATCAGCGGCACATCCTGCCGCCCGGCCTGCCGGAATTGCAGCTGTTTATTCATGGTATCCGCTCCTCTCTTTTTCTTGGGCGCTCACACCAGCGGGCCCACCGCATGGTCCCGCAGCGGCAGGCTGGAAAAGGCCTCCGCCTCCAGGGCCTCGTACTCCCGGGGCGTGCGGCTGCGGCGCATGGACTTGTGGATCTTCTCGCCCCCCTCAAAGAGGTGGATCAGGTAGAACCACACTTCCTTCATCCGCTGGGCCGCCGGGCCCACCTGGCCGTAAAACTCCTGATAGGCCTGATAGAGCTCCGCGGTGAAGTCCATCAGCTCCCGCCGGGTGGCAGGTGCGCCTCCACGGAGCTTTCTGAGAAGCGCCGGATCCGCCACAGCGCCCCGGCCGATCATCACCGCCTCCACGGCGGGAAAGTCCCGCTCAAAAGCCCGCACGTCCTCCACGGTCAACAGGTCGCCGTTATAGCAGACGGGACTTTGGCTTCTCTCCGCCGCCATGGTGAACCAGTCCCGGTGGACGGTGCCCTTGTAAAACTCCTTCTGCACCCGGGGATGGACAGTGAGGCATGCGATGGGATAGCGGTTGTAGATCTCCAGCAGCCGCGCAAATTCCTCCGGCGACTGCACCCCCAGCCGGGTCTTGACGGATACCGGCAGACGCACAGCAGCAAACACCTGATCAAAAAACCGCTCCAGCTCGTCGGGCTTTGCCAGGAAGCCCGAGCCCTTTCCCTTGGCGGTGACCGTACCGGAGGGACAGCCCAGGTTCAGATTCACCTCCCGGTAGCCCAGATCCTCCATGAGGGATGCCGCCCACAAGAAGTCATCGGCCCGCCGGGTCATGATCTGGGGCACCAGGGGAAGGCCCGGATTGTTGGCAGCGTCCAGCTCCCGCTGGTCCCGATTGGTGACGATGTGCTGGTCCGTGGGGGAGAAAAAGGGGATGAAGTACCGGTCCGCGCCGCCGAAGCGGGCATGGAACACCCGCCGGAACACCGCCTTGGTGATGCCGTCCAGCGGGGCAAAGTCCACCCGCCCGATCATCCCAGCTGCTGCTCCCACTCGGCCGCCCGGAAGCCCACCAGCACGAAGTCCTCACCCACCAGAATGGGCCGCTTGACCAGCATGCCGTCCGTGGCCAGCAGATCCAGATGAGCCTGTTCATCCATGTCGGGGAGGCGATCCTTCAGCCCCAGGGCCTTATACTGGAGGCCGCTGGTGTTGAAAAACCGCTTGAGGGGCAGTCCGCTTTTCTCCCACCAGCAGCGCAGTTCCTCCGCCGTGGGGTTTTCGGTCTTGATGTCCCGCAGGGTATAGGCCGCACCGTGTTCATCCAGGAAGGCGCGGGCCTTCTGGCAGGTGCTGCACTTGGGGTAGCATACAAACAGCATAGATTCTCTCCTTTATGATCTCATTGGTACCGCAGCTTAGAAGCTGCCGATCTCCAGACTCTCATCGTCCTCGCCCTTTTCAATGGCACGGATCTCCACAAAATACTTCATCTCCGGGCTGACCTCCACCTGGACCCGGTCGCCAACACGGCGGCCCAGCAGAGCCCGTCCCACAGGGGACTCCTTGCTGATAAGCCCCTGGAGGGCGTTTTGCCGCAGGGTCGTCACGATGCGGATGGTCATTTCCTTTTTGACCATCTCATTGTAGATGGTCACCTTGTCAAAAAGGCCCACGGCATCGCCCTTGTCCTGCACCTCGATGACCTTCGCCGTACGGATCATGCGCTCCAGGTAGCGGATGCGGCTCTCGTTGCGGTTTTTGGCCTGCTTGGCGCACTTATATTCGTAGTTTTCACTCAGGTCTCCGAAGGCCCGGGCGGTCTGCACTTCCTCAATGAGCTGGGGGCGCTCCACACGGATCCGGTGGTCCAGCTCCTCCTGCATTTTTTTGATGTCTACCGCTGTCAGCTCGTCGTACATGGAAACGCCCTCCCGATCCGGAAAAATAAAAAAGAAACGCGGCCGCAAAGCGAACTTTGCGGCCGCGTGGCGCAGAAGGAGGGATTTGAACCCTCGCGCCGGTTTTATCCAGCCTACTCCCTTAGCAGGGGTCAATCGATCCCTTGCGCCACAATCATTTGCCCGCCATTGTACACTACGGGGGCCACAACAGATAAGTATTGTACCATACTTTTCAGGACGATTACAAGAGCTTTGCCGCCATCTTGATGAGCAACGCCCGGACGCTCCGCTCCGTATACTCCAGCGCCTTCCAGCGATCGGGGCTGTCGATGATCCCAGCGGCGGCCAGGGCGTCCACTGCCTGCTCCAATTCGACGTCCACAGCGGGCTCCTGGGGCGTCTCAGCCACCCAGGGGATGCCCAGGTAATCCGTGATGCCCCGGGCCTCCGCCTCGGCTACTGTGGCCCGCCAGGCGCTGTCTTTCAGGTTCGCCACATCCTCCTGGTTCGTGTGGAAGGCGTGCTCGATGAGCACCGCCGGTGCTACCGTGTTCTTGAGAACATACTTTGATTCGTACACAATAGCTGCAGAGCGCACCGCTGTCCCCGTCTCCCGGACCCGGGCCAGGATGGCCTTTGCCGCCTGCTCCCGCTCGCCGCCGGCGCCGTAGACATACGCGCTCCAGCCCCGGGCGCTGGACCAGCCGCTGCCGCCGGCCGCGTTGGAGTGAAGTGAGACGAACAGGTCCAGGCCCTTGATGTCGTTCGCGATGGCGCACCGTTCCGCCAGGGACACCGCCGCCCCGTCCGGTCGGGTCTCCACCACCGTCACGCCGCAGCGGCGCAGGTGGACGCCGATCCGCTTGGCCATGTCCAGGGCAAACTCGTGCTCGTAGTAGCTCCCGTCCGGGCTCTTATTGGCCAGGTTGGAGGCATCATGCCCCGCGTCCAGCACCACGGTCTTGCCGGTGCCGTCGGTGTCCGAATCGGACACATCCTTGAGATGCACCACGATGTAAAACGGCATCACCCGGCCCGGATCACAGGCAAAACCGGCGCCGTCCTTATTCCGGTAACACACGCTGCCGCCTCCGTCCAGCATGACGGCCGCATCCCAGCCGGCAGCGGTCAGCACGTCCCGCAGCTCCTCCGGCGTGTAGGGCGTCTGGGTGGCAATATAAGCAAACCTGCCCTCCTTGGCCCCGATGGCCTGCCGGGGCCGGCTGCCGCCCATGTCCGCGCCGTAGTTGAGATCATCCACCGGCGCGCCGTCCACGATCAGATGGACGCACTCGATGTGGGAGCTCTTGTCGCTGGGCAGTTTGGCCATAGCGTAGTCCTGGGCGTCGCTGCTCCAGGCCATGCCGTAGGTGGCGTAGTCCGGGGCGCAGTAGGTGACGCCGTCCGAGCGCAGATGACAGCAGGCCTTGTAGGAGGACAGATAGATCGGCCCGCCCAGGGCGAATGTTCCGCCGGTTTCCGCCAGGATCTCGTCCATGTCCCTCTGGGGATAGCGTTTGGTGTTGTGGTAGATCTGGATGCGCCGGATCTTGTCCAGCGCGATGGTTTCCGCAAATTGCATATGATACCTCCCAATGCAAGGGCGGCAGGCAGGATCACCCCCGCCTGCCGCCTGAAATCATGCCTTCGTTGCCGGCTCGCTCTCACCGGACACCAGCGTGCCGGAGAGCAGCTCCGCAGGCTCTCCCGCCGCCTTCCGCTCCGCCTGGGTGCCGAAGTAGAAAGCGATGACCACGGTGAACACAGTCAGAAACTGGTCCGTAGTCACCTGGCCCCGCACGGCAAGATACGCAAACACCACCGTCAGGATCACCGTCACGATGGACTTGACCGCCAGCAGGTTCGCCAGCCGCTTTTTCACCAGCTCCATCTCAGCCAACCTGCACCTTCACGGCGCTGACGCAGTAGCCCAGCTCATCGTAGGTGAACTCGTAACCGTTATGGCGCACGGTCTTGCCTGCCAGCTCCATCTTGCGGCTCAGATCGGGCACGCCCTTCGCCCGCTCGGGCTGGGGCTGCTCGATAAAGCCCTCCGCCATCTCCGCCTCGGTCCAGCCAGTGTTCTTCTTGTTCTCTTCCATTTTTATGTACTCCTTTCAATTTCCGGTCATGCCGGTTGATCACTTGTGATATTCCTCCAGGTCCGCGATCCGGTGATTGACGACCTTGATCTGTTCTTCCAGTACGGGGACCCGCTGGGCAAAATTGTTGTGCTCCCGCACCTCCCGAGTCAGCTCCGCGATCTTCTCGTCGGCCACGGCCTGGTGCTTGTTGTTGGAAACGATGACGCCCAGCAGCGTCAGTCCCCCGGAGATCAGCGCCACGATAATGCTCTCTGTCACATCCTCACCACCCCATGTGATAGTGCGGCCGCTGGCCGCCTGTAACGGCCCATCTGAGCCAGTCATAGGCCGGGATAAAGGCCAGGCACAGCACCCACCAAAGGGCCGCAAACTGTGGGCAGATCTGGCCCAGGAAGTTGCCTGGTAGACAGGAGTAATCCCACACCCCCAGGCCCAGCCACACGTTGAGCACCAGTCCCGCCGCCAGCTCCGCCGCTGTCACCAGGGCCGCGCAGGCCGCCGCCTGGAGCCACAGGGGAACTTCCCAGGGCAGCTGCTCCCCGCATCGCTCCACCGGAATGCAGAGTCCCGCCGCCAGCACCAGCATGGTCCAGGAGATCCGCTCCGGCTCTCCCGTGATGGTCTTGTACGCCACCTCCAGGAGAAAATAGACAGTGCCGCCCCAGGTCCACAGGAGCATGGAGAGCACCCAGCGCCCGGCCCGGCTCATATGGTCACCTCCACACTGGAATAGTCAATTACGATGGCCCGCACCTCTTGCGCCGTGGCGGCGGCGTAAATGGCAGTTTTGATGCTTTCCTGGTATCGGCGGTACGGGTAGACATAGGTGGAGATGGCCATAGACAACGCCAGATACTCGTCCAATTCAAACGGCCGGCAAACCTCCTTTTGCGCGTGCCATTCCAGTGGTGCCGTCTGTTCGGCAAGCTGCGCTGCCTGGTACTGCATCAGATTCAGGGCCATTTCGTTCTGATCCTGCTCTTCCACGCCGTACTGCTTGCCATCCGTCCATGTTAGGGGGTGAGAGGCCAGCCAGGATGCGAGAGCAGCTTTGTTTTCCTCTTGGCGGGCGGACTGGAGCTGATCCAGAGGCACGGAGTTGTCTGCCGCCTCCCACGCCGCGATTTCCTCCGGGGTAGCGTTACGGTAAACTCCATTATCACACACTCTCATTCCAGAACCCCCAATACCTGAAAATATGCGCCGGTTACGCAAATATCTGCATTTTTGACGGAAAAGCTTGTGATGTTAGTTTTACCAGAAAATGATGGGTCGTCCGCGTCAAAAACACCTACCGCGACAGATCCTCCGTTAACTCCGTTTGCAATTTTTGCGGAGCCGATTTCTGCCCGAATAATTACAGATTGTCCAAACTCCACTGTCCATATAATTACGCCGCCAGCAGAAGATATCCCGTTTATAGTCGCAATAGTACCGCCGCTGTTAACTTCAATGTTTTTCCAGCCGCTTACCTGTACACCTGGTACGCAAATTACACGACAGGATTTTAACGGAGCGTCTGAAAAATCAAACGACACAACGTCAACATCTTCTGACAGCGTTTGTTCCTGGATTAGTTGCCATTCGATACCTGCAGGTCCCCTAGGAAGTCCGAGGTTAAGCGTCAGATTAGGAGTTTGTCCGGTAATTTCTGCAGTTGCAGGAGACTCAGCAGGCAATGTTTCGACACTCCCGATAGAGATGTTTGGTGTTTGACCGTCCACGCCGGGAGCGCCATTTGCACCAGGAGTTCCGTTTTTTCCCGGCTGACCAGCAGGTATGCCAAACGCAATAACCGGCGATTCTGGAGATCCAGAAACCTCTACTGTTGGATTAGATCCGGCTGGCAGATCTGATGCTGTTGCGGAGATGTTTGGAGTTACACCAGGAGGTCCGTCTCGGCCTGCCGGAATGGTAAAATTCAAAATGGCCGCATTTTCGGTTCCTGTGTTTTGTACATTGGCTTCTGTTCCTGGATCTCCGGTTGCTGTGGTGCCCACTGTAACGGTGGCGGCCGCTCCCGCAGGTCCCGGAGGACCCTCTGCCACAGGCGGGAGCGGCAGGGAAGACTGTATGTAGGCTCCGCTGTCGATGTCGTAGATCATCCAGTAGCCATCGTCTCCGGGATAGGGCGGGTTGGAGTTGAGGGTTTGGATCCTCTGCTCTACCTGCGTAAACTCAGACGGCACGGTGGGCCACTGCACGTTCCCCGATAAGCTCCTCGGGATGTAAACCTGGATAATGTTGGTGTGTTTTACCACATCTCCCTGTGTGCCCTGGAGCTGGATGTAATAATATCCGGAAAGTGCCAGCATCTCCGCCGTCAGCTCGATTCCGATTCCGTTTTCCGTCTCCGTGAGAGACACAATATTGAGGTTTGCACCGGATTGCAGGTATAAGTTCCACGTCCACCCAGTCGGGATGTCTCCTGTGATCTCCAGATATGCGGACAGGTTGTCAAACTGGTAGGCAATCAGTCCGCTGTTGGAGATTACCCAGTTGTTAAATGTAATCACGCGGGCACCTCCACAGAGTCATAGTCCACTGCGATGGCGTCCAGCTCGTCCAGTGTGGCTGCGTCGCGCATTGCCACCTCCTGAGTCTGCTGGTAGCTCACCAGAGCTGTCACCCGGGCGTCAATGGCAAAGGCCAGCGCGGAAAGGTCTTGGAGCGTCCACTCCCGGCACACGTCGCCGGTGCTGTTCCAGGTCAAATGATAGTCCGTGCTCATTGACTGCGCCATGATGGCCGCCATGAGTTTTCCAGTAAGTTGCTGTTGCTTTTCTGCGGTTATGGAGTAATATTCCCCATCCGTCCATTGAAGCGGATGCGCCTCAAGATAGGAAGCCAGATCAGTTTTACTCCGGGCGATCCGAGCCACCTTGATGGGCTCCAGATCCGGCTCCGGCATGGTTCCCGGCGTCAGCGCAGTCACGGTCATGATGCCGTCGATCTCCTCTGCCTCTACCTCCACAAAGGGGTAGGTGTCCGGCAGCGCCATCTCCTCCGGGATCATGGCCCAGCCCTCTGGGGGTGCCAGCCACGCGGAGGATTCCATATTGCGGTGCGCTCCGTTAGAAAGCGCGGAAAGTTCGATGATCTTCATGGTGTCCTCCTCTCCTTAGTACAGTGCCACCCAGGTGTAGGTCACTCCACTCTGGTTAAATGCCTGTCTATACGTCTTACCGCAATAAATTTCCGCGGACGATCCAAACTCTGATACCTCGCATATAGCCGGTACGGAGCCGCTCATGGAGCTACTGGATATCAGATAATACCCGGGGCCGATTGCCACAAGCGGCGTAATCTCCTCGTCCTCTTTGTATTGAGCCATAATAATTAGGACCTTTGGCGACACCGGCAGCGTCAGAGTGTGACGGTATGACGAGGTTCCTTTATAGGTCCCGGTCTGAAAAGAAACCTTTCCACCCATCTGCGCGGATAGAAGCGAGGCCAGCGTAGGGAGATCCAGATGCCCGTTGTCGGCCCAACCAGGGCCGACAATGGCAAAATTATAGTTCTCACTCGGCATAGTATATTTTTTAGTTGGGAAAAGACTTTGTGCAATGGCCGCAATGGACTGAACACCAGTTCCACCCTGTGTCACGGGTAATACCGTAAAGGCGGGCTGGGCCCCAATCTTCTGCGCCGTTATCCCATGAGGGTTGTTCTTGTTGCCGGTATGAGCATCCAGATTTTGCTGGACCGCCGCTGCGCTGCCTGCAGGTTCCGCACCCAAGTTTTTCAGGACCTGCTCCGGATCTTCCCGCAACTCCAGCCCAGCAGCGATGGCCTCCTCGATTTGCAGTCCGGTATATTTGCTGTCAAAGAGTTTTTGTGCCTCATCCATAGAATCACCTCACATTGAAATGACAATGCAGCCGGTGGCCCCGTCTCCGCCGTCTGAGCCATCGCCGCCAACGCCGCCAGGGCGGTAGAAATTGAACCCGCCCCAGTCACCATACATCTGGGACTCACCTGCGCCCGCGCAGCTGCCGCCGCCTCCGCCATGACCCGCCGTGCCGCCCTTGCCGTACGCCGCCGGTACCGGGGGCTTGACCGGCTGCGCGCCTTTAACGCCGGCTCCCTCCGCAAGGCCAAACGCACCGGAGTCCGGCCCGCCATATGTATTGACGTAGTCCGGGATCTCCGGCGGTTTCGGACCTGCGGCTCCGTAGGCTGGGCCACCGGTGCCAGCACCGCCCAGTCTGAATGCCTTTTCATCGTCCGGAAAGCCATCTCCATTGTCTTTTTCCCATGTGCCCGCACCTGGCTTCCCTGGGTTTGGCCCCTGGCCTACGCCGTCCGCAGCAGAGGCACCCAGATAGCCAGACTGGCCCGACCGCCCGTTGTCCCCGATGGAGCCATAGAGTGTGTTGGTGAGCACATCCAGGTATCCATACCGCAGACGGACGCCGTTTGCACTGGAATATGGTCCGAACGTGGTGTCGCTGCCTTCCGTGCCGGGCTCACTGGGTTCAATCGTAAAGCCGACGTTGACGTTCTCCGCACCCACCAGGGCGCCCACCATGCGCTGACCGATGCCGCCGATGCCGCCGGCGCCGCATTTGTACACAAATTTCTGGCCCTTGGTGACGTTGATCTCCACCACCAGGATTCTGCCGCCCTCTCCGGGCGTGCCAGGCGTTCCTCCGATGCCCGGCGTCGTTCCGCCAGGGCATGGCAAAAACGCAAACTGCCCCGGGGACTCGGTCCTGTCCTGGTAAAGTTCAATCGCTCCGTCAGTTCCGATATGGTAGATCCGGTACGTCCCACTGTTGTCCTCGAAGTTGTCATAGTTCAGGTGGTAACCATCCGCCGCGCCACCGCAGTTTCCTCCGATGGCGCCGCAGCCGGCGCCGATAACGGCGATCTTGATGCGCCCATCGATGGGAGACACCCACTCGCCCACGCCGGTGAGCACGACGGACTGGGTGTAGTTATTGCCGCCGCCGGAGGGCACATAGCCGGTGATCAGCTCGCAGGCCGCCCGGAGGAACGAGCCGGAGGAGATCTCCATCTGCGCCAGGAAGGCGCTCTCCGGCTCGTAGTTGGGATTGTTGAACGCAATCAGATCGCCCGTTTTTTCGTCCGCCAGCACGATGTCGCTGCGGATGCGCCGGGCGGAGGCGTAGTAGCTGAGCACCCGCTCCAGCACATTGCGGCTGTTGGTGGCATTGACCAGCGTTGCCTGGGACACGGTCGCCGTCTTTTCTTGGCCCGCCACACGGCCCTGCACCGTTTTGGACAGCACGCGGGTAACATGGGTGTACTTCTTGCCCACCAGGGTTCCCAGGCCGCTGACAACGGCATAATTGACGCCGGACTCCCGGATCTCGATGGTGCCGGTGGTCTGCAGGTCGTGGATGGGCGCATCCCGGAAGGAGACGAACACATCCTCCGCCGCCTCGCCGCTCTGGGTGTTGTCGTAGAGCGTCACCTGCTCGTCCGACTCCAAGGGGATAAACGTGTGCTCGGTGACGTCCGCGCCGGTGGCCGGGGTCAGATAGTCCACCTCGCCGCCGTAAAAAATGCGGCTATCCGGCACGTTGATCTGGGTCACGGTATCCGGGAAGCAGAAGTAGACCTCCCCGGAGGCGTCCTTGCGCAGCATGACGCCGGTGGCAAAGAGCAGCTGGTGCAGATTCGCCCGGCGGGTGGAGGTTGGCAGCCATCCGAAAATGGGGATGGCCGCCACGTCCTCGGCACAGGTAAAGGCAAAGGCCCCGTTGATGATCTCCCGGGCCACCTCCTGAAAGGTCTGGCCGGTGTAGATGTTTCCGTAGTGGATCTGGCCATCCAGGATGCCCACCCCGGAGACTGCGGTCAAAGAAAAATGCGTCTCGGATGTGCGCGCCGCCTTGGAAAAATAGAACTTGCCGATGAGAGTGTCGCCGTCATACAGCCGCGCCGGCGTGCCGTAGGGGATGGCGTCCGGGCGGATGTCCGCCGGGAACACGGTGAAGATGTAGCCATCCGCTGTCCGCAGGCCCGTAGAGCCGGCCGGCACAAACCGCACACGCACATAGGCCGCCGAGTACACCACCGGCAACAGCTGGTCAATCGCCAGCTCCTCACCGGAAATGGCGGAATACATGACACAGGTGCAGGTTTTGACGTCGTCTCCCTGGTAGACCGCAAGTGGCGATGCCGGATCGCCCACGATGATCTTTGCGCTCATGGTCACCTCTCCCTCAGTGTGATGCCGAACTCCGAAAAATACGGAGTCTGCCCGTCAATCAGCAAAATCTCAGCCGCGTCCACATCCGGGATAAACGTCGCCGTCCGATCAGAGCCCGTCCGCAGATCCCGGTAGGTAAGCTGCACATAGGGCTTTAAGAGAGCCGAAAACAATGCCGTGACCTCGGATTCTGTCAGTGCGTTGGTATAGACGGTGACCACCGCCTTGAACGCCAGAATGTCCACCGTCTCCGAGCCGTCCAGCATGAGCCCTCCGTTGCTTCCCTCCCGCTTTTCGTACCCAACAGAATACACAAGCCGGTTGATTTTTGTGGAAAAATCGACTCCATCCACAATAAACGGAAGTCTGGTCATACTACACCTCCACAAGAGGGCCGCCGTGAATGCGGCCCTCCGCCTGGTTATAGCGATACAGTTTCCGGCTGAGCACCGCGCCGTCCAGTTCCTCCGTGAAGTGGATCACGATATCCTGCGGCCTGGATGTCTGCACCTGCTGTCCCCCGGCAAATGCAGTCCCTGCGGACAGCGTGCCGGTATTGGACAAGCTGCGCCACACCGCCGCGTCTGCCGCCGGCAGGACCGTCTCATCCCGGTGAAGCTCCGCAACATAGCCGTCATGGGGAACTCTCCACAATCCACCGGCATGAGAGCCCTCCACCCATCCATAAGTGCCGTCTGACTTCCGCACCCATTTTTTATCCGGATCGATGCCGAAAAATTTATCCCAGCCTTCCTCCAGCTTCGGGCGGGTCCGCTCCCACCAATCCCCCAGAGCCTGAATACCCTGTACGGCTCCATCGATGCAGTCTGAGAGGAAATTGAGGCCTTCGGTTCCGAGATCCCGCAGGGCGTCTTTTACGGGACTGAGCTTTTCTCCCAGCTTTGCCTGCGCTTCCTCAAATTTTGCCTGGGACTGATTGGCTGCCACAATGTCGTCGTTAGTGTCGATCCATGCCTGTCCGGCCTCTGCCAGGCCCTGGCGGGTCAGCTCCTGGAGCACGATATTGGCCCGCTCCGTGGTGGTATTTGCCCCCTCCAGCTTGGCGTTGAAGTCATCCTCACTGGTGCCTGCCCAGTTGAGCACATCGGCAAAGGTTCCCGTTACCTGACCGGCCTGGATGGTCTCGTTGATGGCCTCCGCCAATCCGTCGATGGGGATGCTGTCTCCGTACCGGGCCCAGGCGCCGATGGCGGAATCCGTCACCAGCATCAGATCCTCCTGACTCAATCCGATGGCCTGCAGGTTCGCCACTGTGGTGGCCGCTGTCTGGTTATCCCCCAGAACGGAGTATAGCCGCTCATAGGTCTGGGCCGTCTCCTCGGCGGAATATCCGGCAGCCTGGGAAGAGACCTCCAGCGTGCCCATGATCTTGCGGTATTCCTCCGACGCATCCACCACCTCCGTGATGGCCCCGGCAATGGCAGAAAGCCCGCCCACAATGGCGCCTCCGGCCAATGCGCCTTTCAGCGCCCCCAGTTTGCCAACCGCATCATCCAGCCCGGGAAACGGGGAGGTCAGATCCATCTGATCCGCCGCGTCTCCCGCATTGCGCACCTCCCGGCCATACTCGTCGATGGAGTCGGCGCATCGGTCCGCGCTGCGTCTGGCCTCATCCAGATACCGTTCATTGTCCTGGATCTCACCGTTGAGATCGGCAAGCGCAGCCCGGGCATAATTGAGCTGTCGTTTATAGGCATCCGTCCGGCTGTCTGCCTCGCCGTATGCCTCAGCAGCATCTGAGACAGCCCGCTCCAGAGCCCGCACCTTTTCTGCCTGCTGCTCCTGCTCCCGGCGCAGGATCTGCCCTTTGGCCGTGAGGGCCTCCATGGAATTGGCCTGTCCCTTGAATTCCGCCGTGGCCAGCGCCATTTCGGACTTCAGGTTTTTCATTTCCGAGTTGACGGACGCCATCTGCTTTTTGAATTCCTGCTCTCCGTCCAGTTTGATGGACGTGGAGATCGTCCTCACCGCCATGGGTCAATCCTCCTTCCGCTTCAGGCGTCCCCGTCCGACTTCCAGCTCTACCAGATCCGCCACCTGACCAGGGGTCAGCAGCTGCGCCGCCTGGAGATCCAGGCCCAAAATCTGCGTAACCGTGTCAAGATACTCCGGCCAGGTCTGCCTTGTCCCGTTTTTTTTTGAAGCTCCAAAAGCCCGAGATCTTCATACTCCCGCTTAGGTGCGTGCTCCATGGAAAGGCCCAGACGGGCAGCCGAGCAAATGGCCCGCCTGGCACGCAGCACATCCAGCGGCCCCAGCAGCGCCGTCAGCTGTCCCATGGCAGGGATCGGCTCCGGCGTGTGGCCCAGCTGCCGCCTTGCCAGCTCCCCCTGCTCGGAGAGCTTTTGCAAAAGCCAGCAGGTGGCCAGGAAGGATGCCCGGCTTTCACCGGAGACAACGTCCGGGATCTCCTTGTCACTGCCGAACTTATCATAAAAATCAAACAGTGCCGCACCGTTGAGATACAGGTGCAGCACCTGTCCGTTAAATGCAAAGTCAACGTCTTTCATGGTCGCTCCTCTTTTGAGAAAGCGGGGCGCTGCGCCCCGCCGATCATGTGCCGCTTGCCTTGATCTTTTCGTTTACCCAGCTGGCCGCCTCCGTCTCTGTGGGGAAATCCTTGCTCTTGATCTGCCAGTCGCCGCTGTTGCAGGCAGATGCCAGGAAGTGGATCTTGGAATTGGCCAGCGTAATGGACTCGCCTTTGGTGGAATATTCCTCACCCTGCATGCTGGCTTTCACCTTGGGGTAATAGATTCCCTGGTAGACCTTCACATTGCCCTCCAGCATTTTGGAGATATAAAAGCCCAGTCCCCCGTAGGGCGGATTGTCCTCCGAGCCGAAGTGCAGATCCTGCGCATCTTCCGCATCCAGTTTGGCACCGAAGATGGCGGAAGCCGCCGTATTGGCCAGCTCGTTGACCTCCACATCGATGCCGGCTTCCTTGAACTCCACCACATGCACCTTCAGGGCATTGTCCCCGTATCCCTTGGCCTCGTTAAAGGTCGGGCTGTCGGTCACCTTGTTCAGCGCCCCCAGATTGACCGGGGTGCCATACTTGGGAAGTGCCCCGGCAGGCTCTGGGTCACTCTGGGCAAACGGCGCCCACTGCAGCATTTTTGCTCCGTATTTCATTACTCATCCTCCAGATTCAAAGATTCAGGGATTTCAGCCATTCGTCATAAACCCGGAACTGGGCCGCCACCATAGCAGCTGCGCTGGATTCATTGGCTTTCCGCATCCACTGATAGGCTTTGATATTCCGCTTCGGTGCACCAAACTCAAGGACAAATCCCACATCGTTGTTGGTGACCGCCTTGGTATCACCGCCAACCGTATAGGTACGGCCATGTTTCGATCTCTTATATTTTTTTGTAACTGCCCTGCGGTTCCATGTACCGTGTTTTCCGTATGGATACACCAAAAAATATCTGCTCCGAAATCCACCTCGCCGCCCTACCTTGGAAAACGATTTGATGCTTTGCTCCAGCTTTCCGGTATCTACAAGTCCGAGTTCTCTGATTTTTTCCCTCTGCGCTTTGACCACCACGTCTGCGCCGGCAGACAGGATCTCTTCCACAACCGCATCAGGGATTTCAGAAAACTCCTTCAGCGATAGTTCCAGGCCCTCCACGCCTTCCGCATTAAACTTAGCCATTGACCCCACCCACTTCTTCAAACTCCAGCACGTAGTGCCGGCCATCCAGATCACTGGCATCTTCCATGGTGGGATAGGTAAAGCCGGCGTCAAACACAGCCTGTCGCAGCTGCCGCACCACAGGCAGCGGATTTCCTGCCAGCGGGCAAAAGTAATGGAGCTGCAGCAGATACCGCAGCGCGTGGGGAGCATCGTCCCCAAACCCTTCCGGCATCTCCGTTGCATTGTAGGTGCAGTACGCTTCCGCATCGCCGCCATAGATCGCCGGCTCACACACCGGAACAACAGGCGTCACCGCAGCCACCAGCCGGGCGTAGACGGAGGACTCAGCTTCTGCTGTTGCTCTCACAGACTCCCCAGAGCTCAAGGTACTGCCGTCCTGCGTAGTCGTTGACATACTCGATCTGCCACTCCTTTCCGCCGTACTCCACCCACATCTTCCGGTCAATGGGGACACTGGTCCATCGGATCAGGAACCTGGCTTTCATCTGGCCAAAGTCCGCATTGGCCCGCACCAGCTCGGTGCCGCTGGTCATGGTCACCCTTGCCCAGCAGCGGTAGACCTCCTCCGGCTCGCCGACGGGGAACCCTTCCCCGTCGGCCTTTGCCGCCCGCCTCAAGATCCGGATCCGATGCCGGAACTCTCCAGCCTGTACAGGATTCATTGCAGCACCTCCGCTCCGCCGGTGTCAGATTCGGACACCGGCAGCTCCGTCAGCTTGAGCTGGGTGAGCATCCGGCGGAGCACGGGGTTGTCGCTGACGCTGCCCTCCGTCTGAGCGCCCCGCCGATCGTAGCCGTCCAGCACCAGGGCGCAGATACAAAGGTCGTATTGCGCCCGCCGGGGCGTGCCCTCCTGTGGCTCCAGGATGCCCGCCTGAGCCATGTAGCTCACCGCCGCGTCATGGAGCCCCTGGAGGAGGAGTTCCTCCCCATCCTCCAGGGTATCGATCCGGCAGTAGGCCATCAGGCGGGCTTTTACCGCATCATCCACGACTCACCTCCGGCATCAGCCGCCGATGGTGCCTACCACGAAGCCCTTGTCCACGATCAGGTTGCCGCCCACAAAGACGTCGCCCAGGATGGCATACATCCGCTCCACCGCCTTGACGGACTCGTCGATCCGGATGGTGTAATCGCCGAACAGGCCCACCTCGAAGTTGAACGGATCACCGTAGAGGATCTTGGTGTCGCCCACCGCTTTCACCAGATCGTAGGGCAGCACCACGCCGCCGTCGGTAATGACGCCGCTGTTGGGGTTGGTGGCGTCAGGGGTAATGGTCAGCAAGCGGCGTTTTTCGTTGGCGCCCCGCAGAGCGCCCAGCGCCTTCAGGTTTGCCTTGGTCAGCAGCAGCCGGGCACCGGCGCCCATGGCCTCGTCACTGCCGTAGGCAAAATACAGGGTGTCCAGGGTATTCACGTCAATGGCGCTGCCCAGGGAAGCCTCAGCAAAGATGTTCGCAGCAGCCTTGTTTTTTGCATTGGTAATGCCGAAGAACGTGGGCGTGGAAGGATCATCGCCGTTGACGATCAGTGCCGCCAGATTCCGGCGCAGGGCCCGCATGGCCATGCCGGAGATCTTGTCGTAGTAGCTGGCAGGAGACAGGCGAGCGATATTGCGGTCCACATAGGAGGTCACGCTCAGCTCATAGGGCTTGATCTCCGCCACGCCGAAGGTGGGATCGGTGGAGGCCGTGCGGGCCGTGCCGGCCGTCTCGCTCACCTTCCCGCCCTTGGCATCCAGCTCCGTGATCACATAGGGCTCCTGGAAGGCGCCCATGCCGGTCATGTCCATCACCCGCACCCGGTCCACGATGGAAGGGACCACATTGCCCAGGGGATCGTGGATGGTGGAGCCAGCACCGGTGGGCTCCACGATGGTGCCCGTGGCCAGGGTGATCTGGTTCATGGCCCGGCGCACCTCCGTGGCGCTGAAGGTCACGCTGTCTCCCCGCATCAGTGCGGAGACACGCTCGTGGGCCATGTCCTCCAGCTCAGATCCGGTGGGGCCGGGAGCCGCCATCATCTGACGGTCCTGCTCGTCAACCAGGGCCTGCACATCCTTGATCTCGGCGTTGAGATTGTGGATCTGCTCCATGAGGCTCTGGTACTCGGACTTATTTTCCGCATCCAGAGCTTCCTCGGCCTTTTTCAGCAGGCCGGCGCGCTGGTTGATGAGGTTGTAGAGCTTCTGCTTCATTGTTTTGTCCTCCAATCAAAATCTGTTTTTTTCCAGGTCCAGACGGGCAGCAAGCCGCCAGTCCGTTCCGGTATTCTGAGGTCTGCGCTCCGGCGGTGCCGATGGATTTGCCCGGTCGTAGGCTGCCCGCAGAGCGGTGATATCCGGCAGGCCGAAGGCGTTGACCAGGCTGCCGGGACACATGGTCTGCCCGTCCTCCTGGCCCAGGATCTCATCCACCAGGCCATGATCCAGCGCGTCCTGGGCGGTGAGCCAGGTCTCCGTGCTCATCATCCGCCGCAGCTCCGCCCGGTCACTCTTGCCTTTGGCCTTGAGCTCATAGGCGTTGAGGATGGCCTCCCGGGTGGCGTCCAGCATACCGATGGATCGCTGGTGCTCCGTACGGTCTCCTTCCGTGGTGGTGCTGGGCAGGTGCATCATCATCTGCGCCACCGGGGAGATGGCCACCGTGCCGCAGCCAAGGCACAGATAGCTGGCGGCAGAAGCCGCAAGGCTCTGGATCTCCGCCCGCGTGGGGATGGAGCAGCTGCGCAGGATGCTGTACATCTCGCTGCCGGCAAAGACAGAGCCGCCGGGAGAGTTGATCTCCAGCACCAGCTCCTCCCCCTGGGGATTTTGGGCAATGGCGTCACGCACCTGTTCCGGGGAGAAAGCCCGGTACCCAAACCACTCATAGATCCACCGGTCCTCGTCCGAGGACACGATGCCATTCAGGGTCACTCTCATGTCGTTCCTCCGTTTCGGTTCAAACTCAGCTCCACCCACTTGGAGAGGGGCACATAATTCAGCGAGGCCAGTCGCTCGTCTCCGCCCTCCACATCCGGCATGTCCTCCAGCCGGTTGATGTCATTGACGGAAAAGACGCCGATCTCCCGCATGTTCGTGTACCAGGCGCTGCGGGCGGCATTGTCGCCCCGCAGCTCCGCCATCATGTTGATCCGCAGCTCCAGGCCGGCAGAGATCTGATCGGCAAACAGCATCTTCCAGGTCTGCTCTTCCTCGTACTGGGTAACGATGGGGTGCAGGGTGGAGACCACGTACTCGATGGCGTTTTGTTCATTGGAGCTGTATGCCTGCTTGCCCTCCTGGAGCTTGTAGAGGGGGATTCCGAAATACCGGGCAATGTCCCGGATGGCCACCTCCTGGCTCTCAATGAACTGGGCGTCCTTGTTGGTGAGGCTCACAGACTTGTATTCCAGGCCGTAGTCCAGGATGGCCAGACGGTTTGCATTGGTAGGCCCGGCATGAATCCGCTCCCACTCCCGCCGCAGGAGATCCTTCCGGCCGATCATCTTGTTCGGGTTTTCGGGGTCCTGTACCCGGCCGGAAAGATCCGCCTGTGTCTGCAGCACGCCGCCGGGCTGTGCGCCGTTTTCGTAATAGCGCAAGTCATGCTGCTGCCTTGCCCTGGCCGCAGTAATGACCTCCGCCGCCCGCTGCAGCACAGAAATGCCGTTCACTCCATCGCGGGACGCGCCCTTGTAGTGGTTGACATCGGCATCGGGGAGCGTGAACACACTGCCGGCCACGGGATCGCGCACATTGTGCCATACATGCCCGGCAGTGTCCCGCCAGGTGTAGACCAGCTCGCCGGGCAGGGGGATCAGCTCCACGATCTGCGCCGTATAGGGGTCCCGCCGAATCCAGTCATAGCTGTTTCCCCGGGTCAGACGGCTGGACTCCAGCAGCTTTTTCCGCACGGACGGCGTCATGGCCTCGTTGGGCCGGACGTTGAGCAGCCGCAAAATCGGCAGGTCCACCCGCTCACGGGTCACACGGTCCACACAGTAGGTGGGGAGTTTGGCCATGGAGTCCGAAAGGATCTCAATGCACCGGTCCACGGCACTGAGCTTTCTGGCTGCCGTCTCGCTGGTATCTGCTGCAGCGGGGGAATAGCCGGCCGCTGTCAGGGAGCTGACCGTCACGGCGTTGCGCATGCCGGAAGGCGACCGGGCCACCGCCCGCAGTCCATCGCGGATGCTCATGCCTTACCACCTCCCAGGCAGCTGAGAACGGCCCCCGCCAGCAAAAAGGTGCCTGCGGCAATGACGCCGGCCGGCAGATAGATCATCCCGGCGCCCAGGCTCACCAGAGCCGCCCCGGCCGCCATCATAAGCTCCGTGGCGTAGGCCGCCACCCCGTCTTTCAATGCCTTCATGGATCTCCTTCCTGTGTCCGATTCGGACACGCTATAAGCTGAATCCCGGCCGCGCCATGGCCTCCGCCAGATCCGGCTTTTGATTCCGGTCGATCATCCACACCGCCATGGCGATGATGGAGGCCACCGTGGGGTCGATACGTCCGGTGGATTTGTTTTTCATCGGCTTGCAGTTGCCGTTGCCGTCCACATAGCAGCGCACGTTGCCAAACGTCCAGCGGAAGCAGGTATTGTGTACATGGAGCAGCTGGCGCCGGATCATAAGGTCCTCTGTCTCCTTCATGGCCGGCGACAGGTTTCTGAGGTCCTGGGGGATCTCCACAATGGACACGATAGGCTCCAGCCGCTGGGTGATCGTCCGGCTCAGGTATGGGTCAAAGCCCACCATGCGCAGGTCAAAGGTCTCCCGCGCCCACCGGATGGCATCCTCCACGTCCGTGTAGTTGATGATGTCCCCGTCACAGAGGGCCAGGAACCCCGCCCGCGCCCAGTCCCGGTATGGGACGTGGTCCCGCCGCTCGGCCTCCTCTGCCGTGCCTCCAGGCCGCCAGATCATCGGAAGCAGCACCGCCGTCTCCAATCCCGGCTGGGGCGGGAACAGCAGCACAAAGGCCGTCAGGTCCTTGCTGGTGGAGAGGTCCACGCCGCCGTAGCAGAGCTTTCCGGCCAGGTGTTCCATCACCCACGCCTCCCGCTCCGCCTTTTTGCTGGGTCCCCACTGGGTCTTGTCATAAAGGGTCAGGGCGATCCACCCCACCGACTTGACGGAGATCCACTGATTGAGCCGCAGCCAGCGGAAGAGCTTTTCTCCCGCCTCGCTGCGCCGGGCCTCCATGGCCTCCAGCCGCACCGTGCGCAGCTTCAGGTGTTTGCCCAGGGACGGATTGCACAGGTACCAGAGGGCCTCGTCCCAGATGTCGATGTCCTTGAGATCGTCCGGGTCGTCGCCGAACATGGCGGTCAGGCCGTAGAGCACCGGCAGCCAGTTGGGAAGATCCCGCTCCAGAAGATCGCTCTGGGCCTGCGGCATGTCCTCGTCGGACACATGCCGCAGGGAGAGGACCTGCCGGGGATCTCCGCCCTCGTCCAGGATCTTGCGCAGCCGCCGGGCATCCCGGACGCCCACGGCCTTCTCGTGGATCTCCCAGCCGATGGAGCAGCGGTCCGGGTCATCACCGGCCGTGGTCAGCACGATCCACACCGGCTGACGGCGGCCGGAACCGGCGCCGAAGGTCATGACTTCCCACAGGTCCCGATTGGGCTGAGCATGGAGCTCGTCGAAGATCACGCAGCTGGGCTTATAGCCGTGTTTGCTGTACGACTCGGACGAAAGCACCGCCATGACGCCCAGTACGATCCACTTGTATCCGCCGTTCCCGGTTCTGACCCGCTGGCGGTATTCCACCCGCTTCCGGGATTCTATGATTTTGAGCTCGCCCCGGGCGATCATCTTGGCCGTCCAGGGCGCCGTGGTCAGCATATACACGGCATCATTGAACACAATGGAGGCGTTGTCCTTATCCGCCGCGCAGATATAAACCTCCGCGTTCAGCTCGCCATCTGCGAACAGGTGGTAGATCCCCAGGGCCGCCGCCAGCTCGCTCTTTCCGTTTTTCTTTGGGATCTCCAGGTAGAGGTACCAGTACTTCCGCAGGGCCTCTCCCGTATCCTCGTCCGACTCCATGGTGCTGTAAAACTGCATGAGGGCGTCCAGCTGCCAGTCATAGAGCGAGAAATTCTTGCCGGTGTCCGTGGTAGGCAGCCGGGAGATAAACTGGCAGACGAACTCTCCCGCCTCCCGGTCCGTGAACACGCTGGATCTTACCGGCATGGGTTATTCCGCCTCTGCCAGAGCCGCCGCCTGCCGTGCCCGCAGCCGCCGGGTGAACTCGTCCGCCTCTTCCCCGGCCGGTGCTTTGGCAGCGTTCTGGATGGCAGAGGGCACCACGATCCTGCACCGGGCGGTAACAGAGAGGCCCATTGCCTCGGCG
>PPYE01661998.1_pt1 | contig 23478 bp, 28 predicted proteins | sample 1559881 | NCBI WGS metagenome assembly PPYE01 (sample SAMN08240022, study PRJNA423297) | Human gut metagenome, whole genome shotgun sequencing project. | reverse complement strand
GTCAGAATCCAACCTATGATGCAGAAATTTCTGCGTGTTTTTTATCAAGACCCAAGTCCTTCCACGCGTTTTCAATTGCTACTCGAACAGTGTCCATATCGATTTCAATGCCATGTGCTTTGCACTGATTCTCAATGTACTCGGTAACCCATTCGAGCTTTTCCTCGCCTTTGCCCTGAGCGTTGAAGATGATCTCTGCCGCCTGCACGCCTGCCAGTGCGTAGTTTTTAATGGTTTCCCACTGGGAGTTGGTGAGTTTTGACTTAATGAGCGGAACGACCACGCTTGTGATGATGATGCCAAGCAGTCCGATGACTGCCACAACGATCTGAGTAATATCGATATTCATGTGTTTTCTCCTTTCCAAATTCACAGACGTTCTGCGAATTTCTATGCTTTGTTCAGATTTTTGACGTTGATGGCGGTAGTGACAGCTTCACCTTTTCCGATGACTGCACGTTCACCTTTCAGTTCCATCAGATCAAAGGTATCGTTGTACACCCAGCTTGCCAGCTTGCCGCCGTTCCATGGAGCTGCACCCTGTTTTACTTTCACCCGATCGCCTACTTTGAGAGCGGAGCTGCCGGAGGATGGTTTTTCTGTTGTAAAGCTGCCGTAATTGATGAACGGGCATTCAAACCATGCTGTCCAGCGGGTCGCACCGTTTCCGGAAAGAGGCGTTCTGATCGCTCCCCTGCCGCCGGCACACTCAATCACCCAGCCGTTTCCGATGTACACCCCGACATGCCCCTGCATATAGACACAGATTCCGGCGCGGTCAGGAATAGTCCCGATCGGGCCTTTTACCTTGGCTGCGTTGTACATCATGCCGGTATTGTAGTCGAGATCGGAGCGGTAGACCGGCTTGTCCGTTTTGTCGTTCCACATACAGTAGCCTTTGATCAGACCCACACAATCGCAGGCAGTCTGTCCAAGGTGTTTTCGATGAATGGCTTTATTTGCTCCGCCGTTATAAGTCGGGTACTGTTTCGCTTTACTTTCCAGCAGGCTTTCGGTCAGCACGTTTCCGAAGGTTCCCCACACATACCACCATTTTTCATTGAGTGCTTTCTGAGCGTGCTTTACAAGACCTGCCGGTGTCTTTCCTGTTACGATTGGCATTTTACTGTTCTCCTTTCCTTTGCGCTTCCGTTCCCTGAGAAAGGAAATCACTTCTCCTCCGAATCGGAAACTTCTGTTTTTTCCTGTCCGTCAAATCCTTTTTTCAACCTGCCTGCGATGCCGTGCTGTTTGATGAGCTGATTGAGGCAGACCGCAGCCGCTGCAAGCACATACCCCTGCCCGATGCTGACTGCAACCAGAATTACCCACTGAATCCAGTTTGTCGGCTCACAGGATGCCACCGAAACCAGAGCGGACAGAAAAATTCCAACTACACACAAGACAGTTGGAATCAATGTATCATCAATTCTGATTGAGCGCTTTATGATACTTCCCAGCGCATACAAGCAGGGAACCAGCCACACCGTTTCCGGCATGATGTACTCTTTGACCAGGGATGAAATCTGACTGATTGACTCCACTTTCTCACCCCCTTTCGCTATCTTTTGTGATGGAATACTTTGCCTATTTCCCGCACCGACTGATAGATATAATCCCGGGAGAATGGCACACAGTGACATTCTCAGAGTGATGGAACACAAAGCTGATTGCTCGCACAGGCTTTAACCATCACTGCCTTTCATATAAAGAGACAAAACAAAAGGAAAGTTGCATCTGAAAATACAACTTTCCTACTATTCTTCAATATATTCTTTCCACCAACGTTCATCACTTCCTGGGACAGTGGTATTTGCGTCGATTTGAGAGATATATTTTTTGCCTTCATAAGTGACTTTTGCACCTTTCGGATACGCATCTTCTGCATTTGATGGCTGTCTCCATTCCGGCCATTCCTCTGCAGGATCATCAATGCGCACCCAAAGGGATGAAGCATCACTTGGTTTCCAACTTTCCTGAGAGGTATGGGTTTTTAAGCATCGATACAAATATCCTTCATATCTTACGATACTCGCTGGACTTTCCTCTGTGGCTGTATCCTTACCGATATACTCCTTACTATTGGGGTCCCATGGATCATACAGTACTGTATTTTTAATAGCGACATCATCTGGCACATATGCTCTTGCCGCTACCATGGCTGCGCGCGCTTCCCTTGCGACCTGTAAAATATCAGTCATTACTCCATTTCTCCTTTCAGAATCATTTCTACTTGCTGAAGAGTTTCTGTTGGCACAATTCCGCCTTCTCCACGACGTTCCGCTTTCAAAGCTTCTGCTTCCTCTTTTGTCAAGATTCCTAGCACCACGCTGGTATCCAGATGTGAATCGTTCGCATAGCAGTTTCGGTAACGTTCGATTAGTTGAGTTTTTGTCATAAAACCTCATTCCTTTCTGTCCTGAAGCATTATTTCTGTCTGGCTCTGCTCTGATTTAACCTGTTCTATTTGAACCCCAGTGATATCCTCTGCATTCTTCAAAATCATTCTCAGTTCGTTTTCTATCATCCCTTTCGGCACATACATTTTTCCTGTTTCAGGATCAACACTCCCAACAACCGGTTCACTCCAGGTATCGCTTTGAGCGTCATATCTCCATCCGATCCAACATCTCTGCTCATATTCTGTAGGAATTTTCAAAAACATCGGCAGAATATCCTTATGGAAAAGCGTTTCAATCGGATACTCTCTCCCATTCCTGATACAATCTTCCACTGACTCTACAACGCCATTTCTAACAAAAGCATATTTCATTTTATCATCCTTCCTTTCATTATTTACCACCTGTTGATATAGCCAGCTTTATGTTGGAGATAAATCGCATTTCACAGTATCAGACTGGTATTTTAGTCAAAAACTCCCTTTTCGATTAAAATTCCACCAGGAGATCCGGCCGTTCCTGGCGTACCGTACCGTCCGGAGTTAGTCTTACCTGCACAGCCTCCTCCACCCCCGTTTCCACCACCATGCCAAACAGGAAGTAGGGCATCAAAAATCGGATATGATGATGCAGGTCCCGCCTGCCCGTTTCTTCCATTAGCTCCATCGCCACCCTTAAATTCATTTAAGTTCTGCTTGACATAAGTTGTATACATTGGGTCATCATAAGCGATTTCAGCAGGAAGATTGTAAGTAGCACCACCACCACCTCCTCCACCACCTTCACCAGCGTAACTTGCTGGTCTGAATGCTTGGCCTCCCTGTGCTCCATTTCCACCTCCACTAGAGCCAGCGGCAGGGTATGTTGTATTGCTGTTTGCTGGATAACCATTTAAAGCTTTATGATAACCACCTTTACCACCGCCACCACCATTGTTCCCAGCAGTATTAAAATCGTTTCCACCAGTACCATTTCCAGGATTCATTCCGGATGCGGCCGTTGCCGAAAGAGAATCACCAAAAGAGGAAACAGAAGAGGTAACAGTACAGTGGATCTTGTCCTCCTCCTTCAGATTTAACACCGAACGGGAGATTCCGCCAGAGCCACCGCCGTTACCTCCAGAACCACCATAATATGTACTAAGCCAGTCCCCATAATGATTATTATCATCGTCTGGATTGGATTCCATTGTTCCTGTTCCACCAGCTGTTCCTGAAGCAGAAGCACCAATACAGGTAATTCGATATACACCATTTTCTGGAGGAGACCATTCCAGATTTCCTGTGATACACTCCAGAAATTCGTACCTTGTAGGGATGACTTGCGGAATGACATTTACCACCTGCCTATTACTCCAGAAATAAGAGCCGGCATGATTTTTGAGGAAAACAGTGATAAATAAATTGGCACCATTCTTCTGTTCTGTCTTGGTGAAGGTGACTGTCTTGCTGGTGATTGCCGGGTCGATATCCGTGCTTGCAATCACTTCCCCATCAGTCTCACTTTCCGGGGTGCTGCCTTCCTTCTGGATCACCACATATCCGGCAACAAAGCGATTTACCACCTCTTTGCCCTCCAGCATTACAACAGGAAGATCAAAGCTGCCAGTTGTTGTTCCTTTTTCATCGGTGGCTGCCAGGTTGGTAACACTTCCCGGTTCTTTTGCAGTGAGGGTCACCGATGCAACCGCCCCCTCCTGCTCATCGTTCATCTGTCCGCTCTGGTTTACGGTAAATGCCCGGTAGAAATATTCCTGTGAGGAAAAAGGCGGCAGATCGTAGAAGATTTCATTACTGCCCTCATAAACCTGATCGCCGTCGATACTGGTCGCCGGCATCTCCCCGGCCTTACGACGCACCATGATTTTATAGGCATTGACATCAGCGGGCTTTTTGCATTTCACCATAACACGATAGCCATACTCTGGTGCGGAAGCATCTGCTGCAGTCAGCTCCGTTACCTGTTCCGGAACGATCGGCTGAATGGAAAGAGATACACTAGGGGAAGCGTCACTCACGACGCCTTCTGCATTGACCGCAAACACAGTCCAGTGATATTCCACCCCGAAGGTTGTGTTCTGGGTGTCCCGGAAGGTAAGCTCGGCTCCCTCATAAACGATCTTGCCATCTTCCAGAGAGGTCGGTGCGCTGCCTTCCTTTCGCACAATGGCAAAGTGGTCACGGTAAACGTCCACCGGCGCTTCATAGGTCAGCGTCGCTGCAAAGGCACTGGCGTCGGTGCTGTTTTTTATCTGCAGATTGGTCGGTGGCTGCGGCTTCTTGGTCGGGATGGTGATCTCTGCTGTGGTCGCTGACATCTGGTAATTGCCTGCTTCATTGCGTGGAAAGTAAGCATAAATGTACCGTACACCGGCCTTCAGATTGTTGGTATCGGTAAATTCCGTTGCGGTGCCGTCCATGATCTGCACCCCGTCATTCGGCCCGATCGGTCCAACGTTCTCCCCTCGGACTACTCTGGTCGCTGCCCAGTCAATAGATGGATTGGTATGTGTTCCATGGATTTTCAGCTGCTCTGCAGTGGACTGGTCCTCCAGATGGATGCTGCCTTTTTCAATCGGCAATGGCAGCGGGGTTCCGATCTCTCCCGGATTGCCCAGAAGATTTGAGTAATAGGTCTTTTCTTCCCCCGATTTTGAGCGGTAGAGAGACACCTGCAGATACATATTGATATCCGGCGCTTCCCGAAGTGCATGGACAACGATCTTTCTGCCGGTCTGTTCCGCTACCAGACCAATATCTTTGTCTACCATCTGCGCTGTCAAGTTTGGATCTGCCTTAATGGCCAAGTCCATATTCGGTAAAACGGTTTCTTCCGGAAGCTGACCGGTCACATCCTGAATAAAGGTTACTCCCTCCGGATCACGCTCCCAGCCCTCACTTTCCAGTAATACGGTTGCCACAATCAGAGGATTGTCCCAGTTTTCCCGGTCATTTGTGGAAACATGGATTTCTTTGTTTTTAAAGTGACCCTGGTGGGAATCCTCGTTTTTGTCGTGCTCCTCGATGTCCTGAATGGTGGCGATGATAACGGTACCGTCCACTTTGATGTTGATTCCTGCCTGATTGCTTACCGCTACACGCATACCAACACACATATCGTTGTTGATGCCGTCTGCAATGCTGACTTTCGGGTAACCTGGGGCATTTGCAATCGCGAACAGTTCCCCATCCTGGTCGATCAGACCAATTTCCCTGACATTCCAGCCGCCCACATCGGTCGGGATAACGGATATTGCCTTGATGACATTCTTGTTCACCAGATCCCCTGTCACCTGTGCCGGCCCGCGCCATACTTCATGAACTAAAGCCGTCCGGCCAGGATCTGGCATGGGGATGCTGCCATTTCCGTCACCGACTACGACCCAGCTGATAGTCAGTTTTTCACCTGACTGCAGATACTGAGCCAGCTTTTCGGTGCCCTTGTTTGTCAGGATCGCAAAATATTCAAATTCCTGCGGCATTTCTATTCTCCTCTCTATTATCTTTCAATGATCAGATATGCCCCGTGCGTTGCCATAGCCTGGTAAATTGCTTTGCCGTCTGTTACCATCTCTCGTGGGCGGTACGGGTCGATCACCAGCATGGTTCCCATCTCCGGCAGAGCACCGGTGTAAACACTTCCCGGCTCAATAACATCGACGGTAATTCCCTGCAGCCAGGAACGTGCATTTTTGTATTCCATGATGGTATCCAGCAGCCTGCCCACTGGATTCTCTGCTACTTTTTCCTGGCCGGCATCCACTGCCACCCGGAAAAAGTAAGGCTGCCCGCCGTATTCCCAGTTTTCCTGCACGGTCGTGCCTCCATGAATAATGCCGACTGCATCCTCCAGCGCCGCCTTGGTGCCCATGCGGGAATAGTTGAGCAGAGCCGATCGGATGAGCAGCCGCTTTTTCTGCAGAGAAAGATCCGCTTTGTATCCCTTGATATCCAGTGACAGGCAAAGATGGTCTGCCATCTCCTCATCCAGCTCCATCACAAAGGCGAATGTCATGGAAACACGCTCGGCATAGTCCACCAGTCTCCGGAAGGCTTTATCCCATGCTGCTCCCAGCGCCCGGGCCTGCACGTCCTGCAGATTCGGAGGCAGAAGGGATGAAAAACCGACCTGCTGTAAACTAATCATCTTCCAAACCTCCATAATTTACTTTGGCTGACCTGTGCTTGAAGATTTCATCGGCCGCAACGACCTGATGCTGTGGTGCTGTCACTTCCAGACGCTTTGCTCCGGCTGCAATCACCAAAGCAACCAGTTTGTCCGGATTGAGGTCCCTGCCGATAGTGCTTTCCTGCCAGGACAAATAAGACTGCACCGCCGCTTCGACGGACGCCTTGATCTCAAGCTCGCGGTTTGCATCTGATTTGTTGATGTAGTAAGTAATTTCCAGATCAAACTCCACAACATCCGGTGCCCGCAGCGTCAAATCATCGGTCAGCGGCCGCTTGTTCTCCAGAAATTCCTTCAGACGTTCCAGATATGGTTCTTCCGGAATTTCTCCATCCTGCAAAGTCAGGCAGATATCCACTTTTCCCGGTTCCGGAGTTGAAACACCGACTCCCTCAATCGCCTGGGAAAATTCCCGCACCCAAAACTGATATGCTTCTGCTGGACCTGCCACACTGTACCCTTTCGGAGCATAAAAAATGCGGGTGCGGAGACTCAAATCGTCCTCCACATCTGCGCCGCCCTGTGTCTTTTCGATATTTTTGACCTTTGACACATAAGCCACCGGGTCAACAATGATGTTGATTCTGCCTTCTGAAAATCCGTTTCCGACCTCGCCGGCCTGCTGGCAGGTAATCCCCACCCGGCCGCTGGTGTTTGGTGAACGGATGATCAGATCCTCGTCTGTCTGGAAAAACAGCTTGTCACCCGGTGAAATCCGGGTTCCTTTCGGAATGAAAATATCCTCTTCCCGCACTGCGGACAGCGTAAACTCTACTTCTCCGATTGCCGGTGTCGCTGCCCTGCGTGTGAGGCCCCAGAAAGAGGCCAGCACATCCAAAAAGCTGCCGGCGCTGTACTTTGGCAGATTCATCTTTGCCCGATTTCCAAAATCCTGATACAATTCAGAAATCAGATAGGCCATTGTGTTCAGTATGATTTTTTCCCGGCTGGCTACCGGCAGCTTCTCCATCCGGCCAGTCTGCTCAAAGATACTCTGCTCATAGGTATCAACCATATCCGATAAAATCTGTTCGGTGCTTTCCGGAGCAAAATCAATCTCCGGCACCGCATCGTAAGGATTATTGCTCGACATTTTTGACAATCACCTCCATCTCCACTGTCCCATCCTGCGACTGATCATAGTCCGCCTGAACCCGGATGAGCTGCAGCGCCGGGATGTATTTTTCCAGCTTCACCGAAATTTCTGCTGCGGCCATATTGACCGCTACGCTGACCGGTTCATCGATAAAGCTCATGTCCAGTCCAAAATCACGATCCAATATCACGCTGCCGACCGGTGTTGCACAAAGCAGCTCCACCTGCTGGCGAAGATCAGGCGTTAAATTTTCCCCTGTAATCCGCATCACTGGTACTCCTTTAAACTCACATCGACACTCGCTTGCACGACCTCCCCGCGGTTGGTCACCGTATGATAGGTTTCGCTGACACTCTCGATAAGGTACTTGCCAAAATTCCGGCCGCCCACAATCAGATTGTCATACTCCCCTTTGCTGCAAAACTGCCGCAGCCGTTCTGCCAGCTGCAGAGGGCTGACACCCCGCCAGGCGGACAGCTGCATGGTAAACGTCATGCTGTCCAGATCCGGCCCCAGAAATTCCTGCTTTGGCTTTGCGCCGATGACCTCATGCGTGTTCCATCGAGCAGCAGTTTCCCGACTCATTTCCTGAAAGGTTTGCACCTTATCTTCTGAAACCGTAAAGCTGATTCCTGCATAACTTCCAATCAAGCGTCCACCTCCTTAAATATTTGCTGCCGAAACCGTTCCGGAAACAGTCAGATTTCCGTTGATGGCCGTTTCTCCGTTGATGGTTGTCTGGCCAGTCAGGGAAATGACTGCCGCATCGACCTGAAGTTCCTGTGCTTCTACTTTTACCTGTTGTGCCTTCACGATCAGTTCTTTTGTTTGAATTTCCAGCTTCTCTGCTGCTGTAATCAGAATCTCCTTGTCGGTCTGAATAGTCAGCTTTTTCTTTTCGCGGTCATAGATGAGAGTCACATCCCCCTTCATTTCCTTGTAAAAGAGGTCCTTCCCCTGCAGCTTCGGCAGCGCATCCTTGTTAAAACATTTTTTATAGCAGATGCCGCTGGTATACGGATTCCCGTATTTGTCCGGCTCAAACTCTACCTTGACCAGGTCACCGACCTCCGGCATCTCGTACTCATTACTTGGGAAGGTGATCCAGTTGGAAACGATGTTGTCCTTGGCCGGAAGCTCCACCTTGATGAGTCCTTTTGCATAGTCCACTTCGGACACCCTGACAATCTCCATCTTATCCCTCCTCTACCCTGTGCATTGTCAGATCTGTGGTATATCCACCGCTGACCGTATGCGTGCTGCTGTCGATGAGATACTTTCCGCCAAACTTTCCAAAGTCCTCGGCGTCAACTTCCACGCAGACACCGGAAACAAGGGAAACATCACCAGTCAGCGAACAGGAAAAGGTGGTTTCTCCACGGTTAAGCTCCCTGTACTTTGCCGCCGCCACCTTCTGTGCCATCCCCAGGCTGTCCAACTGGTCATCCAACTTGTAAATTTTCGGAGCCTTGTTTCCTCCGCCATTGTGGGTGTAGGTCATAGTTTCTCCGTCGGTGTTGATATACTGGACCGATACACCAGAATAGGAAGTGTCCAGCAGCGTCGTTTTTGCCTCCCAGGAAAGCAGATCGGACTCCCGCAGCGTCTTGACGGGTCCTGCCTTCTCCAGCTCCTCCATCTCATACAGCACCAACTTCTTGTTGTAGAGCTTCATGGTGATGCCATGTTTTGCTGCAAGCTCCTGAAGGAAATCCTGGTCGGTTTTTCCCTCCTGCGTCTGGAACTGGATGGTCGGATTCTCTTTTGCATCGTATTCGAGCGCAACACCTGCGCGCCCTGCGATGGTGGCGGCGATGTCCTGCAGGGTTGCCTGCTCCCAAGTCTGGTTGTGCTCCACCTCGGAAAAGTCCTGGTCGGATGGTTTTGCCACTCCTTTGATGCTCACCGTCAGCGGCCGGCCAGACATTCCCACATCGTCCAGCAGAAAGGTACCGCAGTCAAGGGTTCCATCTTCCGCGATAATTTGAGCAAAGAAGGTATCCATCTTGTTTGGAAACCAACCTTTGAGCCACTTCTTTTCGCGGTTTTGAATCTGAAAATCGACGTTGTCCGCGTTTTCCTCGGCGCTGTCATTAAAGGTCAGGGAAAGCGTGTCTCCCGTCAGATCGGAAGTGATGTCCACGCCGTTGAGCGATACTTTCACTTTTGTTTGTCTGCCCTGCAAGTCCTCACCTCCTTGTTATTTTCGCCAGGGCGGCATAGCATTGCTAGCTGCTTCCTGCGCAGTAAATTGGGGCAGGAGGATCTCCACCCCTGCCCCAAACACCGCTACGCTTAAATGTTCCGGATTAGCCTTCATCAGAATATCCATGGCCCTTTCCGTTCCATAGACTTTCTTTGCGATACTGTCCCACATATCTCCCTGTATGGTTGTATAGGTGTTCATATTCCACCCCTTTTTTGTGCATCAAAAAAGCCGCTCCCAAAAAGGAACAGCTTTGATGATACCTGTTTTGTTTTCCGGTCTTTTAAGACAATTCTTCTGCTTTGTAAACGGTGTAGCCCTCATAGTAGTAGCTGGTGTCGATGCCCTTCATGTAGATCTCTCTGCTGCCGATCTCGTCGGTCAGCGCTTCTTTTAGAAGATACTTGATCTCGATATCCTTAATCGGGCTGCGCTCCATCGCCAGCAGGTAGTCGTTTTTGTCCACACGGCTCCAGTCAACCACCTTGTGCAGCTCCTTCTTGAGCATCAGATCCAGCCAGATACGGGTGCTGCGGCCGTTTCCCTCCCGAAAAGGATGGGCAATATTCATCTCGACGTACTTCTCGATGATCTCATCAAAGGTCGACTGCGGCATCGCTTCCACATTCTTTAGGGCAGCTTCCAGATACATCACCGGCGCAAAGCGGAAATTTCCCTTTGCAAGGTTCACTGTCCGCACCTGACCGGCAAACTCATAAATCTCCGAAAACAGATATTCATGAATCCGGCGCAGCGCCTCAAAGCTCCCGGGCTGCAGAGTGTCCAGCAGTCCGTTTTCAAACAGTTCGACTGCTTTTTTCTTACTGATGCGCTCCTCTTCCCTTGCAAGGTCTACCGAGTTTGTCAGGTGCAGCTTGTTTTCCAATGTCAAGGTATCCCACCTCTTTCCCAGCTTATTTTTATTATTATACCACAAAACAAGGGCAGCATCAACGAAACAAACTCAAAAGCAATCAGGATTTTCTGGGCTTGATGCGGGTGCGTCGGTCGTATTCCTCCCGCTCCTTTGCCCAGCGGTCAAAGCGTTTTTTGTCGTTTTCCAGCACTTCCTCGTGTTCCTGCTTATCGCCGCCATGAAAGACAATTTGCGGGCTGTACTGGTAGGTAGTGCTCCCTCCTGTGGCTGCGGCCGGCCGTCGGATCAGGCTCTTCATCGTGGATGCCAGGCTGCCGCCACGAAGCAGGCTCTGCAGTTTGGAAAGCGGCAAGATTGCTTCATGCTCCTTGCCTTCGCCCACCATCGCCAGGGTTGGCTTGGTTGCGATACCGCCCTTTGCCAGCATCGGAATAGTTGGCAGCTGGATGCCGACTGTTTTGCCTCCGCCCGGAATCCAATCCGGAATTTTAACCGACAGCAGCTTGTTCGCTCCTCCAATCAGAGTGTTAATGCCGCTGATAAAGAAGTTGATTACTCCTTTGAATCCACTCACCAATCCGTCCCAAACACCGGAAAAGACAGAAGCAATATTACTTCCTAATGTTTGAAATCCTGATACAATAGAACTTCCTAAATTTTTTATGTCCGTCCACATCAATTGAAAGGCTCCAACTACTGCCGAACCTAACATTTTAAAGAAGTTCCCTAGCGCACCCAGTTTCTCACCAATCCAATTTCTTAATGCTGCAGCACCTGCCTTGATTTTATCAAAGTTTTTAAGGACTAAAATAACTGCTGCTGCAAATACACCGATCACAAGAGCAATCTGCCCGATCGGCGAAGTGAGCAGTGTAGCTATTCCACTGAATCCTTTAAAGGCAGCTCCCAGAGCCTTGATTTTTCCGGCAACCCCTGCGATACTCTTGACCGTTTTAAAAATATCGATCAGACCTTTTGCTTTCCCGATCAGGCTGGTGACCCCGTTCATCGCTTTAAATGCAACAAAAGAAGTCGCAACTCCTTTAATAATCGGACTGATAGACGACCAGTTGTTCACCACAAAATCGGCCACATTTAAAGCTGCATCGGCCAGTTTTCCCACCATCTCGATCGCCGGAGGAAGATAGGTTTCGACCAGTGCTTTGATTTGCGGACCGGCGCGGGTAAAGCCGTCGGTAATCTTGCGGCCTAAACTCGTTGCCTTTTCTGCGATGCCATCAAACAACGGTCGCATCGGCTCCAGTCTGGCTGCAATCGTTTTCGCGGTGTCGGCCACACTATCCTTGATTTTCTTTGCGACGCTGATAACCTTTGTACCGTACTTCACACCGGTCTGCACCACGCCGCCGATCTTCCTGCCGATCTGCTCGAAGGTTCCTGCGTTGGCCATATTCTGCATCTTGGTTGCAACCCAGCTCAGTCCCTCTTTGGCTGCATCAAAGGCGCTGCCCTCGATGATCTCACCGGTGCCGCTGATGCCGGCCATGTTGGCAAGACCCGTTTTCCATACACCGGTAATCGTGGACATGATACCCTTGTAACTCTTTGCCTGAATCTCCATGCCGCCTTTAAAGCGTTCCTCCATCAATGCAAAAAGGGCATCGTTGAACTTCTTCTGGTCAACGATCTGCCCTTTGTTGTTTACGATGGTCTGGTTTTTATAAAGCTCGGCACCCTTTGCCTCGATCATGGCTTTTGTAATTCCATATGATTTCAGGCGCTCTAACTCTCCTGTCTGGGCATCGGCTACCGCTTCCACCGCTTGCATTATATCCGTGTTCATGACACCGGCCATATCACCGATCCGGGTCATGGTTTTTTGTGCATCGATGCCATAGGACTGCAGACGCACCGTTGCTTCCACGATGGAATCGGTTTCAAACGGGGTTTTATTCGCAAAATCCACCGCCCATGCCATCATCTGAGCCGCCTTTTTCTGGTCCTTCATGACAACATTTAAGGTGCTGCGGTATCCTTCCAGGCTGGATGCACTTTCCAGAGCTGACATCGATACATTTTTCAGTGCCTGGGCGCTCACATAGGTTGCGGCGACTCCCGCTACTGTCTTGGTCAGGCTCTTGACACTGTTTGATACCGCCGAAAAGGTTTTGTCAAAGCTCCCCTGCTTCTTTGCACCAAACAGGAAGTCGACAATAAATCTATTCTTCGCCAATTTCGGAAAGCACCTCCTCTGTCTGCACCATCAGCTCCAGCAAATCACCGAGCGGCATCGTCCACAGCCGAAAAAAATCAGCGTGCAGAATGATAGAAAGGCTGATGGCAGATTTTTTGAGCAACAAGGCGGCGGTATGGTCTAATCCTCCGAGAGAAAAAAACTACCGATTTGATAGCGCAACCGCGCTGCATCCTTTGCACTCAGCGTCTTAAACAGGTCAAACGGCAGGCCGGTCACCTTTGCCGCTGTAAGATACGCAAAGGTCAGGCTCTTTTCCGGAACCATGTCCATTCCGTCGATATTCTCTGCCTGTTTGAGCAGACTTGCATAATCCTCACCGGACAGATCTTCCAGACCGGAAAGGTCAAACGCTTCATGTTTTTTCGTTTCATAGGTTACCGGCTTTTTCAAAATGAACTTTTCCATGCTATCATATCCTTTCTTTTGGGTCTCTAAATCAAATCTCTGATTTCCTTCATGTAGTCGACGCCCTCTACCACAAAGATGTGATTGAACTTGTCCAGCTCCAGCACAACGACGCTGCCGCGGGTAATCTTGATATAGGACAGCTCCAGCTTGGCTGCGGTTTCGGTCGACTCGCCCTGCTTAAAGGTTCCCACCGAGTAGCTCTTCGGCACACCGCGGCAGACCACCTTTAAACCTTCCTGACTGTTTGTTCCGGTCGCTGGGTCGTGTTTTGTCTGCGCTGCCCGCAGGGTCAGCGTGTGCGCCTGCGGGATCATCAGGCGGCTGGATTCTTCGGATACTGTGCGGAATTTCAGCTCGATTTCCAGCGAGCCAAAATAGCCTGGTGTCGGGTCCTCCATTGTACCTGCAATTCCCGCGCCGCTGATTTCCGAAGTAACCGCTTCTAAATCCGGCATCGTCACCTCTCCGTTGGTGCCGATCAGCATCTCTCCTTCGTTGTAGATGTTGTAATCGGTCAGCTTGGTCGAGATCGTTCCTTTGTTCATGTTCTCACTCCTTTTGCTTGTTTCGTTGCTTCTCTAGGGAGTTTTGCTCTGCCAAACTCAAGGGGACGGGATACAAAAGTCTATTCTTTGTAAACTTTAACCGTCCCTATTTTAAAGCTTCCTGAAGCGCACCGGTGTCATATTCCACTGTGGTCAGGATCTGCTCGGCCGGTGGGTAAGGAGAAAACAGCATCCCAATACGGATGATTCCATTGATCAGGTCGGTGGTCGGGTTGTCCTCCTGGTCAAAAACCATCCGGGCTTCCGCTACCATGTATCGCTGCTTCCATGCGTTGCCTTTGATATTTTCACTGTCCACGATGCTCTCGATCAGGCGTCGGTTTGCCGGATCATCCGCCTTCTGGAAGTAGGACAGGATAAACTGATTGGCCCACCAGTTGTACATCCTGCGACAAGGAATGAAACAATCCTTAATATCGGTGTTGCCAGGATAACAGGCGGTGCGGTTGCCCCATGCTTTCCAGCCGTTCATGTTGATTGCGGTTACAATACCCTGGGAGTTGAGCAGATTTGCCTGCTCCAGATCCAGGATCACCTCGGTGCCATCTGCCAGGCAAAGTCCGCTGATTTTGAGCGACTTATTCGAGAAGGAAACATAAGGAATCCCGTCGTTGTTGTAGTCGGTATCTGCAATCAGCGCCGCTGCTGCTGCAGAGTAGTGATAAATTTCTTCCCCAATCTGTACCATCGGCCAGAGCAGGGTGCTGTTTTCCTGCACAAAATTGTTCTTGTTCTTTTCCGCATATGCTGCGTCGTAGGTTGTGACCGTTTCGGTGTCCAAGTCCACCAGGCAGTGGTAACGGAACACGCTGTTCAGACTGTTCGTTTTGGCCGTCATGGCGTTATAAATCTCTGGCTTGCCGCTGAAGCCTGGAACCAGTAAAGTTCCCGGCACCATTCCAAAACGCGGATAAATTTCCCGGATCTTTGCAATTCCGGCCAGAATGTCCTCATCCTCCACTGCAGATGGATCGAGTACATCATAGGTCGCTGTCAAAGTTGCTGTATCTTCCAGAATTTTTCCGCCCTCGATGCGCTCGATGACCGCTTTGCCGTCTTCAAAGGAAAGCAGATAATCTTCCCCGACGGTCAGTGCTTCCTCGGTCTGGGTCAGCTGCACCGATGGCAGCAGCACACCCTCTTCCGGAAGCTGTGCCTTGCCTTCCAGCAGCTGCACGCTGACGGTTGTTTTCTGCTGCTTGTGCTTGGTCGGGTCGAGCACGTTAATCATGATCAGCGGCGACACGTTGTAGGTCGCAAACGAAAGCTTGATGCTTTCGCAGATGGTATAGGTCAAGTGGTCTGCGCTCATGCCCATCTTCTCGACCGCTTCCTCGTAGTTATACGCAATCTGCGGTGCCAGCGGGTCGCTTAAGTTCCCCATGTTGACCGGTGCCAGACCGACTACCACCTGCACGGCCGAATCCACCTGCACCGGTGCCACGATCTGTGTCTGTTTTTCCGACACCTGAATTCCGTGAAAAAATGCCATTTTCTTCACCCTTTCTTTTTATGTTAAATCGCTGTAATCTCTCTGCGGGGATGGAATCTGCACATCAAACCAAACCGATCCGAAGAAATGCGGATAGGTGTCTCCCTCCCCTTCCGCCGGGGTAAAGTTGACCGGCAGCTTTACTTCAAAGCAGCCGTCCAACACCGGGTTCTCGGCAAAGGAAAGCCGCAGAATCTCAACCAGGTGACAGATCTCCTCATAACCGCGCAGCTCCGGCGCCGTGTCAATCGTTCCCAGCACCAGAACCGCGGTCATGCTGCTTTCCTCCTGTGCATCTGCCCCGTCTCCGGCGGTGATGACACAGTGCGGGAAATATTTTTCTGCATCCCCTTCATATTTGAGCGGCGGCAGATTGCGGATATAGACCTGCAGTCCCTGAAATCCGGCCTCTGACACCGCCCGTTCCACCCGTTCTTTGATTGCCTGGTGCAATCTGTAAATCGTCATTTCAGTCCCATCACCCTTCGAATTTCCTTTTGCACCTGTGTTTCCAGAAAAGTTTGACCTTTCTGCTGGATTTCAAAAGCGACATCTCTGCTTTTGATCATGCTCGGAATGCTCATACCGTACAATTCGGCAAGTTTTTCTTTGCCGCCTTTGGTTTTTGTCCCTTCCATTCTTTCAAAAACACCGATATGTCCGCTCTTCATCCTCGCAACAAAGGCTTTTGACCTTTCTGAGTTACCGGTCAAATTCTTTTCCTTCACCTTTTTTTTGATTCTTGCTGCATAAAATTCCGGTTTTGCATCCTGCTTGGTGATGACCTGCTTCGGCGTTACCTTAAAACCATATAGTTTCGGCTTTTTGTCATCTCTGGAAGAAACCACACCGGTCAGATCCTTTTTGGTTGCCTTTTTCAGGTGCAGGGTTCTTCTGACTTCCGGCTGGCTGATGATATACTTTTGCTTTGCTTCCTTGCCTACATCGCGGCTCACCTGCTTGATGGTGCTGTTGATGGCACGCTGGATAGCCAGCGGCGCCTTGTTCTTTGCTGTCACCATCTGCGCCTGTACTTCCTTGGTGTCCGGAACCGAAATATTCAGCTGCAATCCCAGTTCGTTGCTCATCGGTTTGCCTCCAGTGCAATTCTCCAGATTAGTCTCCCAGTGACGCTTTTGACAAGATAGGTCTTTCCGTCCAGTGTCAGGTGCGCCCCTTCTGCCGGTTTTCCGGGCAGATCGGTGGATCTGACCAATATCAGTCGGGTGGCCGTGTTATAGCCATCGGCATACTTTGGCCGCGACTTCATTTTCTCCAGCGTCACCTCATCAAAGATAACCGGAATCTGCCGGCCATCCAGCTCGTGGATGTCGGCCAGCTCCTCCAGATTGAAAATCACTGTGTCGGTGTCCTGCTGCACCATCGTTTTAAAGATGCTCATTATTATTCCTGCAGTGATGCTGGCTGTGCTGCAGCTGCCAGACAATCCTGTAATCTCACCTGTACAGTAGCTCCGGAACTTTCTTTTTTCTTCACACAGATTCCGGCCGGAATTTCGGACGCGCTCTTTGCTGCCTTCATGGTCTTGCTGGAATCATCCCAGTAAGCAATCGCACCAAACTCAATGGCTGCCGAAGTATCAGCCGGAAACTCCCAGACACCGGTCAGGGCCAGTGCTCCCACTGCCCCCACCTCGATCTGACAATCCGCTACCGCAATGCGATTGGTTCCCATTACCACCACATCACCGGACTTGATGACCGCTTCGGTGTCGTTTTTATAGTCGATTCTATCGCCTTTCTGAATGTAAACTGCCATAAAGAATACCTCCCTTATTTGCCTGGATTGTAGCTCATACCGCGGTAATCGATGACATTGATGCCAATATCATGGAACATGCGGTACTCGATGCCCAGCGTATTCCAGGACACCATGCTTTCCAGTGTCGGTGTACGCTTGCCGTTTAAGTAGGTCACCTCGATGCCGTCTGCCTCATTCGGGTCGGCCACCGCATAGTAGCCCTTTGGATTTGCAATATCCAGCTGTGCATCGGTGATCAGCTGGAAGGCTGCTTTCATTGGATTTATTACACCACTGTTTGTTGCGTCCGGGTCGGCAGTGGATTCCAGGATCTGACGGATTGTCATACCCAGAGTTACCGGCGCCAGCACAAAGCGTGGCTTGATGTTGAGAACATCCTCGTTGTTGATATCCTTCTGCTGAGACATTGCAACGATCATCTCGTTAAAGGATGCAATCGAAGGAGCAGCTCCGGTAAAAAGGTTGTGGTGACTTGCGTCAAACAGATTCTTTCCATCAGACATCTTCGCGTTTTTGGTAAGCGCCTCATAGCATTTTTTATTGATGAAGCGCTGGCTGGAGCGCACGTGCGCGGTAATCATGCGGGCAATGGTACCCAGATCGTCGTTGATGATGGTCTGTCGGCTGAATCCAAACTTCTTTCCGTAGGTTTTCAGGCCGGTTTCTACACCCTCATCTTTGCCGCCGACTGTCTTGAACTCACCGTTTTCCGCAACCTCCTGCATCTCACCGCTTGCCGCCATGCGGTAACGGGTCATCTTCTTAAAATCCGGATTGGAGCCGACGCTGGTCCAGTACTGATAGGTAGTCGGTGCGGTCGCGTAAGCTTTGGCTATGGTTGCGTGCAGGGTAGAATTGATAATGGACACAAAGCTGCTGGTATCGGCAAACTGACCGCGGGAATGTCCAGCCATCTCTCTCCAAAGTTCATCCGGAGACATGCGATGTGCATCCCTGACACCACAGCGCATTGCACAGTCTGCCATCAGCTGATGCAGGCTCATGCCGCGAAAGCTCTCTGCACCAGGGGCTGGTTTTTCAATCGTTTCCCCCATACGCAAAAGCAGGCCGTCGCGTGCTGCAGCACGGTATTTATCCTCCTCATCCGCTACCACCTGAATATGGGAGGTCAGCGGGGTTCGGCTTCTTTTTAAATTTTCCAGAATGGCTGCGCGAACCTGATCCACGCTGCTGCCGTCCTTGATATACTCTTCCGGCTCCACATCAAAACTGCGGCAGAGCGAATAGATTTCTGTACATCTCTGTCGTTCTGCTTCTGTGTTGTCGGTGGTCGGAACTCCTACCGGAGCCGGTACTGCCGGCTGTGGTGTTCCTCTTTCGCCGCCATGTTCCGGTGCTGCCACCGGATTGCCTGGATTGTTTTTGTCTGTTACTGCACTCATTCCATCTTCCCCACTTTCTGGATTTTTATTTCTGCCGGCACCGACACCGTCATCGGCCGGAACCGGCTCAAAGGAAATCTCCATCGGTTCCCACTTGGTCGCCACATAGCAAGGACCGGTAAAGCGTCCATTACTGGATGTCTTTCCGGCCCTGACCTCTTCATATGCGTTTACAATGTATCCAACAGAGATTCCTTTCAAACTTCCTGACTTCACCTTCTGATAGATGAGGTCGCTTTTTTCATCTGTGTCAAACGACACAACGGCTTCTCCTCGTTTTTTCTCCCCGTCGATGCTCAAAGACACAATCTTTGCAATCGGCAGACTGCCATATACCGGATCACGTCCATGATGAAACAGCACCGATCCCACGTTCTGCAGACGGTTCAGATCGACACAGCCTTCATCATGGCACAGAATTTCCGGCCCAAACCAGCGGTCCACCGGCTTTTCTGAAGAAAAGGACAGCTTAACCGTTCTTTCCTGCTCCGATACTTCCCGCACCTGCATCGGCATGGTGCGAAAATTACTCTTCATCGTCGGGTTCTCCTGCGGATTTCCCCTTGTTTTCATTGCTTTCCTCCAATCCCAGCTCCTTCATGAGCTGTTTTTCTTTTGCTCGCTGTTCCAGAATTGCTCTCCAATCCTTACCCTGTTCTGCCGCTACTTCCTGTAAGGTTGTCTGGTTGGTTTCCATCGCGATTCGGTTTGCGTTGACCTCCTTCACCGGATCAATCCAGCTCATTCCCTTGGCAATCCACTTACATTCGGTGTACTTTTCCGGATTGGTAAAATAGTCCGGAATATCCAGGCTCTTCGCCATCACGCAGCTTTCCATCCACCAGGCATAAACTTTGCGACAGAGATGTTCGGAAAGATAATGCTGCCACTCCTTGTAAGTTTCTCTGTCCTCTATCAGATTCTGTCTTGCGGAAGAATAGGTCGATTGACTCATATCTCGGGAAACAGCCTCATAACTCAGTCCCAATGCCGATGAAACACCTCGAAGCAGGATTGAAACCATATCCTTTGCATTGGATGCCTGACCGGATGGGTTTACCACCTGAATTTCGTCCCCCGCGTCCAGCTCCATAATCATACCAGGTGCTAGTTTCTGCTTCTTGGCTCCAGTTGTCTTATCGGTTTTCTGGTTTCGTCCCAATCCTAAAGCTGCATTTACTTTCTTGATAAATACTGCTAAACACGCCAACATTCTTTCTTTTACTGATACTGCATTTAAAAATTGATTTAAATCTCGTAATCTGGAAAGGACGTTGGAAAAACCTGAAATTTCTCTAACCTGGCTGGTTCGCTTGATTTTATTGAGATAGATGACCCGATCCGCTGGGATACGCACTGTCTGGCCGGTTTCCCCGAAGGTGTCATACACCGTAAAGTGATAGGCAACTGGCTTGTTGAAGGAATTGACCTCAATCCCGCCAACCACCTGATTCTTCCCGTGGAACAGTACACTGCTGTCCAGCTCGTCCACCTCTTTGATCTGCAGCTGAAGGGGAAACCGTTTGTTCCCGCTGTAAGAAGCGACAATCAGCAGACCGCCGTCCACCATCATTCGGCGCACTGCTATTTTGAGGATCTCACAAAAACACAGCCGTCCGGTCACGTCGCAGTTTTCCGCATGACACCAACTCTCCCACAACCGTTCGATCTTCTTTTCCAGCTCTGGATGATTGATTTTACAGTCCAGACGGATGCCGGAGCCGACCACATTTCGCTCCATAGCAAGGATACTTGCCTCCACATAGTCGGCATTGCGTTCCAGATCCCGGGCGCGGTGGCGGATGGTGTCGCGGGACATGGCGTTGATATCCTCCGCCCGCCCGTCGACCGGTGTCCAGTTGTCCGAATCCCGCCCTCCGCCCGCGTCATACCCGTTTCTTTTCCCTAAAAAACGCATTTTCAGGGTTTCCCACACACTCACCTGCATTCCTCCTTTTTCTCCTTCAGAAATCTTCGGGCAAAAACTTTAAGCATCCTCCGCTACCCCCTGTCGGCAAACTCTACGATGCACAGATTTTCGCCCTGTGCCTGCCGGATCTGGCTTTCCAGAGCTTTCTGACGGTTGTACAGGGTCGCCAGATTTGCCTTGGTGACACTCTGGCCGTCCACATTGTAGCTCTGCGCACCGTTTTCAATCGCCGCGATCGCACTGCAGAGGCTTTCATACTGTTTTTCCAGACTGATCATATCCAATCACCTCCCCAGTCGTAGTCATCATCGTTTCCAAACCAGTTTTCTTCCTCATCCTGCTCCCGCTGATAGGTTGGTTCTTCCTTTTCTGCTTCCGGTTGCTCCTCGAGCAGCGCAAAAGCGCCCATCAGATCTGCTGCGCAGGCAGCATATACCTCGCAGTCCAGATAATGGTTGTCGGCGCTGCTGGTCTTTTTCTTCCACACCCAGCTGTCCACCCCATTTTTGCGCTCAAATACCTTGTGTTCACTGGTAACCTGGTTGCAGTATTCCTGATCCACTCCGTCAAAGACCTGCCAGCTGCCGTCCTGCGCGTTGATTTTGGCATAAATCATGTTTTTGTAGTAGCTGCCGTCGCAGATGATAAGTTTGAGTCCCCGCGCCACACTGTCCTCTTTCTGGATGGTCGATACCCGATACCGGGACGGAATCGGGTGGGATGCACCCTTTACCGGAACGGCCAGAGGGTTGTGGACATAGCAGAAATCGTACACAAGGTCTGTCTGGTCACCGGAATCTACCAGTGTCAGATCGATGTACCAGTCTTTTCCCTTCTGGTCGTAGTAGGCTTGGTTAAGGATATCAAACAGAGCATTAAAGTTTGTTCCCGGGATGCAGCCGTGATCGATATGGTAGATTTTCTTGCCCTGACCCCAGGCATCCACCGCATAATACAGGCAGGTTCGCTGTACATCCACCCCGCAGGTGATAATCTGTGCCCAGTCCGGAACAATCCCTCTGGTATATTGTCCTTGATTTTTAAAAATCAAATCTTCCTTCGTCGTGCTTTCTACATCTTCCCATGGCTCTCCCAGCCAGGAGTTGACAAAGTTCTGCATCTTCTCCTGATCTCCCTGCGCATCCAGCCACTTATAGGCCACATCCCGAAAGGACAGCCAGGGAGAATAGATGGCATTGAGCGAAAATCCGGTCTTTTTGGGGCTTTGCTTTTTGCCCTCGATCTCTTCCTCGTTCATCCAGCGGCCCTGTTTGAGCATCTTGTGCTTGTCCGCATCAAAGAGCTGCGACTGACAATAGGGACACTCATAATAAGCTGACTCAGCACGTTCGGTCTTGGTGCCCTCTTTGATAAACTTGATCTGCGTAAAGCGCAAGCGCTGAAATTTTCCGCAGTGCGGACATGGAACATAAAAATAGAGCTGCCTGGTGCAGCTCTCCCATTCTTTCCAGATAGCGCCAGTCTTTAAAGTGGGCGTGGAGGTGATAAAGATCTTCTTGTTGTATGCAAAGGTGTTGGTTCGCTCTCTTGCCAGAGAGATCGGATCGGCCTCCTTGCCGCCTCCGGAGCGAGGAGGATATTTGTCCACCTCATCGAGCAGCACAAATCGGATCGGCTTCGATGAAAGCGACGCTGCCGAATTGGCACCGGTGAGCGGGATATACATATTCTCAAACTGCAGTGCCAGCAGCTTGCTGTCCTCCTCCCGAAACTTTTCTGCCAACGGCCTTGTTGCCCTTAGCATGGGTTGAATGCGGTTTTTGGAAATATCCTCGGCCAGTGTATCGGAGGGATAGACCACCAGCGTCGATGCCGGGTCCTGATCCACGATATAGCCCAGGATATTGAGGATAGATTCAGTGCCGCCGACCTGTGTCGGCTTGATAAAGACAATTTCCTCGATCCGGTCATCCGAAAAGGCGTCCATGACTCCCCGAAGATAGGGGGTTTTCTCTGTTTTCCAGCGTCCGGGCTGGTTGGAAGTTCCGGCCGGAATGATCCGGTTTGTATCCGCCCACTCACTGACTGTCATTCTTTCCGGCGGTTTTAGTGTTTTCATACTGTCCAGAATCCAGCTCGGATAATTTACCTTGACTCCATTCCGCGAGTACATCATGTACCACCTCACTTACTTCGCGTTCCAGTTCTTTTGCGGCATCCAGCTTCACAGACTTGGATGCCAGGATTCCGATTTTGCGGGGAAGGAGCAAAAGTGCCTGTTTTAAGGCAACAAAAAAGGCGGCCAGCTCATCCGCTACCACCTGTTTTTCGATATAATCTCCCCGCTTGATCCCGTTCTCAAGCTCCCTGTTTTCGGTCTGCGCCTTTTTGAGCAGCGCTTCCCAGTAGAGCTTGCGGTCTTTGAGACTCATTTTCTCCAGATCCTCCCTGGTCCCGCTGCCATCCATCCGCCAGGCGATGACCTCCCGGATCGGCCACCAGCCTCGGTCAGCCTTCGGACATCCGTCCTTCGCCCAGCTGGCCAAGGTCTTTGGCGTGACACCAAAAATCTCGGTCAGAAAGGAGGTGGGAACGCAGGTTTTTCCGTCGATTATTTTTGTCTTGATGTTGTTACCCAAAATCCCACCTCAATGTAACAAATTTCTAATCCATTTTTTCACTTCCAAACGCTTCTATCTACATCTCATGCACCCGCAAAATTCTAATTCTCTGGTTTGTTACCTTGTTACCCTGTTTTTTTGCACTTGCAGCGGGGAAATTTCCGCGCCTCTGAACGACCCGCACTCCCGGTGGGGTCAGGAAGTACCTAAATCCGGTCGGCAAGCTCATTCTCGATCCGCTTGCAGGCAGTCTCATAGTGTTTTGCATCCAGCTCAAACCCGATGTAATTGCGGCCGCTGCGGATACAGGCCACCGCCGTGGTGCCGCTGC
>PPYE01560536.1_pt1 | contig 23510 bp, 9 predicted proteins | sample 1559881 | NCBI WGS metagenome assembly PPYE01 (sample SAMN08240022, study PRJNA423297) | Human gut metagenome, whole genome shotgun sequencing project. | reverse complement strand
GCATAAGCCACAGCATAATCAAAAAACTTTTTATCACCGTATGCATCATATACATCCAGCATAGCTTGAAGTTCCAGGCCATGACAGTAATCCCACTTCAAACGGGTCTGAAAATCCAATTGCCAAGATTCGGGACAACGCACCATTTCTGATTCCGCCATACGTACAGACCAAGGCTTATTACCACAAACCTGCTGAGCCATGCCAATCAAAGGAACAGCCGCAAGCAAACCGGACACAATAATTTTACAAATAGAATTCTTTTTCATGAAGACACTTATTTTTAGTATTAGACCTATTTATTTTATGAAACAAAAGTAGTATTTTCCTCGAAAAGCAGTGTGCACTTTTCAACCTACTAAGTGTATTATTTGGTATTCGTGTGCGAAAACGGTTATTTTTGTGCACGATAACGATAAAAATCGTTCAAAAATTGTCTTTTTACTAATTATTATGTCTTTCAGGTTTGATAAGTTGAGAAAAGGTTTTATTTTTGGGGCAGTTTTTAATTTATACTATTGTAGAAAACACAGTCATTTACTATTAATTCACAAGAGAATGGAACAAGTTTTTAGTTATATCATCGGTTTAGGAGCAGCGGTGATGATGCCTATAATTTTTACAATCTTAGGCGTTTGTATCGGAATCAAATTCAGCAAAGCATTAAAAAGCGGTTTGTTGGTAGGTGTTGGTTTCGTTGGTCTATCAGTGGTTACCGCACTTCTGACCAGCAGTCTGGGTCCGGCCTTAAGCAAAGTGGTCGAAATATATGGCCTGCAACTGAAAGTATTCGATATGGGATGGCCTGCTGCTGCAGCCGTAGCTTATAACACTTCCGTAGGGGCATTCATCATTCCGGTATGTCTGGCCGTTAACATCTTAATGTTATTGACTAAAACCACCCGTACGGTTAATATTGATTTATGGAACTATTGGCATTTCGCTTTTATCGGAGCCGTAGTTTATTTTGCAACAGATAGTATTTTGTGGGGATTCTTCGCTGCTGTTATCTGTTATATCATCACATTAATCTTAGCAGATTACACAGCAGACAAATTTCAAGGTTTCTATGATAAAATGGAAGGTATTTCTATTCCGCAGCCCTTCTGTGCAGGTTTCGTACCATTCGCTCTCATTATAAATAAGGTATTGGACAAAATTCCCGGATTTGAAAAGCTGAACATTGATGCGGAAGGTATGAAAAAGAAATTCGGTTTATTAGGCGAACCTCTCTTCTTGGGTATCCTGGTAGGATGTGGCATCGGTGCATTATCTTGCAAGAACGGACAAGAAATAGTAGACAAGATTCCTTATATTCTAGGTTTAGGTATCAAGATGGGAGCGGTAATGGAGTTGATTCCCCGTATTACCAGCCTGTTCATCGAAGGGTTGAAACCCATTTCGGACGCTACCCGCGAACTGATCGCCAAGAAGTTTAAGGGTGCTGTAGGCTTAAATATCGGTATGAGTCCTGCCTTGGTGATCGGACATCCGGCCACGTTGGTTGTATCATTACTATTAATCCCTGTTACTATCTTATTGGCAGTGGTGCTTCCGGGCAATGAATTCTTGCCATTGGCTTCATTAGCTGGCATGTTCTATGTATTCCCATTGATATTACCTATCACAAAAGGAAATGTAGTAAAGACTTTCATCATTGGTTTTGTTGTGCTGGCCATCGGTCTGTATTTTGTAACAGATCTGGCTCCTTATTTCACCAAAGCAGCACATGATGTATACGCCAAGACACAAGATGCTGCCGTAAACATCCCGTCTGGTTTTGAAGGTGGTGCGTTGGATTTTGCTTCAAGTCCTTTCTCATGGGCTATTTTCCATTTGACTTATTCATTCAAATGGATTGGTTCCGGAATTTTAGTACTGATAACACTATTCTTAATGGTGCTGAACCGTCGTTCTATCATTAAATACCAGAAAACAATGAAAAATTAAAATTTAAAGATAATGATTATGAAAAAATTAGCGATTGCAATGATGCTGAGTGTTTCTGCCTTGGCAGCTTCAGCTCAAGTAAATTACAAAGTACAGACAGCTTGCCATCCGCAAGATGTGAAACACTATGATACAGAACGTCTGCGTAGTTCATTTATGATGGAAAAGGTGATGGCGCCGGATGAGATCAATGTTACATACACCCTTTACGACCGTCTTATTTACGGAGGAGCTATGCCGGTAAACAAAATTTTGAAGCTGGAAACTTTCCGTGAACTGGGTCCGGAAATCACTTACTTCCTTGAACGGCGTGAACTAGGAGTCATCAATGTAGGCGGTGATGGCGTAGTTACTGTAGACGGTAAAGAATATCCTATGAAATACAAGGAAGCCCTCTATGTAGGTTGCGGGAATAAAGAAGTTACTTTTAAAAGTAATGACGCTGCCAAACCGGCTAAATTCTATATCAATTCGGCACCGGCTTACAAGCCATACGTTACTCAATTGATCACTACCGACGCCAAGCTTCAAAAAGCAAATCCTAAACAGTATGCTTTAGCTATCTCAGATCATTATGGAAAAATGGAAGATAGCAACGACCGTATTGTAAATCAGTTAATTGTAAAAGATGTATTGGAAAGAGTGAAAAACGGTGGTACAAACCAATTACAGATGGGACTTACTGAACTGGCTCCGGGTTCTGTATGGAACACCATGCCGGCCCATACACATACCCGTCGTATGGAAGCCTACTTCTATTTCAACCTGCCTGAAGGAAATGCCATTTGCCACCTGATGGGCGAACCGCAAGAAGAGCGTCTGGTATGGTTACACAATGAACAAGCCATCACTTCTCCCGAATGGTCTATCCATGCCGCTGCAGGTACCAGCAACTATACCTTTATTTGGGGTATGGGAGGTGAAAACCTGAAATACAGTGACAAGGATGAAATAAAATACACAGATATGAGATAAGTAGAATGGTACACACCATTACTCATTAACTCTTGTCATTCTGAATGTTGCAAGAAATCAACTCGTTTTCAGTTTTTTTTGCGACATTCAGAATGATTTTTTTAGAAATCTTACCATTGTACCGATTTATACAGGCTTTCCACCAATTTTTGCATAGAGAATAGGTACAGAATGGTTATTTTTGCGTCTAATAAGAAAAACATAATTAAATCTATTATCATGAGTACATTTCAAAAAGTAGGTGAGAAGATGACAAACTTCAGATGGATAATCTGTGGTCTGCTATTCTTTGCCACTACAGTCAATTACCTCGACCGTCAGGTGCTTTCACTAACCTGGAAAGACTTCATTGCTCCGGAATTTCACTGGACGGATTCGAATTACGGAGATATCACAGCTATTTTCTCTATAGTGTATGCCATTGCCAACCTGTTCGCCGGTCGTTTCATTGACTGGATGGGAACTAAAAAAGGTTATCTCTGGGCTATCTTTGTCTGGTCCTTAGGAGCTTGTCTTCATGCATTGTGCGGTTGGGCAACCGAAGAAACATTAGGTATTCATAACGCAGAAGAGATGCTTTCTGCAACAGGAGCCGTCGCTTCAACTATCGCCATTACCAGCGTTTATTACTTTATCGCTGCCCGAATCGTATTAGGTGTAGGTGAGGCAGGAAACTTCCCAGCAGCTATTAAGGTAACAGCCGAATATTTTCCGAAAAAGGACCGTGCATATTCCACTTCCATCTTTAATGCAGGTTCTACAGTAGGTGCTTTAGCCGCTCCGATCACTATCCCTCCTTTGGCACGTTATTTCCAAAGTATTGGTGTGGGCAACGGATGGGAAATGGCTTTCATCGTTATCGGTGGTTTAGGATTCATTTGGATGGGACTTTGGATGTTCCTCTATAAGAAACCCAATGTCAACCCTCGCGTGAATGCTGCCGAACTGGAATATATTGAACAAGACAACAACAATCCTGAAGAATCAGCAGAACAACAAGCTGCTGCCAACGACTTCGACAACAAGAAGATTTCATTCTTGCAATGTTTCAAATTTCCCCAAACATGGGCTGTATTTGTCGGTAAGTTCATGACTGATGGCGTATGGTGGTTCTTCCTGTTCTGGACTCCGGCATATATTTCGGATGTATACGGTTTCGCTTCAGATACGGGTACCGCACAAATGTTGATTTTCGTATTATATGCTATTACCATGTTATCTATTTATGGTGGTAAGTTACCTACTATTATCATTAATAAAACAGGTAAGAATCCATATGCAGCCCGTATGCAGGCTATGCTTATCTTTGCCTTGTTCCCACTGCTGGCATTGTTTGCCCAACCTTTAGGCAATTATTCATATTGGTATCCTATCATTATTATCGGTATTGCAGGTGCGGCACACCAATCATGGTCTGCTAATATTTATTCTGTAGTAGGTGATATGTTCCCCAAAAGCACCATCGCTACTATCGTAGGTATTGGTGGTATGGCAGGTGGTATAGGTTCATTCTGTATTAATATGGGATCTGGCAGACTGTTTGACTATGCAGCAGAAACGAATATGACTTTTATGGGATTCGAAGGAAAACCTGCCGGCTACTTCATCATATTCTGTGTATGTGCCGTAGCTTATTTGGTTGGTTGGATTATCATGAAAGCATTGGTCCCCAAATACAAACCGGTTGATGCCTAATTAAAGAATTCACCACAGACTACACACCTAAGTAGCCTGTGGTATTTTTTTCCCTAATAAATAGTTTTCAGAAGATATTGATAGATAGAATTATGACTTAATATTTCAGGGACTCCTGTGATAAAAAGCTGCTTGCGTGCACGCGTTAAAGCGACATTCAGCTTACGGTCAATCTGTACACCGTCCTCTTCTGTCAGGTTGGGCAGAAACCTTAATTGATAGAGGTGATTCACACAAAAAGAATAAATAATGACATCACGTTCGCTGCCCTGATACCGTTCCACAGTGTCAATGGAAATCCTACTCAAAGCAGGAATAGCCAATGCCTGAAGCTCTTTACGTATCAAAGCAATCTGACTTCGATAAGGAGTAATGACCCCTAACGTTCGATTCGGATCAAATTCCTCTTCATGAGCCAGATACACCTCTTTGGCTAAACCGGCGACAATCTGTGCCTCATATCTGTTTGTTTTTCCGGAAACACTCTCCAAATCTTGCTTCGAAGGGATAAAACGTACCGGAGCCTCTATGTGCTCCAACTGATGAGGTAATCCCAAAGCCTCCAATTTTCCGGCATAAAATGCTTTATTGGGAAAAAAAGCCACTCCCGGATGCATACGCCCCTGACGGCAAAGCATATCTATCGCTTTAGGAGATTCTTCTTTTAAATGAAAACGATAAAGCCGCTCAAACAGAGAATCTTTTAAATTAAAAAGTCCGGCTTCCCTAAGTCCCTCATCATGCACTTCAGAATGTCCGCTATTCTGCAAAATAACGGCAGGCAACTGTTTATGATCACCTATCAGGATAAATTTACCCACTGCATTTCTTTCATCGGCAAACTTGGCACACAGAATACCCAACAATTGGGGTTCTAATATTTGGGTGGCTTCATCCACTATGGCTACATCAAAACGTTTTAATTTAAAAAGTTCAGCTTTAGCCGCAATAGAGGCCACGGTTCCAACATATACTCTGCAATCTGCCATACGGATATTCACCTCTCTCCTACTGTTGCATTCCGCCAATATATTCTCCAACAGATGTCCTCTAAAACGTACATCACAGGAAAGCTCACTTCCCACCCGTATATAATCTATACCGGGGGTGATAGAGGACAGTGACTGACAAATTTCATCAACAGCCCGGTTGGTATAAGCCAGTAACAATATCTGCATAGATGATGCTGCATAGAAATGTTCCACCATTCTACGCAACGCCCTCGAAGTCTTTCCTGTTCCGGGAGGTCCCACTAGAAGAAAATAATCACGGGCCGACTCAGCTTTCAACGCCACCCTCTCAAAATCATCACCGGTCAGCGCTATAGCTTCATCAAAAGACGAATCAAAGCGGGGAGGCCGTTGTCCCAGCAATAATTCCCGTCTTTCCGTATTCGCATCCAGAAAAGCGGAGAGTCCCAAATACATACTGCGAAATGTAGTATCCATCGTATCATGTTCTACAGCATAACGACTGTCCGGAGAAAAAACGGAAGCATTACGTTGGGTAGCACGTAAACGAATACGCAATTCTGTATCTGTAATCTGCTCAATATTACCCTTAAAAACCATTTTATTGGTCGCATTATCCAAGTCATTATTACGCTCATACAACACAACCACATCTCCTGTACGGAAATTGGGAAGAAACATTTCATCATATTGCGGAATAGACAAAAGTATATAGGCCTTATGAGCCTGTGATGCCCTATTTTCCATTATCTGCAAATCATATAATATCTCTCCCGCCTCACGTTTCTCATCCAGTGTACTCAGCCAAAGAGCTGAAGCCCCTGCACGTCCTTCATAATCCACATCTCCCGATTTGGAGGTATAAAGTTCTTTTGTAATGAAATTATAAAGCGTATAAAAATAGGCCTGCTCCAAAGGTTCCAACGCCGACAGCTTCTCCCGGAAACGCGAGATAGAGGGCTTCAAATACTGTTCCCAGAATCTGCCGCTCAGTTTTCTTTCATTCACCACCTCCGGATTGATTTGTGCCAACAAGTTGCGTGTAAAATCAGGATGATTATGGAATTGTACCCCATACTCGGCAGCAACAATACGGTTACGCAAATTGATAACCCGCCTTACCTGAGCCCACGATGCTCTGGCCGGATACAATAAAGGATAACGGGTATAAAGCAAATAGGGATGCATACGCCGCCGGTCCTGTCCCATGCTATATTCCAACACTGCCATATATAGCAGCATCTGAACCTTATTATTTTCCTTGGGTTCCACTTTTCCCTGCATGGAGAATTCATCCGCTTTGCCCGATTTCATTTCTATAAAGCTGCTCATATCCCGCTGCATATAGTCCAGACGTCCCTGAATGCCCAACGCCTCGCAAATATAGGACGGTTCCAGCACAGCCTCCTTTTTATCCAGATTATACCCCGGCTCCAAAAAAGTGTGTTGTACAACGTCCCGTATATGCTCAAAATGCATCCGGCAATCCTTGGCAAACTCTTTCTCTTTGGACGGATCACGAAGTTCGGCACAAGCAGCCAGTTCAATGGGATACTGCCGGAATGCCTTCTTCATACAGTCTATATAGTCCGGCTCCTCCTCACCTGCATGTATCCATTCATCCAGAAACAGATTGGCTATATTTCCCAACAGCAAAGGGCGGGCATTATCAATCGGCACCAGCCGGCTCAAAAAATAGTTTGCCGGATGGCTGCCATAATCCTTGTAACATTCCGCCAATGAACTGATATCTATCAAATAATCCGGTTCCAATACGATAAAAGAAGGGGTATAAATTCCATCCCTATCTACAGAAACATCCAGCAGATTAAGCTGGGCATATCGCCAAAGTTCCTTTATGGTTTCTTCAAATTCATGATTTATACCGGGTTTATTATAAACAACCCGTATAAGTTCATCAGCTATTACATCTACAGGATGTACATACAAATAGGTATCATCGGCATAATCAAAGCATACACGGATGCGGCGGATGTATTCCATCTTTTCTTTTTTCCCTGAAGATGCTATTTCCTGCTTGGGAAGAACTGAGAACAACTTCAATGGAATATCCTGTGCAAACATCTTCCTATATGCGTATGCCACTGCACGCAAATCACGCAGGAACTCTTCTTTTACAGGAGACTTACGATGGTTCAAAATATCATTGGAAGTCAGGCGAAAGGTATGTAACTGATTCTGTTCTTTCAGATCCAGCCCATATTGAGTGGCTACATAATTAATACGGGCGGCCAAATCAGTGGTCTGCAAACTATTCCCTTGTATCTTTTCACGCACCACACGCTCCAATGATTCACGCAATTGCCTGTAACGGCGTTCCAATGGCTGGTTTTCATCTATATAAAGCCTGTATAACTCTTCGTAATACTCTTCTATCTCTTCATTCATGCCGTAAAGATACACAAATTATTATTAATAGAATACCGGCATAATAATAGGATGGGTTTCCCATTTACGGGTCATCGGATTAAATTCCCTCTCTGCTCCCGCTTCAATTCCGAAACTATCCGATATTTTAAATTCCAAAGTGCCTCCGTATGAATTTTGGTTCATAAAAAGCTGTGAAGCGGGAGTCATACCATATCCGTTATACACCGAGTATGTGCCGAACATATTGATCTTCATTCTGTCATTAATGCGAAAAGACAACCTTCCCTTAGCACCTAAATCATTAAAGCGGACTCCATATACATTGTATTTAGCAGCATATACTCCTCCCGTCACGGTTATAAAATCATTGAGACGCTGTGTGTACATCACTCCGGCATTACGTGCCTCACCTATAGAAGGCAACCCTTGAAAGGAATGATAACCACTCAGAATCCCTGTACTATTAATCTGATAAGCACGTCCATCTATATAATCATGTCCGAAAGGATTTCCGGAAAAAGTATAAGGGGATATCTTAGGCATTTCTTCACGGGGAGTAAAATCAAATTTTGGCATCCGCAACGTATCAGATAAAACGGGAGGTGTCAACGTAGGAGGTTCGTTTATAAAATCCATACTTTTATCAGCCTCATTCATCTCATTGATAAACTCATTGATTTTATCTTGCCGGATGATGAGCGTATCCTTGTCATTTTCAACCTGAGCTATGCCATGCAAGGAAAGAATACAAAAGAATAAGAACAAGCCAATGCGTTTCATTTGTAAATGTGTTTTTTCAAAATTACAATTTCCGCATTGACTTTTCCCGTTTCATTAAGACTTAATAAGACTTTTTGACTGTATTCCTCAAAAATGCTATTGATTTACCATAGGAAGTTCCAGCCATTCGGTAGAAATATAATTCTTACTTGAATCTATAGCAATTAATACCTGGTCATTATCCCGATTATAACTGCCGTCATAGGTAAAAGGAGTAATTTTACTATCAAATTCTCCTATAAAAGAAAGTTTTCCATCTTTAGGACTATACCACCATACTTTCTTTTTTGCGCCACTGATTTTAGTCAAGTCAACAGATATCGGATTTCCGGAGTAATTGTATACTAACAAATAATCCTTTCCTCGAGTCGCAATGGCTCTGTCATAACGATTCCCATTCGTACCGGCAATTACACTTTGATCCGGTACACGTTCAAAATAAGGGAAAGTTAACATCAGATTCTTCAGATATTTCATCTGATTGAAGCCGGGATCCTGCATTGCTTTATACCAAGGTTTCTCTATTCCATCAGCTCCATACCCACCGGGTGTACCCGGTTTCAAGAACTGCATGATATTATTATGTCCGTATGTATGTCCGCAAGAGCCCGCAAAAACAGACCAATATCCATAGCGTCTCACATCACAGTCACGCCAGCGTGGCGCCTCTTCAACATTCATCTTTCCGGAGCGCACAAGCCCTCCCCAGATACATACCATCGCTATGTAAATGCCGTTCTGCTCAGCTTTCTGAATAATATAATCCATGTGGTCCCAATACCCGTAAACTCCTTTTCTGTCTATATTCTTAAAATTGAAACCATCTATCATGGAATACTGGCCATAGAAATTCATGGCAGGAACTCCATTTATAGTCTGTACCTGCACCACATTGAAACCTGCCTGACGACAATGTTCCAGATAATAAGCAGCCTCATCTCTATTCAGTTTCTCGGGCAACAGCCATCCTGTATCCCCCAACCAGAAAAAAGGAGTTCCGTCCGCATTCATCAGATAGCGGTTCTCTTTACTTACTTTCAGTTGTCCATGACTCCAAGGCTTATAAACCGACGATTTGCTCTGTGCTGCTGCCGAAAGCAGCCCTCCTTCCACCATCAGAAGAAGGAATAATAATACTAGATTCTTGTTTTTCATTTGTGCATTCATCTTATAAATTTCAAAAGCCCAAAGTAACTTATTCAAGCAGACAATTCTGGGTAATAACTAGTCTTTTTGAGGGAATCTTTTAGCTTCCTCCGCTTTCAGGTTGAGCAAAACTGATTCGGGAACTTTTATGATAGTACCATGCTTATGTCCTTGTGGAATAGAAATCTGATCGTCAATGGGAGTAAAGTTCTTGAAGTCTTTTGTAGACACGGCTCCAAACCGTCCTTCCCGATAAACATCAAAATAAATCAACCATTCATCACCTACTTTCACGGCACACGGACCTTCAGAGTAAGTCGGTGCAAATTTTACTGACGGATCAGCATAAGGTCCTTCTGCCGATGGCCCGGATACACAGAACAAATCACTGTAACCAGGCTTGCGATTGTCTTTTATAATTAATACATAGTCGTTTTTATCACGCTTTACTATAAATCCGTCAATAGAATTAAATCCCGGATCATAAAACGCCTTTGCAGGAGTAAATGTTTGGAAATCCTTGGTCGTGGTATAATAGGCACGGTGACTTTTATTAGCTCCCAAGCTATCGGCTGCCGTATATCTTTCTACAGGAATGGCAGAAGACCAGACAACGATGAACTGTTCCTTTTCATCATCATAGAAAACTTCCGGTGCCCACACATTGTTAGTCAAAGAATCTTTCATCACTTTAATTTCGCGTTGTTCACTCCAATGAATCAAGTCTTTAGAACTGGCATAACCAAATCCCTGTTCTCCATTCCAACTGATTGTCCACACTAAATGGAAAGTTCCATCCGGGCCTTGGGTCATGGACGGATCACGCATCATCGAATTGGGAGCATATTTCTGTTCTTCGGTCTGTTTAGTGAAATAATTATAATAAGGAGTCTTATTTCCTATTTCCGGGGTTTTGTACAAGCTGTAAAAGCCAATAAGGCAAAAACGAAGGAAAAAAACAATTTCATAGCATGCTGTTTTATGATGATTCAATATTTTAAAATAAGACGGAAAAAAGAACTAACTGTACTCTATCCCTCAAAAAAATCACAATAAGACATACTGAATCAAGAAAAAAGGAACTATATTGATTTTTTGTAATTTTTAGGCGTACAGTCAAAATGAGCCTTAAAACATTTACTGAAATAAAAAGGATCTTCAAATCCCACCTTATAAGAAACCTCGGAAACCGTAAATTCACCCTGCCTTAGTAAAACAGCAGCCTTATTCAATCGTTTCATCTTTATCAATTCATTCGGCGAAAAACCTGTTATACCTTTTACCTTCTTAAAAAAAATAGTTCGGCGGATACCCGATAATTCAATAAACCTATCGATGGTAAACGTACTATCTTCATAATTATCATCCAAAATTTTCTCTATTTTATCAAAAAACTCTTTATCAGTTGTATTAGTCACTCTTTCGTCAATAGTAAACTCTTTGGAGAAAAGTTTTTTCAACAACTCCCGCTGTTCCACCAACTTCATCACACGTTTTTGGACGTATTTCAAACTGAAAGGCTTTGTGATATATGCATCCGCTCCACTATCTATACCTTCCAACTCATGCTCAAGAGAAGAGTGTGCTGTAAGCAAAATAATAGGAATATGACAAGTTTGAAAATCCTTCTTCAACTGACGCGTCACTTCAAACCCGTTCATTTCTGGCATCATAACATCACAAATTATAATATCCGGATTTGTATCAATTGCCTTTTGAAGACCTTCCTTACCATCAGCAGCAGTATCTACAATCATACTGCCGCTGAAACCATCCATTAAAAAATCACGTATATCATCATTATCGTCTATTACCAAAAGCCTATATTCTGCCAAAATATTGCTTTCTACAGAAGGAAAGACTTTCTCTTGTTCTACCTGTACAGATTTTACAACCGGACTATCCTCTATGATATCCATATGTGGACGTACAGTAACAAAATTCTCCCCTACATAAGTTTCTTTTGAAGTAGATAATTCCACCTTGAAAATAGCCCCCCCACTGGGGTTATCTTCAAAATAAATTTTCCCTTTATGAACATCCACAAATTCTTTCACTAAAGAAAGCCCGACTCCGGTACCAGATTTAGAAAAGTGAATCTGACTGAATCTGCTGAACAATAAATGTTGTTTCTCCTTAGGTATTCCAATTCCACTGTCTTTTACCGACAGGATACATTTCCGTCTTTTTTCATCTTCCGCCAAGGACAAAATTATACAACCTCCTTTAGGTGTGAACTTAAACGCATTGGAAAGCAAATTATACAAAACTTTATCAATCTTCTTTCTATCAATAAACAAAATAAGTGACTCCATCGAACAATCAAACTGATAATTTATGTTTTTCTGTACAGCTATCTCTTGAAAGCCACCATAAATATCCTGCGTAAAACTTACCATATCTATTTCTTCAAGATCTAGCTTCAATACATCATTTTGAAGTTTTCTAAACTCTAACAACTGATCTATCAGTCGTCTGAGATTCATAGAATTCCGATTCAACACGCTTAATTGCTTATAAGCAGGGACAGGAAGGTCCCCCAGTTCATTCAATCTCTCCACCGCACCCTGAATCAAAGTAAGCGGTGTACGAAACTCATGCGAAATATTTGTAAAAAAACGCAGTTTGTGATTCGTCAATTGCTTCTCAATCTCTACAGCATTATTTAATCGGTTGAATTTTGCAATCAACCGATAAAAGACAAACAATATGAAAATAAACAGCGATACATACACTGTATAAGCCATATTGGACTTCCAAAATGGTGGAGTGATTGTAATTTTCAAAGAAGTCACTTCATCATTCCAGATCCCATAGGAATTGGCTCCCTTTACTTTAAAAGTATATTTTCCAGGTGGCAGATTTTTATATGTAACCGTATTCAAGGAAGCAGGAATACTCCATGACTTATCATAGTTTTCTAAAATATAAGTGTATTGATTCTGTTCGGGATTCTGCAAGTCCAATGTCGCAAATTCTACTGTGAATACATTTTGCTCATAAGTAAGTTGAATTTCTTCAGTATAGGTAATAGATTTCTTTTCTACGGAAGACTCGACTTCATTCCAATCTACTCCGTCAATCTGCAAGCTAGTAACCAGTACTGGAAAAGGGTTCGTATTCGGTTCAAATTTTTCAGGATCAAATATCATCAGCCCATCCAAAGTTCCCCATAACATAATACCATTCTTACATTTAAAACGTGCCCCCTCATTAAAGATATTCGCATAAGCTTTCTGGGCAAACTGATAGCTAATTACCGAATAATCATTCTTACAAAAACGCGACAAACCATTCTCACTGCTTAGCCAAAGATAATCCCCATGTTCCAAAATACCCAAGACATAATTATCCGGCATTCCTTCGCCAATTGTAAAAGAGAGAAACTGATCAGAAGTCCCTTCACGCGCTTCTATATACTTGTCCAGTCCACCTCCGGCAGTTCCAATCCAAATATCTCCATTCGTATCCTGATAAATAGTCTTGATATCATTGCTGCTTAACGAATAAGGTGAAGTTAAATCCATATTATAAAAGACATAAGCATCTGGATTCCGTATCAGTTCTCCCGGATTAAACCTAACAAGTCCGTCAGAAGTTCCACCCCAAATACGCTCTTTATTATCTTGATAAAGATATCGAATCATACTCTTATTTCCTTTACCTGTGATAAAATTTTTAAAAGTAATACCTTCTTTTGTTTCTTGTGCCAATCCTATCCCCCCGTTCTCAAAGGAGGCAACCCAAATTCTATTCTTATTATCCTTCAAAATATGAAAGACAGCATCACTGCACAACGACTCTGGCTTATTTTTTTTATGTGTCAGATGAGCCAATTCGTTATAATTCTCAATATCAAATAAATAAATACCATACCCCTTGGTACCTACCCACATACGCCTTTGATTATCTTCCACCAGTGCATAAGGGTTTATAACCCAATCAATATGTTTTTTCAAGTTCATAGCAGAATCATAGACATACAGTTCCCCATTTTTCAAACCGACCCAGATATTTTCCTTTGAATCCTCATAAATGGAACGTACATTATTCGTCTTGCCGATAATAGTCCCTGCCTCCGGATGTACCACATGTACATATTCAGGACTTTTCACCACCCGTATAATTCCGGCATACTCACTTCCAATCCATATATTTCCCAAGCGGTCTTCAGTTATAGACAATAGATAGTTGGAAGCAAGACTGCTAGGATCCGGCTGGTTAGTGTAATTCACCAACGTCTCATCGACCGGATTATAACAAAATAAGCCAAACCCGTAGGTCACTATCCAGTAAAGCCCGTCAGAACCGGCTAGAACAGCATCTATGGATAACGCGGTCTGCCCTGTACCCATCATCGCAAGATCCTTATTCAAGTCTATATTTATCCTTCGGATTCTGGAATCCTCTCCATTGCAATACCATAATCTACCCGATTTAGAATAAAACCATACACCTTTCTTCTTATCATAAATAATCTCCACGTCCGAAGTGAGATGTTCTTTTTCACAATTTAGTCCAGACTGATGAAAAGTGCCATATGAGATATCATATATCCATACACCTTTGGAGTCAAAGAAAACAAGCAGTTCGTGAGATGACAGACGGAACAAATGAGTCATGGCATCATTAAAAGCCGGAGTTACCTCCTCAAAAATACCACGCTTCATATCATAGATCAACAATTCAGATTCCATTGTGGAGAAATAAATCATTCCCTCTACCTCTATTGCATGAGTGAAATAATATTCATAGGTATAAAACTCTTTAACCTCTCCTTGCTCAGAAATACTTTTCAACCCATTCTTTCCACCTATCCATATTTTCCCTGAACTATCTTCTAGCAAAAAATTACAGGCATCCTCTGCCTGTAAATAACTCTGCTGATCAAAATTTCCATCTTCTTTTTTGTGCAAACGAATTGTCCCAGTTCCTTTTCCCCACAACCATACATCACCACCGGAGGATTCATAGAAATTTTCATGAGCAAGCAATTTGCCATTCTTATCTCTTATGTGAACAAACTGATCACTAATCGGATTATAACAACTGTATTCCTGCTGATAGGTCTGTACCCAAAGGTTACCATCACGCGTGGCATATAGATTTCTAATTCTATGGTCATGCAATATATGCTGATCACCGGTTCGCAATTGATAAGATCGGATATTATAACCGTCATATCTGTTAAGTCCATCAAGAGTCCCCGCCCAAATAAAACCATTCTTATCTTCGGCAATAGCCCGTACTGTGTTTTGTGACAATCCGTTCTTCGAACTTATTTGAGAAAAGTTAATATCGCGTGCATGAAGAACAGACAGGCACAAACTAAGCAAAAGCAATGATATAGCCTTTTTCATACAATATGTTTTTATAGTATTAGAATACAAAGGTAATATAAACAGGAAAATAATACAATATTATCCCTCGAAGCTTTGTGTTCCCTGCAACACATTTTCGCCACAATAATCTATTTTACAACAGGTTATAAAAACATGGAATTGCGTTCACGTACGTAATTACTGTTTTTTGGACTCGTTTGCATTTTTTACGACAATGCTTCGGTTTACTTTTGTGAAAAATCACTTTTGTGTAACATAAATCTCTAATCGTTATGAAAGACAAAACATTAAGTTCTAATTATTCATTTAAAGGAACGATTTGGCTGTTCATGCTGGTCTTATCCTCCTTTATGTATGTAGCGAATGCTCAACAAAGAAATGTACAGGGCATGGTTACCGATCCAAATGGTGAACCTATTATCGGTGCCAGTGTTGTTGTAAAAGGTACAACCAATGGTACTATAACAGATTTTGATGGAAAGTTCACCCTCTCTAATGTTCCCGAAAAAGGGATTATCACTATAACTTATATAGGATATAAAGGACAAGACATTCCAGTAGCTGGAAAAAGTACATTGAAAGTAACTTTGGCAGAAGATACAAAAACGCTGGATGAAGTAGTGGTAGTAGGCTATGGCACACAGAAAAAAAGCGATGTAACAGGGTCAATGGTCAGCGTAGGAGCCAAAGAACTGAAATCCCGCCCAACAGCCAATGTATTTGAAGCCATGCAAGGTAAAGCCGCTGGTGTGGATATACGCACCAGTGACCGTCCGGGAGAAGTTGGAGATATATTTATCCGTGGTTCCCGCTCTCTGTCTGCTTCCAGTCAGCCTCTCTATGTTGTAGACGGTGTACCTTTAAATGGTACCGTAGGAAAAACTCATGAAGAGAATTTAGACAACGTAAGCCCCCGTGGTGGTACACTGGAAAGTTTGAATCCTTCTGATATTGAATCCGTCGAAGTGCTGAAAGATGCTTCTGCTACAGCTATCTATGGTTCACGTGGTGCCAATGGTGTCATTTTAATTACCACCAAAAGAGGCAAGGAAGGTAAATTTACTTTCAGTTATGCAGGCTCTGTTTCCACAGATAACATCAAAGACCGTACTACTTGGATGAGCGCCGGTGATTATCTGACTTGGCGTCGTTGGGCCTATTATTATTCCGATCCAAACAAATATCCGCGTGGCGATGAACCGACCATTGAAAATGACAAACAAATATTCAACGCAGCCAGTGATCCATATGCCTGGGCAAATATTGAACGTGGATGGTCTGGCAATACTTGGGACGGTTCAAAAGTACAAACCACAGACTGGGCCGATTATGTAACTCAAACAGGTATTACCACCGAACATACTATCAGTGGCTCAGGCGGTAGCGAAAAAAATCATTCGTATGTATCTTTTGGTTGGTTGAAAAACGAAGGAACAATCAAAGGTCAAGATTATACCCGTTACACCGCTAAAATAAATAATGACATGAAACTGACAGAATGGCTAACCTTGGCTGCCAGCATAAATGCCACTTACAGCGTACAAAATTATGGTATGTCGAATGACGGTGGTACTACCAGTGGACCGAGAAGTGCATATGCAGCCGCCATGCGTAACCTACCTTATGCCGTAGCTTATGACGATGAAGGAAAACGAATTGAATATCCAGGTGCTGACTCAAAAATTAAAACTGTAATAGATGAATGGAATTATTCAACCGATGAACGTAAAGTATTCCGTGCATTAGGAAGCTTCTATGCACAGTTAAATTTCGGCAAAATATGGAAACCTTTGGAAGGTCTTTCTTATAAACTTAATTTTGGTCCGGATTTCCGTTACTATCGCCGTGGAATGTTCAATTCTGCAGAAAGTACAAACCGTGAAGGTTTAAACTATGCTTCACTGACCAAAAGCACAGACTTCTCATGGACACTGGATAATCTTATATACTACAACCGTACCATTGGCAAACATGACTTCGGCTTTACCTTCTTACAAACTGCTACAAAATATGAATATGAAGCCAATAATATGAGTGGTGAAGGTATTCCTTTGGAAAGTTCCTTATGGAATGCTTTCAAATCACTAAGTTCATTAAAAAGTTGGGAATCCTCACTGACTGAAAAGCAATTGCTTTCCTACATGGCTCGTATGAATTACACCTATAAAGGGCGCTATATGCTAACAGCTTCTGTCCGTCGTGACGGTGCTTCTCAATTAGCAGATGGTCATAAATGGGCTACTTTCCCTTCTGTAGCTCTTGGATGGCGCATAGATCAAGAAGAATTTCTGAAAGAAATTTCTTGGATCAGCCAATTGAAACTTCGTCTGGGTTATGGTGTTACAGGTAATTCAGCTATTACTCCTTATCAAACCAAAGGAGGCATCTCTAGTTTATATTATCCTTTTGGCCCAAATCCTACACAAGGTTATATAGCATACGAAAACGAAGCAGGTATTACCAACACATTAGCTAACCAAAATTTAGGTTGGGAAAAAACGGCCCAATGGAACATTGGTGTGGATTTTAATTTCTTTAACGGCCGCATTAATGGTATCGTAGATGTTTATACGTCTAAAACCACTGACTTGTTAATGGCTCAAAGTATTCCTACCCTGACAGGTTATGCCCGCACTTATGCTAACGTGGGCAAAACCAAAAACTTTGGTTACGATCTGACGTTTAATTTTGTTCCTGTCCGCACCAAAGATTTTGAATGGAATATCGGAGTAAATGCCGCTTACTCCCGCAATGAAATCGTTTCACTAGCTAATGGCAAAGAAGATGATCCGGCTAATGGCTGGTTTATCGGTGAAAGTACCAACAGTATCTATACATATGAATCCGCAGGTCTATGGAAAGAAGAAGATCGTGCAGATATGGAAAAATTCAATGCCAATGGACATGACTTCCAAATTGGTATGGCACGCCCTGTAGACCAAAATGGCGATTACAAAATCGACGCCAACAATGACCGTACTATTGTAGGCCATTACGATCCTCGATGGACACTTGGATTAAATACGAACTTCACTTATAAAGGATGGGATTTAGGCATACAGCTCTACGGGCGTATGGGATTCAAATATTATGATTCCTCCGTATGGGTAGGCGGACGCTATAATGTTCGTGACTATGACTATTATAACGAAAACAACAAAAATGCAGCTCATCCTAAACCTATTTACGATGAAGGCGGAAAAGATGCGTACTACAACGAAACTTATTTAAAAAACGGTTCTTATCTAAAGATTCGTAACATTTCGTTAGGTTATACTTTCCCGAACAGACTGTTAACCCATACAGGTCTTAGCGCTTTACGCATGTATGCTCAGATTAAGAATCCGGGGTATATTTTCAGCGGCTGCAAGACATTAGATCTGGACACATATAGTAATACCTACAACAGCGGCTTTACTTTTGGCTTAAACTTGAGTTTCTAAATCAAACTAATAAAAAAATTATTATGAAATTAAATAAACACATATTAGCAAGTGTATTGGTAGGCGCACTAGCCACACCAGCCCTCACTTCCTGTTCAGATTTCTTAGATGAAAATCTAACAACTGAACGCAATACCGATTTTTTTGACACCAATGAAGGCGTACAGTCACTGGCAACCGCTATTTACTATAACCTTCGTTTCCATCATTCTTTCGAATGGGCATTCTCTACTACAAATTATGGAACAGACGAGTTCATAGTAGGAAACGATGGCAGCAACGCCATGTGGGATAGTTATATAGCCAATCTCAGTTCAGACATCGCCACAGTAAATATCAACACCACACATGCCTACGATGTATGGGATAATATGTATTCCGGTATCTCTTCCGCCAATCTTTTGCTAGAGAAACTGGAGAATTATTCGGGAAGCAATAAGAACGAACTGTCCGGCGTAGCCCACTTTATCCGTGGATTCAACTACTTTAAGCTAGTCAGCCAATACGGTGGTGTACCTATCAAACTGGCTTCTTCCAATACAGTGGAACGCGAATTTTCCCGCGCCTCAGCGCAGGAAGTTATGGAACAGGTATTCAGTGATCTGACAGCCGCTTATGGTGAACTTCCTGAAAATGAAGCAGAAGAAGGTCGTCTTACCAAGTACGCAGCTGCCCATTTCCTTGCCAAAGCATATCTATGGCGTGCCAGTGAACTCAATGACAATTGGAATTCCAGTACAAAAAGCAGTGATTTGACCAATGTTGTCAAGTATGCGACAGAAGTCATCAGTAAACACCCGCTAGCTCCCAACTTCAAAGATTTATGGAATTATACAGAAGTCGATGGTCCTAATGAGCAACTGAATGAAATCATACTAGCAGCCCAACGCACTTCTGCCGATGCCACCAAAGGGCAGTACGGTAATGAGCAACACCTTTATTTTTGCAGCCAATACCGCGACTTACCAGGTATGGCCCGTGATATTGCCGGTGGGCGTGAATACAACCGTCTGCGTACCACATACTATTCTTATAATGTATATAACCATCTGAACGATTCCCGCCTTTGGAAAACCTTCCGTACCAAACAAAACGGTAACCGTTCTGCTTGGAATGCCGGAGGCGTGGACTATGTAGCCGGCGACCGCTCTGTCATGTTCTTACTGAACAAACCCGGTGACAGTCGTGTTACCGCCCCCCAAAGCAATGCCACCTTGGCTGATGCTGAAACAAAGAAACCCGTTTCCACTGTCTTCGCACTCTATCCAGCTGGAACTACTGCTACAGATAAAGTTCTGGAAGACGATGCTTACATTAAATACTATGCCACTTGCAGCAAATATGCCGATGGCTCACGTAAATCCATTTCCGAAGAACAAGGTAATCGCGATGGTATTTTGGCGCGATCAGCAGAAGACTATTTCTTCCTTGCTGAAGCCTATATCCGCCAAGGAGACTACTCTAAAGCGGCAGAATATCTGAATGTCATTCGTCGCCGTGCTGAATGGAAAGCAGGTGAAGACCGCCAGGAACACGTAGATGGTGGGGCCGCCTTCCATGAAGGTTCTTTGGGATGGGGTATTTGGGGTGCTGATGCTGAAATTTCTACTTACTGTAATCGCAGTTCCTATTATGAATCAAACAATCTGCAACTAGGCTCACTGGATGCTATTCCATCCAATCTAGAAGTAACAGATATCACTTCCATTGCTTCTTTACCAGCAGAAGATCAGGCTATCTGTGAGAAGTTGGGTTACAGTAGTGCTTATGATGTGGCCATGTGCTTTCTCTTAAACGAAAAAAGTCGTGAAATGATGGGTGAATTTGTCCGTTGGGAAGACTTGGCACGCACAAAAACATTGGAAGCTCGTGTAAAGGCCTACAACAAGAATGCAGCTCCAAACTTTAATCCAAACAAGCATTATCTGCGTCCGATACCACAAACTTTCCTTGATATCATCCAAAAAGATGGTCATGCGCTGACAACTGAAGAAAAGAGTGCTATGCAGAATCCTGGCTATTAATTATAAAATCAACGGAAACTCATCTGAAGTAACCAAAGGTGAGTTTCCGTTACTTTATCCAGCTTATGAAAAGAATCTATTTAACACTAGGAATAATAACCGTACTAGGAGTATCTTCATGTCAACAAGCTTCACAATCAGTTGCTTCGGCAAACGATACCAACACCCCGTTACATTTATTAACTCCAGACTATTCCATCCCCTACAAAGAATGGAATATAACTGAAATCAAACAATGCCTTGATCGTATATTCTCTTATCTTGACCAAACAACTCCACCTCGCGTTATTGACCGAAAATCCGGAAAAGAAATAACAGACTATACACAAATCAACCAATATTCACAACTGGAAAGAGGAAACTTTCGACTGGCTAGTTATGAATGGGGAGTTACCTATTCAGGTATGATGGAAGTGGCACATGCTACAAGTGACTCCAAATATCAAGAATATGTATCAAAACGATTTCGTTTCTTATCAGAAATGGTTCCTTACTTCAGCCGTCTCACTCAAGAATATAATGTAGTAGACGGACAGATGCGACAAATCATACAACCCAGTACCTTGGACGATGCCGGAGCTATGTGTACAGCCATGATAAAGATGCAACGTATCCTTCCCGATTTAAACTGTAAATCCATAATTAATAACTACATGGATTTTATAGAACATAAAGAATACAGACTGCAAGACGGAACTTTCGCCCGGATGCGTCCACAAGCCAATACACTTTGGCTAGACGATATGTATATGGGAATTCCCGCACTTGCACAAATGGGGATTTACACCGGGGAAAAGCATTACTTCGATGAAGCGGTCCGTCAGATTCTTCAGTTTTCCAAACGTATGTTTGTAGAAGAGAAAGGACTCTACATGCACGGATGGGTAGAAGGCGCAAGCACTCATCCGACTTTCCATTGGGGACGTGCCAATGGATGGGCATTACTAACATTGACCGAGGTACTTGAAGCACTTCCTCAAGAACATACCGAATGGAAAAATATCCTAAAACTTTATAAAGCACATGTAGCAGGAATTGCCGCCTGTCAGTCGGGCAATGGATTCTGGCATCAATTACTAGATAGAAACGACTCATATTTGGAAACATCTGCTACAGCCATTTACGTATATTGCATTGCACGTGGTATCAACAATGGCTGGCTGGATGCAGTATCATACGGTCCTGTAGCACAATTGGGATGGAGTGCCATATCCACTCAAATCAATGAAAAAGGACAAGTTGAAAATACCTGCGTCGGTACCGGCATGGCTTTTGACCCAGCATTTTACTATCATCGTCCGGTAAATGTATATGCAGCACATGGATATGGACCAGTTTTGTTGGCAGGAGCTGAAATGATTAATTTACTAAATAAATATTACCCCAAAATGAACGATAGTGCCGTACAATTTTATACCACAAAGCAAAATGCATTAAGACCTATATTTGGAGTGGACGGACAAGAATTTTAAAGGTATTGGTTACAAAATAAGAAGTTGATAAAAGCATGGAATCCCTGCATCGCCTCAAAATTCTCACGATTCACATAAGTTTCACCAAATTTCAACGCACGAATCAATTTGAATGTCATATCCAGGTTCTGGGTATAAATAGAAGAAGTCAGCCCATATTCACAATCATTAGCCCAGGCAATGGCGTCTTCCACCTCTGTAAACTCAACAACCGGAAGTACCGGTCCAAAAGTTTCTTCCTGAATAATATCCATCTTTTGGGTACAATTAATCAAAATCGTCGGTTCAAAGAAATATCCTTTAGTACCGATACGATGACCACCGCATAGCAACTCAGCTCCCTGCTCAATAGCTTTTTTCACTTTCTCTTCTACTGATTTCAGTGCATTGGCATCAATCAACGGACCCATATCGAGGTCTGTATACTGATTCGGATCACCCACTTTCACCTGCTTGAATCCTGCCAACAGTTTCTCAAGGAAAGCCTCTTTTATACTAGAATGTACATACACGCGCTCACAGCAATTACATACCTGTCCTGTATTAATAACACGCGAAGCAATAATGGATTTTACAGCTAAATCCAAATCTGCATCCGGCATTACAATACCGGGAGCCTTCCCTCCCAATTCCAAAGAAACCTTCGTCACATTGGCAGAAGCGGCTGCCATGGTCTGTATTCCAGCCTCCACACTTCCGGTCAGACTAACCATACCTACTTTAGGGTTAGCAGCCAGTTCATGTCCAATCACCGAACCACGACCGTTCACCAGATTGAATACACCTTTAGGCAACCCAACTTCATCTACAATCTGTGCGAAAACATACGCATTTTCCGGTGTCAGCTGACTCGGCTTTACCACAATTGTATTCCCCGTCAACAGAGCAGGAGCGGCCTTACGGGCAATCAAGAAAAAAGGGAAATTCCAAGGCAGGATGCCTGTTGTCACCCCAATAGGTTTCTTAAAGACAAATATATTTTCGTGAGGACGGTCACTAGGAATAATTTCCCCTTCATAGCGACGGGCCCATCCGGCCATATAATCAAGGTAATCAGCCGTAAATAACACCTCTACATTAGCTAATCCTCTTGTTTTTCCACCCTCCCGGATGATAATATCAGTCAATTCCTGCTCCCGCTTGCGGATACCTTGTGCAATCCGAGTTAAATAGCCGGCGCGTTCAATAGAGGTAAGACTTTCCCAAGAAAGCTGTGCCTTCACGGCGGCATTTATAGCTGCTCGTGCATCTTCCGGTGTGCCATCAGGCATTTTAGATATCACTTCTTCCGTAGAAGGGTTCAATACATCAATCCACTTAT
>PPYE01483177.1_pt1 | contig 23526 bp, 14 predicted proteins | sample 1559881 | NCBI WGS metagenome assembly PPYE01 (sample SAMN08240022, study PRJNA423297) | Human gut metagenome, whole genome shotgun sequencing project. | reverse complement strand
AAGTAAACTCACGGTCATCCTCTTCATCGTAGTAACGAATGAGTCGGAATGACTCGGGATATTTCTTCTCTGAGAGATATCCCGACAGTTTCACTTCAGCATCGGTCAGTACATACTTAGGTACCCTGCGCTTCCATTTAACCGTTGTGCATTTCAAGTTCGTCTTAGCTCTGACAACGAAAAAGGAACCTGTCAGGTGAATCCGATATAGTTCCTTAAAAGAGTCATAGGCCCTGTCGAATATATAATAAGCATTTGGTTCATAATGGATTGAACACATCGCCGTAGAGTCATGTTTTGATGCTGCGGTTACAGTATAGAAGGCTGGAACTTGTACTTCAATGTCATATAAAACATGAGCTTTGACGCCTCCTTTCTTTCTTCGGAACTTCGCCCATGGAAATGTGGATAAACACAACGGAATGGTTGTTGAATCAAAAGCATACTTATTTCCTGGAATTTCCAATATATTGGTTGCTCGCCTTTCGCAGGCTTCCTTCATTATATAGAACGCGAAGTCTTCAAAGATTCTGTAGTCACGATTCTGATTAGCATACGCGAGAGTGGCTTTGGCTATTGGATTACGTCCCAGACCAAGATGATATTGCTTGGCCCGATGCGCTTCAAAAGCAACAATTAGGTCGCGAAGACTTTCACGATTGCTCAGTTGTCCGAACATCATAGCAAGTAACTGATTCCAGCAGGTGAATTGCTTCACGTAGCGATTACCATCATACTTGCGAACAAAGTTATTGAACTGTGTTCTGTTCAGAAAAGCGGTAAGTTGAGCGAGTACGTATTTATTTTGGTTCATAAACGGTCTTCTATTTGACCGCTAAGCTACGAATTCAAATCCGTTTCATTCAGAAATGCCACTTAAAAGACTGTATTTCAATAATTTCAAAGACCGATTAGCCAACTTTTATTGGACAGTAGTGATAATTCTTTATGATTAACAAAAAATGCAGAAGATATGTCATTTATACCTTCTGCATAATATTTCAAATATCCCAGTAATTACCACCCTGTATTTTGGGTAATTCTTCCTTTGTTCAAATCAACTTCTGATTGAGGAATAGGCCACCAATAGTCTTTTTCCGTATAATCCACTCGAGTAGCAGGAGTATATACCTTACGTTGAGGTGTTCCTGATGAATAATCTCTATACTCCAAACCTACAATAGGTTTGTTCATCTCTTCCAACAAAATTTTCCAACGACGCAAATCATACAATCTCAATCCCTCTTGGGCAAACTCTACCCGGAATTCATTGCGAATCAAGTCTCTTAAACTTCCCTGATACAAATTGTTTACAGCCCAGTCAATATCATTTGTATTTTGAGCACGATCTCGAATGACTTTCAACAAATCTTTCGCTTCATTTATATCACCCCCAGTTTCTACCAAGGCTTCAGCACGCAACAAATAAGCTTCCGCATAACGAAATATAATAAATGAGTTATAAGTAGTCCAAGTTTCTTCTCCCTGGCAATACTTTTTCCATGAAAAACCTGTCATTGTTTTATTCCATTCAGATCCAATACCATCACCAAGTACATCACCCTCCCAGACTTCGGCATCCTGTAAGCGTCCATAATCTTTTGACGGATCAAAATAGGCTTTTCCATCCTTCTTTATTATATTATCAGGAACTGTATTGTAATATTTATTACGTAACATCATACCTGGCACATAAATACTAGCATATAACCTAGGATCTCTATTCAAATAAGGCATTTTTTCATCTTTAGCCCCAATATATTCATAAGAATTCACTAAAGAACCCGTAGGTACAGTTACACAAAAACCGACAATAGACTGATTATACCAATTGCCCCATCCATTCGTTTTATCTTTGGAATATCCTTTGCACAATAGAACTTCATCTATATCCTCACAACCTTCAACAAATAAATCATTATATTCACCTAATATAGGAGCTGTTTTCAGAATCTCTTCAGTCTCTTGTAAAGTAATCTGATAATAGTCTTTTTTATCCAAATAACCGGCGGCATAGGAAGCAGCTCTAGCCCTTAACAAACGAGCTGCCGTTTGTCCAAACCTAAATTTAGAAGAGGGAACTGCAGGCAATCCTTTGATGGCAGTTTCCAAGTCATCTATAACAAACTGAAAAACACTTTCTATGTCCTCAACCTGCTTTAAATCTTCTGCTTCAGCTACAGTTGCAGGATTTGAGGTATAAAACATAATTCGACCATAGGTCGCGACTAAATCCAAATAAAAGAAAGCTCTTACCGCCTGTGCTTCTCCTAAAATACGGTTACGCTCTTCATCTTCTTTTCCTCCAGGCCATTCCATTCGGTCAATATTATCTATCACATTATTAGCACGCTGAATAGATATATAATCCCGCTTCCACCTATCTGTCGATAGCGAAGATTGAGAACTTCCAAATCCTAAGACCAAATCATATCCCCAGTTCCAGCTTTGATTAATCAAACCATTATCAGACACTCCGTCCATCCATAAAGCATAATTATCATAATTAAAGCGATCATACACTCCATTCAAAGCTTTTTCATAATCATTTACGGAAGTAAAATATCCATCTGGACTCACAAATCCTTCAGGCTCCAAATTAATATTATCATAACAACCGCTCATTAATCCGGTCAACAAACACATAGCCCCACACAATAAGGTTTTTCTATATCGTATCATAATATTCCATTTTTATTAGAAATTAATATTCACTCCAAAATTCACAATCTTAATAGCAGGATAAGAAGCTAATCGTCCATTGCTTGTTTCAGGATCTAATCCCTGAGGAAGACTACTAAATGTCAGCAAATTAGATCCAGACACATATACTCTCAAACGATTGATTTTTAGTTTTTCAGTCCACTTAAGAGGGAATGTATAGCCCAATTGAAGATTTTTCAAACGCAAATATGAATTATTCTTCAAAAAGAAGGAGTTATAAGTAGATGTATTCCGATTATTAGCAGCTTCCAGACGAGGCATAGAAGCATCTCCACGCTGATTATCATCAGTCCATCTGTCACGCCAATGAACACCTGTAAACACTTCATAATTGGGGCCTTCTACAAACTCTTTTTCCAAAATCAAATTTGCACCAGCTGCACCTTGGAATAAGACACTCAAATCAAATCCTTTATATTCTGCCATTAAATTCAAACCATAATTAAATGATGGAATGTTAGGACGGTAAATTTTTCTATCATCAGGGTCAATTGTACCATCCTGATTTATATCGACAAATTTAACATCACCAGCCTTCAATACATCCATACCACGGGGATCTGATTTATACTTTGATTTATATTCTGCCAGTTCCGTATCATTAGCTATCAAACCATCAGCCTCATAAATATAAAAAGCATTTAAAGGACTACCTTCCGCTTCAATAGACCAGCCACTTTTATGACGATCATCCCCTGCTCTGTCAACCCATTCATTATGGTTATATGCCACATTTGCAGAGATAGAAAACTTAAAGTCTTTTATTGTCTTACGGAATCCAAGCATTGTCTCAATACCTGTATTACGTACAACTCCCACATTCTGCTCTGGAGCATCTAAACCAATAAAATAAGGGATGGCTAGATTCAATAATATATCTTTTGTATCTTTTGTATACCAATCAATTTCACCAAAAATTTGATTATTCCATAATCCAAAATCTAAACCGATATTTGTTTGTTCTACAGTTTCCCAGGTAATATTAGGATTAGACATTTGAGTCTGACGAACGGCAGTTACCAAAGAACCATCTAAGGCTACATTTTCAGTGCCATACTGAGTTAGATATTTAAATTGCCCTATACGCTCATTTCCGGTCTGGCCCCAAGAAGCTCTTAATTTTAAATTATCAATCCATCCTAATCGTTTGATAAAACCTTCTTCAGACAAACGCCAAGCAGCAGAGAAAGAAGGAAAAATTCCCCATTTATGTCCTTTAGCAAAACGAGAAGAACCATCGGCACGTAAATTCGCTTCAAATAAATATTTATCTTTAAATCCATAATTCAATCGACCAAAGAATGAATTAATTCCCCACAATGTTGGACTTCCTTCTGCAAACTGACTATCAGCTGAGCCTAAAGAAACATCTGGTAATGCATCAGAAATCAGATTTTTACGCTCTGCCTTAGACCAGTAATTACGATAAGATATTTGTTCCATACCATAAAGAATAGCAATGTCATGCGTTTCTGCTATTCTTTTCTTATAATTTGCAAGAAAACGTAAAGTCAACTGATAGCTACTATTTCTCTGGTCTACAACGCTATTTTGCTTATTACTTTCAGATACCAACTCACCATTCTCGTTATAATATTTGTAGTTTTTATAATGGGTCTTACGTCTATCCCATATTCCATTTAAAGAAGCACTACCCGTAAAAATCAAATCCTTCATAGGTTCAAAATCAACCTTAACCTGTCCATATACAACATCCTTATTATAACGGTCTTCACCTACAGCCTCTAAATCAGTATAAGATAATACATTCAGATTCTGACTATCCAATGCATAGCTACCATCTTCATGACGATTGGGTGCAGTAGGTTGCATAGCCCAAGCTCGATATTGTGCATCACCAAGTCTTTGCGGCCATAAACGATCAATATGACTATATGTCAAGCTACTACCAATTTTCAAATATTTATTGATATTTAAATCCATATTAGCCCTATAATTATAGCGCTTATAATCTGTATTTTGAGTTAATCCTGGCTGATTCAAATAATTAAAGGACAACAAAAAACGGGATTTATCTGTTCCACCATTTACATTCAAAGAATGTTCTGTAATATAATTACTTTTATATACTTCATCAGGCCAATTATGGTAAGTATATTTATAAGGATTCACTCCATTCTCGACATTCGTAATATCATCTGGTTGATATTTAATTGATTGACCAGCATGTAATAATGCCTCATTTACCATTTCCATGTATTCACGAGCTGTAACTTGCTCAGCCTTCGTTGCACGATCCTGAAATCCAATAGATCCATCATACGAAATATTAAAACGACCTTCTTTCCCATGTTTAGTTGTTACCAGAATAACACCATGAGCTGCACGAGAACCATAAATAGACGCCGAGGCTGCATCTTTTAATACTGAAATATTTTCAATATCCGAGGCAGGAACTTGGCTCAATGACATTTCTACTCCATCGACCAGCACTAATGGTTTAGTTTCCCCTGTAGTACCAACTCCACGTAAATAAATATCAGGATCATCTGCTCCCGGAGCACCACCTCGGTCAATAATTGTAATACCAGGACTTAATCCTTGGAGCGCTTTTGTGGGATTCACAACCGTCATCTTTGAAATTTCATCTCCTTCCAATTTAGAAACAGCCCCAGTTGTAGTCACTTTTCTTTGAACACCGTATCCCACTACTACAACCTCATTCAAAGCTTGTGAATCCTCTTGTAATTTTACAACAATACTGTTCCGCTTACCAACCACAATCTCTTGAGAATTAAAACCAATATATGTGATTTGAAGAACTGGCTTATCTCCTTGCAACTCCAACGAAAATTTACCTTCAAAATCAGTAATAGTGCCATTTGCAGTACCCTTTTCTAAAATATTAGCACCAATAATAGCTTCACCTGAGTTATCCGTAACTACACCAGTAACCACCTTTTTTTGTAAAGTTAAGGCAATAGCAGAATCTATATTACCTATAAATAACAGACACAAACAAATCCAAATCATCGATTTGCTAAATAAAATTTGTTTTTTCACCATGATAATTTAAGGTTTAAAGATTATTATTAAGTTTATCATTAATTCTATTAGACAGTCTAGAATCATACCTTAAGGTGGTACAATTTCTCTTTTTAAAAACAAGTGTTTTTCATCATTTATATAATTCATAATTCCTGATAATAAATAGATTAAACAATCACTACACAGCAAAAGTAAAAGGAAACAAAAACAATTTTGGATAATACAGTACAAAAGAACAACAATACAATAAAGGCATATTATTTTATCCTTTCATGTACGAAATTACCACTACATATGAGTAAGATTATAAACAATTGCAAGTCCTCCTTCACTTGTTTCCTTATACAAAGAAGGCAAATCATGTCCTGTCTGCTTCATGACCATTACTGCCTTATCAAAAGACACTCGATGCTTACCATCTGTCAAACACGCATATACAGCAGAATCCAATGCACGGGTAGCAGCATAGGCACTACGTTCTATACAAGGAATCTGTACCAACCCACATACTGGGTCACACGTCATACCTAAATGATGTTCTAATCCCATCTCTGCTGCATATTCAATTTGAGCTACAGTTCCTCCCGACAACTGGCAAGCAGCCGCAGCCGCCATCGCACAAGCTACTCCAACTTCTCCCTGACAGCCAACCTCTGCGCCAGAAATAGAAGCATTACACTTCACCACATTACCGAACAATCCAGCGGTAGCAAGTGCCCTGATCATACGCTCTGAAGAATATCCATACGTCTTCCACAAATGATACAACACTGAAGGAAGCACCCCACAAGAGCCACAAGTAGGAGCAGTCACGACCGTTCCTCTGGATGCATTTTCTTCACTAACCGCAAGTGCATACGCAAACACCATACCTTTATCATTCAAGGTGCCTTTATAACCTTTTGCCCTTATATAATAAGAAGAGGCCTTTCTTCTCAATCCTAATCCTCCTGGAAGCACTCCTTCTGCATCCAACCCTCTTTCAATAGAATTACACATCGTGCTCCATACCAACTCAAGATATTGCCAGAAAGATTCATCCTCACACTCCTTCACATACTCCCAATAAGATTTTCCAGTCCGTTCACAATAGGATAAAATAGTCGACAAAGTAGTAAACGGGTAATTCGCCGAAACCACCTTATCTCCAAGTTGTCCTGTTTCTTCAGCCAAGGCCCCTCCCCCCACACTAAATACAGTCCATTCCTGCACCACGCTATCATTGACATCATAAGCCTTAAAGCACATGCCATTGGGATGAAAAGACAATTGTTCCTGCGGTTTCCAAACCAAAGAAACGGGAGCCAATTCACTCAACACATCTATAATTGCCACATCCGTCATGTGCCCCTTCCCCGTTGCCGCCAAACTCCCATATAGAATAACCTCAAAACGTGCGGCAAAAGGATTCTTCTCCGCAAAAATTCGTGCAGCTTTAGAAGGCCCCATTGTATGACTACTTGATGGTCCCATACCTATCCGATAAAGTTCCTTTAATGATTCCATCTTTTTTTCAACAAAGAAAACTGAAGTTATCCAACTAAAAGAAAAGAATTATACAAATAAAAGAAAATCAAGACTTTACCTGTTTTTATCCTGTTTTTGTACGCAATTATCCAAGTTTTAAAAACTTATCATCGCGACGAATAAAACTTCCTGCCAGATTTGCGAAGCACAAACATTCTTTCTAAACTTGTAATGAAAAACATCAAAACTATGAATAAAATATACCTTTCCATCTTATTCTTTCTGACAACTATCAGTAGTTTCGGACAAAAAATGTTTTCTACCTCTTATACTATGAATGACGGACTTTCTGCAAACCGTATTTATAGTATTGTACAAGATTCTTGTGGATTTATCTGGATTGGAACAGACGACGGATTAAACAGATTTGACGGCATCCACTTCAAAAATTATCAATTTTCTAATATCATCAGTGAAACAAGCAGTAATAGTGTACGGAAAATATTCATAGACAGTAAAAAAAGAATGTGGGTAGGGCTGGATAACGGAATTGTCATCTACAATCCACAAGATGATAGTTTTACCCCGTTCAATGCAAAAACTAAAAAACAGAAAAGTATCAAATCTTTTATCACAGACATATTAGAAGACAAAGATCATAACATCTGGATTGCAACCAATGGGGATGGAGTTTTCAAATTCACCTTAAAAGGAATAGGAGAAAAAGGAAATTTAAAAGTCTTTCGTTCTGCTCAAGATGGGCTAATCCAAGATCAGATCATGACTCTTTGTGAAGACAGTAAAGGAAATATCTGGATGGGAAGCTATTCAAAAGGTATCAGCTGTTACAACAAACAAAAATTCATCAACTATACAAAAGAAAACTCCTCATTGTCAGACAACTCTATCCAACGCATTTTAGAAGATTCACATGGCAATATCTGGATTGGAACATTCCAACAAGGTATAGATTTATTCAATGAAAAACAACAAAGTTTTACCAACTTCAACGACAATTCTTCCAGTCAGTTATTATATCACATCCATGATATGCTGGAATATGCCCCTGGAATGCTACTCATTGCGACAGATAACGGAGCGAACTATTTCAACACAGAAAGTAAAACCGTATTACCGGCTGACGCTCCCTACCTAGCTCTTAGATTCAGGTCCAATAAGTTCATTTATAGTATGTTTATTGACCGGGAAGAAAGTTTATGGTTAGGTTCTTATTTCTCTGGAGTAGAATTTATTTCCATTTTTCAGAGTAATTTCAACTATTATACATGTGGAGAAAAAGAAGGAAAAGTAATTAATGCCATTGTAGAAGACAAAAATGGCAACTGTTATATCGGTACAGACGATAATGGTATTTTCTTTTTAGATATAAAGACCAGACAGATAAAACCTTTTCATACTGCAAAAGATATTCAATCAACATATTATTGTATACATGACCTGCTTTTAGACGACGACATTCTATATGCAGCAACTTATGAACGAGGACTTGAAGCCTTTCACCTGAAGACAGGAAAAAAAGTTACATACCTTCACCATTCACAGGACACAACATCGCTTCCTTCATCTAAAGTGTTCAAACTCTACAAAGCCAGCAATGGCAAAATATACATCGGCACAGCAACCGGAATGTGTTATTTTAATACCGACTCTGAAACATTTCATCCAATTCATGGATTAAAAAGCAGAGTACAAACCATTGTAGAAGACCATCAAGGGATTATTTGGGCTGGAAGCAACATCGATGGACTTATAGCCTATGACATAAAGAATCAACAGTCAACTATTTATACACACAATGCAGACTCTTCTTCTTTACCTAAAAACAGTATCACAACATTAGCCATAGATAATAAAAAAAGGCTATGGGTAGGAACGCTAGGTCAGGGATTATGTCTTTACGACAAACAGAATGACAAATTCATAAGATACAATCATCTGCCCTTGCCTAATCAAATCATTTCTTCCATCATACCTAAAGGAAATGTATTATGGATTTCAACCAACAAGGGACTGGTATCTTTTAACCCTGATCAGGGAACTATCAAAACCTACTCCCAACCCAATGGATTATCGAACGAACAATTCACTCCCAATGCAGGAATTGAACATTCCAATGGAGAGATTCTGTTAGGTACATCGGACGGATTCTGTATTTTTCAGCCGCAAAATCTGCAAGAGAATTCTACAAAATCCTCTCTTATACTCACAGATATAAGCCTATTTGGACAAACTCTACAACCTGGTCCAAATTCTCCGATAAAACAATCTACTGTATACACTCATGAACTAGATTTAAGTCATGCGGAAAACATGATCAGTTTTAATTTTGCTTTACTCAGCTACATTGCTCCACAAGAAAATGAATACCAGTACATGTTAGAAGGAGTAGACAAAAACTGGCAAAAAAGTAAGGGAAATAAAAATCAGATTTCTTATAGCAACCTCGCTCCGGGAGAATATACATTACGGGTAAAAGGAAGTAACAGTGATCAAATAAAAGCAGAAAATGAACTCATGCTGCACATTACTATCCACCCGCCTTTCTTACTTTCTCTTCCAGCCTATATCCTTTATGGATTTATCATACTCGCACTACTTTTCTGGAGCATAAAAAGTTACATACGTAAAAGCCAGAAAAAACAGAATGCTCATTTAATGAGACTAAATAATGAGAAAGAAAAAGAACTATATAACTCAAAAATTGAATTTTTTACTAATATAGCCCATGAAATTCGTACTCCGCTAAGTCTTATTATCGGTCCATTGGATTATCTGATGAAAACAACCGATATTAACAGCAAATACGGAGAATATTTAGGTATTATTGAGCAAAACTACAAACGACTTTATACCCTTGTAAATCAGCTATTGGATTTCCGGAAAGTGGACAGTGGCTCATACAAGCTGAATTATCAAAGCCACAACCTGCTGAAACTCGTACAAGAAGTATGCATCATTTTTGAATTAGGCATCAAGCAAAAACGGCTAACAATCAATACATCAAAGATTCCAGCTGATACCATTATCTTTACAGACGAAGAAGCCTTTACCAAAATCATCAGTAATCTTCTAAGTAACGCCATCAAATATTCGCATACACAAATAGATATTTGTTATCAGGAAACAAATGACGGATACTTTGACATTATCGTCACAGATGATGGAATTGGTATTCCTGATCAAGAAAAAAACAAAATATTTGAAGCCTTCTATCAAATCAAAAATAAAGGAGGGAACAACAAGAATGGAATAGGAATCGGCTTACACATGACTTATGCACTTGTACAACTCATGGAAGGACAAATTTCAGTAGAAGACCGGACCGACAATAAAAAAGGTGTATCCATTAAGATACATCTTCCACTCAAAAAGAACTCTGTTTACCCCCTTCCTATTTCAGAAAGTGGGCATCAGGTTTTGTATTCAGATAATCCAACCATAGATAATCACTCTCAATACGTGAAGAGCGATCAACCCTACACACTGATGATAGTGGACGACAATCCGGAAGTACTTGATTTTCTGTCTAAGGTATTGAGTACCGATTATTTTGTCATTTCTGCTCAAAGTGGAGAGGAAGCATTACAGCTTCTCGACAACAATAAAATAGACCTTATCATCAGCGATGTTATGATGGAGGGAATCAATGGATTCGAACTATGCGGAAAAATAAAAAGCAACATCAACCTTTCCCATATTCCCGTTATCTTGCTTACAGCCAAAACTGATACGGAAAGTAAAATTGCCGGACTGGATTCAGGAGCAGATGCATATATTGAGAAGCCATTTACGCCTTCTCATCTAATTGCACAATTACAGAATCTGCTTCGCAAAAAAGAAGCTTTACAAAAAGCCTATGCTACTAATCCGTTGACAGAAATACGTACAACCGTACAAAATGAACTGGATGAAAAATTTATTCAGCAATGTTCACAAATAATTTTAAATAACATAGATAACAGCGACTTCACCATAAACTCCCTTGCACAAGAACTTATGATGAGCCGTACTTCAGTATTTACCAAAATCAAGGGAATCAGTGGTATGACTCCAAATGACTTTATCAAAGTGACTCGTCTAAAAGCTGCAGCGAAAATGCTTGTGGAAGGGAAATACCGTATTTCTGAAATCGGTTTTTTAGTTGGTTTTAGTTCATCTTCTTATTTTGCCAAATGCTTCTACAAACAATTTGGTATGCTTCCGACCGATTTTGTTAAGCACATAAAAGAAGGTAAATAACGTATAGAGAAAATACGATTCACAAACAAAAGAAAAATGCCGTGAGTTAAAAAGAAAAAGACAATATAACTTTTTATATCCTCCTTACTGAAACCCTATGTTTCCCATAGCGGAGCCTTATGTTTTCCATGGCGGAAACATAAGGCTCCGCTATGGGAAACATCAATTATAAAGAAATCGTTTCTGATCAGCATAAAGACATTATACAAAATCCCTGTCACTATGATAAAATAGCAGCAGATAAAGAGTTTTTTTGTACCTTTGCAAAACCAACTTTCTTCACATGAAAAAATTATCTATTTTATTCACATTGATGGCCTGCTGCCTGATGGCATGCACGGGCGGTCAGAAAAAGACAACCAATATGGAAACTGGAAACGAAACACTTGTACGTCTGGAAACGACCATGGGAAACATCACGGTCAAACTGTATAATGAAACTCCCAAGCATCGGGACAATTTTATCAAACTGGCTAAAGAAGGTACTTATGACAGTACACTCTTCCACCGCGTAATCAAGAATTTCATGATTCAGGCAGGCGACCCGCAGAGCAAGACTGCTACCGATACCACTACATTGGGTAACGGAGATGTAGGTTACACACTGCCGGCTGAGTTCAACCCGAAATTCTTCCACAAGAAAGGTGCGCTGGCTGCTGCCCGCTTGGGTGACGAAGTAAACCCGAACAAGGAATCTTCAGGCTGTCAGTTCTACATTGTGACCGGACGTAAATTCTCTGAAGCACAGATGATCAGTATGGAGAACCAGTTGAATGAGGCACGCTTGGAAACAGTGTTCAACGAACTGGCCCGCAAGCACATGAAAGAAATCTACAAGATGCGCAAAGCCGGCGACAACGACGGTCTGCTGGAATTGCAGGACAGCCTGGAAGCACAGGCTCGTGACATCGTAGCCAAGGAACCGGCCCTGAAGTTCAGCCGTGAACAGATTGCAGCCTATACCACCGTAGGAGGTGCACCTCATCTAGACGGAGCGTATACCGTATTCGGAGAGGTGACAGAAGGTATGGAGGTTATCGACAAGATTCAGGCTGTAAAGACCAACCGCGCCGACCGTCCGGAAACAGACGTGCGCATTCTGAAAGCAACCGTGATTGAATAATCTGATTTCCGCATGATTCAAGTAAACCGTTATACACTGGCTAACGGGCTGCGGATTGTACACAATGAGGACGACTCTACACAAATGGTCGCCCTCAACTTGTTGTACGACGTGGGAGCCCGCGATGAAGACCCGTCGCACACGGGATTTGCCCATCTGTTCGAGCACCTGATGTTCGGAGGCTCCCTTCACATCCCCGATTATGATACTCCCGTGCAGAATGCCGGAGGGGAAAACAATGCCTGGACCAACAACGACATTACCAATTATTACATCACTCTGCCGCACCAGAACGTAGAAACGGGATTCTGGCTGGAAAGCGACCGCATGCTCAGCCTGGATTTCAGTCCGAAAAGTCTGGAAGTGCAGCGCCAGGTGGTGATTGAGGAGTTCAAGCAGCGCAACCTGAACCAGCCCTACGGGGATGCATCGCACCTGTTGCGTGAACTGGCATACGAATCGCATCCATACCGCTGGCCGACTATCGGAAAGGAAATTGCACACATCGCTCAGGCTACACTGGAAGAAGTGAAAGACTTTTTCTACCGTTTTTATGCACCGAACAATGCCATCCTGGCCGTGACGGGACATATCTCGTTCGAAGAAACCATCCGGCTGGCAGAGAAATGGTTCGGCCCGATTCCAGCACGGAACATTTCACCCCGACAGCTTCCGGCTGAAAAGCCCCAGACGGCTGTACGCCGCAAGACGGTGGAACGGAAGGTACCGGTAGATGCCATCTACATGGCTTTCCACATGTCCAACCGCATGCATCCGGATTATTACGTGTACGACATGATTACCGACATCCTGTCGAACGGACGTTCTTCACGGTTCATCCAGTCGCTGGTGCAGGAACAGAAGTTGTTTACTTCCATCGATGCCTATATTTCAGGCAGCCTGGATGAAGGGTTGCTTCATGTCACCGGTAAACCGGTAGAAGGTGTTTCTCTGGAACAGGCAGAAGAAGCCATCTGGAAGGAATTAGAGAAAATGAAGACTGTACCGGTGAGCGAACAGGAACTGGAGAAGGTAAAAAACCGCTACGAAAGTGAACAGATTTTCAACAACATCAACTACCTGAACGTGGCAACCAATCTGGCTTTCTTTGAACTGACGGGAAAAGCAGAAGACATCAACGAGGAGGTAGGAAAATACCGTGCCGTAACCGCTGAACAGATTCAGGCGACTTCGGCCCGTTGCTTCGTTCCCGAAAATTGCAGCATACTCTACTATAAGGCTATTTCATGAGACATTCAAATTACCGTGCACTCCTCTGGCTGGGCATTCCCATTGTCATCGGACAGATTGGAGTCATCATCTTAGGCTTTGCCGACACATTGATGATTGGGCATCACAGTACGCATGAACTGGCGGCAGCCAGTTTTGTGAACAACATGTTCAATTTAGCGATTATTTTCAGTACGGGTTTCAGCTATGGTCTGACTCCTATCGTGGGCAGTCTGTTCGGACAAAACCGTTGTGAAGAAGTCGGACGTACCCTAAAAAACAGTCTGGCAGCCAATACGCTGCTGGCCGCAATCGTGTGTCTGGTCATGGCGGTGCTTTATTGGAACATCGACAAATTAGGACAACCGGAAGAACTGCTTCCCACCATGCGACCGTACTACCTCGTGTTGCTGGCTTCACTTCCTTTTGTGCTGTGGTTCAACGGTTTCAAGCAATTTACCGACGGAATTACTGACACACGCATCTCCATGTGGATTCTGTTAGGAGGTAACGTGCTGAACATCATAGGAAACTACCTTCTGATTTACGGAAAAGCCGGACTTCCGGAATTAGGATTGTTAGGAGCCGGAATTGCCACCCTGACTTCACGCATCCTGATGGTTATCACCTACCTGATTCTCTTTTTCGGAACCTCACGTTATGCCACCTTCCGAAAAGGATTTGCACAGGGCAGCCTCAACAAGTCCGATTTCGGCTTGCTGAACAAATTAGGATGGCCCATCGCCGGACAAATGGGAATGGAAACGGCTTCTTTCAGCCTCAGTGCCATCATGGTGGGCTGGCTGGGAAGTACCGCACTTGCCTCGTATCAAATCATGATGGCAGTGTCGCAGGTCTGCTTCATGATGTACTACGGCATGGGCTCGGCCGTATCAGTACGCATCAGCTATTTCTTCGGACAGAACGACCTGGAAAATGTACGCCACACGGCTAAAAGCGGATTCCACATCATTCTGGCCATGATTGTCATCACAGGTATACCTATCTTCCTGCTGCGCCACTACATCGGCGGCTGGTTTACCAACGACGAGGCCGTCAGTCTGATGGTGGCACAACTGATTATTCCGTTCCTGCTGTATCAGTTTGGTGACGGATTGCAAATCAATTTTGCCAATGCGCTGCGAGGCATTGCCGACGTACGCCCCATGATGCTGTTCTCGTTCATCGCCTATTTCCTGATTTCCTTGCCTGCAGGCTATCTCTTCGGATTTGTTTGTGACTGGGGAGCCATCGGTATCTGGGCGGCTTTTCCTTTCGGACTTACCAGTGCCGGAATCATGTACTACCTGCGATTCAGATATAAAACGAAATCTATCCGCTAAACTATGTTCTCCACTTCTTTCAAAATCGTTATCGGCTACATATTGCTGGTGGGGCTTCTGATAGGAGCCTTTACCTATACCATGCAGCAGATGAACTTGCTGACAACTCCTACCAATCTGAGAGACCAGCTCGACCATCGGCGCCACATCACTCACCGCATCATCAGCCAGCTGTATGACGCGGAAAGTATCGGACAGACACTCCGCACCGGAAAGCTGAACGAGTATTATCACTACCTGAAGGCGATGAAAGAAGTGAACGCTTCCATTGACACACTGGAAACGATTCTGACAGACACCCTGCAACAAGCCCGTCTGGATACCGTAAGAACCTTGTTACAGAACAAGCAATGGAACATGTATGCAGTGCTGGAGGCCATGCGGAATACGCCGACCGACCAGATTTATCAGGAACAGCTCGACAGCCTGATAGCTCAGCAGGATTCTTTGCTCAGTACGCCGCACATACGCAGAAAAGTCATTACGCACCATAACTCCTACACCATTCATCACAAGAAGAAAGGATTCTTCAAAAGACTGGCTGACGTATTCGCACCAGGAAAAGAAGATTCCACCCAAGTCAGTAACGTGATTCAGGAGGAGTACACGGATACATTAGATGAAGTATACAGTCCGATAGACACCATCACCAGTATGATTACAGGTATTCAGCACAAGGTATTCCAGACCCGTCAGAAGGAAACCGAGATGCTGAACACACGCATCAGCAGCTTGCGCGTCATCGGAAGCGGACTGAGCCAGCGTGTCAACCAGCTGCTGGAAAACATTGAACACGATGAACAGGAAGCCGCCCGCACCAAACTGATGCAGGAGGAAGAGATACGGAAAGAGGCCGCTGAAACCATGGCCAAGATTGCCATTGCCGCTTTTGTACTTGTACTGGTATTCTCCATTGTCATTGCACGCGATATCACCCGCAACAACCATTACCGACGGGAACTGGAAAAAGCGAAGTCGTATGCCGAGAACTTGCTGGTAGCCCGTGAAAAGCTGATGCTGACTATCACCCACGACATCAAGGCCCCCGCAGGTTCCATCATCGGCTACATCGACCTGCTCATCCGTCTGGTGAACGACCGGAGACAGCAGTTTTATTTGTCGAACATGAAAAGTTCGGCCCAGCACTTACTGGCACTTGTCACTTCTTTGCTAGATTACCACCGACTGGAAGCAGGTAAGATGGACTTGCATCCGGTTGCTTTCAATCCTCATGAACTACTGACAGATATTTACAACAGTTTCTTACCTTTAGCGGAAAAGAAGCAACTGCAACTGGACTTCAAGGAAGAACTCCCGGAAACTCTCACCCTGGAAGGTGATCCGTTCCGTATACGCCAGATTGTGGAAAACCTGCTATCGAATGCACTGAAATTTACAGCCACAGGAGGAATTACCTTACGGGCAGAGTACCAAGGCAACCAGTTCATGTTCAGCGTATCCGATACCGGATGCGGCATGACAGCAAGTGAGCAGGAACATATATTCAAAGAGTTCACCCGCCTGAGCAGCGCACAAGGACAAGAAGGGTTTGGTCTGGGATTATCCATCACTCACAAACTGGTAGAGCTTCTGTTAGGAAAAATAGACATTGAAAGTGCTCCCGGAAAAGGCAGTACGTTCAAGGTATCCATGCCCCTACCTTCCATTTCACCGAGACCGGTAACCGATACAAAGGAACCTGCCGCCATTACTCTTCCTAAAATCCATCTGCGAATAGCCATCATCGATGACGACCGGATACAAATGCATTTGACGGAAGCCATGCTGCATAATGCCGCAGAAGAAGTGAAAGGATTCAAAGTAGAAACGGTATGCTGCGAACAGCCGGAAGAGCTTATCGAACAGCTCAAGAACCGTACGTTCGATCTGGTATTCACGGACATTCAGATGCCTGCCATGAACGGATTTGAACTGCTTAACCATCTTCGTAATCAGTACTTTGCCCAAGCCCGTTCCATTCCGGTCATTGCTATCACCGCACGAGGAGATATGAATGAAGATGATTTCCTGCAGAAAGGATTTGCCGGTATGTTGCAGAAACCCTTCAATCAATCGGAACTGAAGAAGGTTGTCAAAAATGCGTTACCTCAACTTTCAGCTTCAGTTATTTCCGACACTCAAACGATTCAGGATATACAAGCCAATGAATCTCTGCCAGAAACGGAGTGGCCTTATAACTTTTCTCCACTGACAGCTTTCTCGGAGGATGATCCGGAAGCCGCCAAAGAGATTCTGCGCACTTTTGCCCAGGAAACACAGAGGAATATGGAAAAATTACAGACAGCCATCAGCTACAAAGATATGGAAACACTGTGTGCCACTGCCCACAAAATGCTGCCTACCTTTCTGATGATTGAAGCACAAAAGGCCGTTCCTTTATTGAAATGGCTGGAGCAGCAACGCGGCACACAGACCTATACCCAAGAAGCAGAACAAGCGGCAGAAACCGTTATTGCAGAAACAAAGCAGGTGCTCGCATGCAAAATATTAAAGGACATTGAAGGGGTATCGTAAAAAATAGTATCTTTGTAAAATCAATTAAACAAAAAAATCACATGGCTCCATCTATTTTAATCGTTGAGGATGATTTGACTTTTTCCACTATGTTAAAAACATGGCTGGGGAAAAAGGGGTTTGAAGTAGAAACTGCAAGTACGCAGGCTAAAGCACGCAAGCAAATTGGCACGCGCGACTTCGACCTTATCTTGTCTGATTTACGTCTTCCCGATCAGGATGGACTAAACTTGTTGTCATGGCTCCGTGAGCAGGGCAATCAGATACCCTTCATCATCATGACCAGCTATGCGGAAATTCAAAGTGCCGTACGTGCCATGAAGGAAGGAGCCACTGATTATATTTCGAAACCGGTACAGCCTGATGAGTTACTGAAAAAAATCAAAGAAGCTGTTCATCATGAGAAAACTCCTGCAGAAAGCGGAAAAGAAAAAAGCGCTGCACAAACAGTCCATGGTTTTCTGGAAGGAGAAAGTGAAGAGGCTCGGAAATTATACAACTACGTAGGACTGGTAGCTCCTACACAAATGTCGGTACTGATTAATGGTGCCAGCGGAACTGGAAAAGAATACGTGGCTCATCGTATTCACCAGTTGAGCAAACGTTCGGAAAAGCCTTTCATCGCCATTGACTGCGGCTCTATCCCTAAGGACCTGGCAGCTTCTGAATTCTTTGGCCATGTGAAAGGCTCATTTACCGGCGCCTTGAATGACAAGGCCGGTGCATTCGAGGAAGCCAATGGAGGAACTTTATTTTTGGATGAAATCGGAAACCTCAGTTACGAAGTACAAGTACAATTGTTACGTGCCCTGCAGGAACGCCGTATCCGCCGAATTGGATCGACCAAAGAAATCGAGGTGGATGTCCGTCTTGTCAGTGCCACGAACGAAAACTTGAAAGAAGCCATTGCAAAAGGGAATTTCCGTGAAGATTTATATCACCGTATCAATGAATTTACGCTACAGATGCCTTCCTTGAAAGAGCGTCCGGAAGACATTCTGTTGTTTGCCAACTTCTTTCTGGATCAGGCTAACCATGAGCTGGAACGTACATTGATAGGATTCAATGCAGAAGCCAGCGAAGCCATGCAGAAATATCCATGGCCGGGCAACCTGCGCCAGCTAAAGAATGTGGTCAAACGAGCTACCTTGCTGGCTCAAGGTGAATTTATCACGGCTAAAGATTTAGGAGAAGAAATAAACGAACGGAAAACGGTATGCGAAAATCCGGAAACGGAGGAAACTTTTGCCCTGCACGACGAGGAAACCGAGAAGCACCGGATTTTAAAAGCCCTGCAGCAAACCGGAAATAACAAGACCAAAGCGGCTACATTATTGGGTATTGACCGGAAAACATTATACAATAAATTAAAACTCTACCACATTCCACAATAAACGTGTGGAATTTTTCCACACGTTCCACATTTATTCCACAGTGTCCTGCATAAAAATCCCTTCTATAAGGCATTCTACGAGTTTGGCACGGGTTTTGTCTGTTTATTTACAGATAAACAAAGACAATGAACAACCAAAACAAACTAGGCTAAACCCAACCCCATAGAATAAAGTTCAGAGATTGTTTACCTCATTTAATTGAATTCTCAATTATATACAATCTCAGATAAAATGAAGATGCCTATGTGTTAAAAGAAGGGGACGCTGTGAAGCGTTTCCTTCTTATCTTTTTTACTCCATGCCGAAGCCATTCCACAGATTTCCTGCAGGAAGAGGAGCTGTCAGTTCTATCGGCTCTTTGGATACCGGATGAATAAAGCGTACCCTGCGGGCATGCAAGCAGATACTTCCATCCGGATTGGAACGTGGAAAACCGTATTTCAAATCGCCTTTAATAGGGCATCCCATCTTTGCCAGCTGACAGCGTATCTGATGATGGCGTCCGGTCTTCAAATCTACTTCCAACAGATAATAGTTTTCTGAACGACCAATCAAACGATAGTCCAGTACGGCCTTCTTGGAGTTTTTCACTTCCTTATCGTAGGCGTACGACTTATTCTGTTTTTCATTTCTGACCAGATAGTGCACCAGCTCTCCTTCTGCCTCCTCAGGCTGTTGTTTCACGATGGCCCAATACGTTTTCTTTACTTCACCATTACGGAACATCTCGTTCAGACGGCTCAGTGCCTTGCTGGTCTTGGCAAATACCACCAGTCCGCTTACCGGACGGTCCAGTCGGTGAGTGACTCCCAAAAACACATTTCCCGGTTTGGCATATTTCTCTTTCAAATATTGTTTCACGGTCTCCGACAAGGGAATATCGCCGGTCTTATCACCCTGTACTATTTCTGAAGCAGTCTTGTTGACTACTATGATGTGATTATCTTCGTAAACTACTGTCATACACAAAAAAATGAAGAACAGAGAATACTGAAGAAAACTCTCCCCTATTCCCCATTCTTCACTCTATACTAATATTATTATATTACATATTCATACCACCGTCAACCTGGATGACTTGTCCTGATACGTATGAAGACATGTCAGAAGCCAGGAACAGAGCGATGTTAGCTACATCTTCCGGTGTACCGCCACGACGCAAAGGAATACGCTTGTTCCATTCAGCCTTCACTTCGTCAGACAACTTAGCAGTCATCTCTGTAATGATAAAGCCCGGAGCAATGGCATTGGCACGGATACCGCGAGAACCCAATTCCTGTGCGATAGATTTAGCCAGACCAATCATACCAGCCTTAGAAGCTGAATAGTTACACTGTCCTGCATTACCGTGTACACCTACTACTGAAGCCATGTTGATGATGCTTCCCTGTTTCTGGCGCATCATAATCGGAGTACATGCATGGATGAAGTTAAAGGCAGATTTCAAGTTGACTGCAATCACAGCATCCCACTGTCCTTCGCTCATACGCATCATCAGACCATCCTTTGTGATACCTGCATTATTCACTAGAATGTCGATAGAACCAAAGTCCTTGTGAATCTGTTCTACCACCTTTGCAGTATCTTCAAAACTTGCCGCATTTGAAGCGTATGCTTTTACTTTTACGCCATAAGCCGCAATTTCCTTTTCTGTATTCTGGCCGTTTTCATCAATAACCAAATCCGTAAAGGCAATGTTTGCTCCTTCTGCAGCAAACTTCAATGCAATGGCTTTACCAATACCACGTGCAGCACCGGTAACAATAGCCGTCTTTCCAGTTAATAATCCCATTTTCTTTATTTTTTAATTAAACGATATGATTATTTTCTTTTTTCCTACACCCTAATGCACCAAAAACAATCTTGGCCACATAGCGCCAGCCTGTTTCGTCATCCAGATCTTCACCTATCTGACCGCGGATATAGGGCACTTCAATACCTTTTATGCAATAATGCAAAATATCAGCTGTAATTTCCACATTGTCAATATCGAAAAGGTGCAATTCCTTTCCTTCATACAACACGCGGCGAAATAAGGTTATTTCTTTTCGGTCAAATTCCTTTCGCATAGCTTCCACCCTCCAAATATCCCGAAAGAAATCGGCCCTCAACGTTCCATTACGGTATACCACCATTTTTATCGCGTCCAGATGGGTCATAATCAGTTCCAGAATCTTCTTATCCGGAGATACCGGCTTGCTTGCCGCTTCCTCCATTTGGGTGGAAAGCATCTCCAGCTCCGACTCTACCACAGCCATGTAAATCTGTTCCTTACTCTTAAAGTAAGTGTACAACGTCCGTCGTCCTTTCTTTGAAGCTTGGGCAATGTCATTCATCGTGGTATCTTCCACCCCCTTCTTCGCAAAAAGTTGCCGGGCAACGTCTACCAACTTGGCTCTCGTCTTTAATACTGTCATCAACATCGCGGAGTGGAGCAGTTGGTAGCTCGTTGGGCTCATAACCCAAAGGTCGTCTGTTCGAGTCAGGCCTCCGCAACCACAAGAGAAACTTCAGGTTTCTCTTTTTTTATGCCGTAATATACCCTAAAAAGGGTATTGTCTCCCCTTTCTTTTCCCCCTACCTTTGCCCAAAAGAAAAAGAAAATAATTATGGCACAGGTAAAAAAACAACTTACAGAACTTATCGGACATACTCCCCTACTGGAGCTTGAACGTTTAGAAAAGGCTCATAATACTCAAGCACGTATTATTGCCAAGTTAGAGTACTTCAACCCCGGCGGAAGCGTAAAAGACCGCATTGCATTGGCCATGATTGAAGATGCAGAAAAAAGAGGCCTTTTGAAAGAAGGAGCCACTATCATTGAGCCCACCAGTGGAAATACCGGTGTAGGCCTGGCATGGGTAGCCAGCGTAAAAGGCTACAAAACCATACTCACCATGCCGGAAACCATGAGTATAGAACGGCAAAACCTACTGAAGGCGTTGGGCGCCCAACTTGTCCTCACCCCAGGAAGCAAAGGAATGAGCGGAGCCATTGAAAAAGCCAACGAGCTACGAGACAATACACCTGGAGCAGTCATCCTGCAACAGTTTGAGAATCCCGCAAATCCTCGCACGCATGTACATACCACCGCACAGGAAATATGGGAAGATATGGATGGCAAAGTAGATGTATTCATCGCCGGAGTAGGCACAGGAGGAACATTAAGCGGAGTAGGTGAAGGCTTGAAACAGCATAATCCACAAATTGAGATTATCGGTGTAGAACCGGATTCATCGGCCGTTCTCTCAGGCGAGAAACCCGGTATGCATAAGATACAAGGTATCGGAGCCGGATTTATCCCCAAAACATTCAACCGCAATGTAGTAGACAGAATCATCCGCGTAACCGACGATGACGCCATCCGTACAGGAAGAGAACTTTCTCTCAAAGAAGGGCTGTTAACGGGTATTTCCGCGGGAGCAGCTACCTATGCTGCCCTGCAAGTAGCTTCACAACCGGAGTATGCCGGAAAGAATATCGTAGTACTACTTCCTGACACCGGTGAACGGTATTTATCTACAGCACTATTCGCCTTTGAAGAATACCCTCTTTAACAAAATCAGATACAATATTCTACCGTATTGACAATTCCTGCACGGAGCGCATAACGAATCGCTTCGTGCGCATTGTTTACTTCCAGTTTCCGGAAAATATTCTTACGATGGGTCGCCACCGTATATACACTCAGAAAACGATCTGCTGCAATCTCTTTTGTACTCTTTCCCAAGGCCATAGCACGTAGAATCTCTTTCTCCGTCTGCGTCAGTGGAATCATCCTATTTTGCCCCTCTTCTTCCTCGCAAAGCAGCCCCTTCGCTTTATCACAGACAAACTGACACCTTCCATTCACATCACGCAGACATTGATTCACTTCCGCCAACGGCGCATCCTTCATCAACACATGAAATGACGAATCCGCAAGCAGCATTCTACGCACAAAATCACGTCCCAGCTGATCACTAAACAATACAAAGTCAGCCTTCGGAAAACGCTCATGCAATACCAGCAGCTGTTCCACCGAACAATCAAGCAAAGTATAATCCAGCACCACACATGCTTCAGGATACTCAGCCAACGATTCCGTCAAGGACTTCCAATCCAAAACCTCCACATAAACACATACCGGATACAATCCGGCAGCAATAGCCTTCATGCCATAGCGAGTCACATCTTGATTATCTGCCAGAATTAATATTTGCATATAAGAAAAGTATTAAAAAAAAGAAAGCTCCGCAAAATTGCGAAGCTTGAAGTGGGCGTTGACGGATTCGAACCGCCGACCCTCTGCTTGTAAGGCAGATGCTCTGAACCAGCTGAGCTAAACGCCCAATAGGGGGAAAGTTGACAATTATATTTCGGTGTGGGCGTTGACGGATTCGAACCGCCGACCCTCTGCTTGTAAGGCAGATGCTCTGAACCAGCTGAGCTAAACGCCCGA
>PPYE01186590.1_pt1 | contig 23537 bp, 18 predicted proteins | sample 1559881 | NCBI WGS metagenome assembly PPYE01 (sample SAMN08240022, study PRJNA423297) | Human gut metagenome, whole genome shotgun sequencing project. | reverse complement strand
TCATGGAGAATCTGGATTATAAATATCATGCACAGGAGAATAATGATTATGTGATACCAGATGTGATGATTATATGTGATCGTAAGCATTTGAAAGGTGGTTCCTATACTGGTACACCCAGATTTATTGTGGAAACTCTTAGCCCGGCAACAGCATTAAGAGATATGACTGTGAAGAAAGAAATTTACCAGGCAGCAGGTGTAGAAGAGTATTGGATCATCTCACCGAAAGAAAGAGCAGTACAGATTTATTATCTTGAGGATGGTAAATATGATTTGAAGTATAGCTATATCTTGCAGGATGATCCAGAAGAAGAACATTATAATGCAGATACAGTGGTGACACTGAAAGATTTTCCGAAAATCTCCATGACATTGGCAGAGATGTTTGAGAATGTAGAATAATATGAGCAGCATGAAAGCCCTCGGGAGTTAATCCTGGGGGGCTTTTGGTATAGCCAAATCCGTTGAAGTATGTTATTATATGCATCAGTTCTCAGAATCGGGAATATTCAGTTGAGATAAGAAAGGACACAACAATCATATGAACATAGGAAACAATATAGGAAATATCATGAAGATCACAGGCGCATGGAACACCTTTAAGAGCAATCATCCCAAGTTCCCGGCATTCTGTCAGGCAGTTTCACGCAAAGGGCTTAAAGAAGGAAGCATCATTGAAATTGCGATCACCACTCCTGAGGGAGAGAAGATTGAGACAAACCTGAAAGTAAAGGACAGTGACCTGGAATTACTGAAACAGTTGTCTGACCTGAAAATGTGAAAAAGTTTACAAAAATTTTATTTGAATAACAGGTATAAATCTGCTATAGTATTCTATGTTGGTTAAGTTGATTATTATTCGTTCCCATATATAAGAATGATAGGTTCTCAAAAGAAAGAAGAGGAAGAAAATTGCGTAAAAAATCACATATTTTATTAGCAAGATACCTTGCGGATCAGATGCAGACCACAGCAAGCCTGCAGTCTCACAGAAAGGCTTTCTGTCTGGGCAGCATTCTGCCGGATATCAAACCGTCCTTTATCACCAGAAGGCACGAGTTCTACGGAACATTTGAAGATGTCAAGAACCGGATGAAAGAACTGGCAGATATCAGACCGGATGAGAGTAACCAGAGAGTTTACTGGCGGCGGTTCGGCGAAGTGATCCACTATATGGCGGATTATTTTACCTTTCCTCATAACAAAACATATACAGGAAGCTTCAGCCAGCATAATCATTATGAGAAAGTACTTAAGAACAGACTGAAAGAATGTATACAGCAGGGAGAAGCATATGCATATCTGGAACCGGCCATCCGCTTCGCTGATTTCTCCACCCTGATCGATTATATCGAAGCTACTCATGAGAAATACCTCAACAAGCTCCGCAGCGTGGAAGAGGATATCCGCTTTATCCTGAATATGTGTTTTCAGGTAGTGCAGGGACTGATACAGATCTGTATTGGTAATAAGAACTTTGCAGGAGCCATTCAGGCAGCCTGACAGAGATACGCTAAGAATACAGGAAGGCTGTGTGGAAATCATATCCGCACAGCCTTCCTGCATTCTGAAACATATCTTCCTCACTGCTTGTTGCTTTTCGCAACTTCTGCAGGGGGACTTACTTGATTCGGTTAAAATGTGACAAAAAAATGAATTTTGGTCAAATCTGGAATTTACCTGCCCTGAGCTGTTGATTTCAAAAAATGATTATGCTAGAATAAAACAGGTTAATATTTCGGGATAATTCACTTATGAAATAACATAATAATGTGAAAAGTAATTTAGACAGTATGCCCTTATAAACAGGGGGTAAGGACATGCTCACAGTAAGAAGGGAGCAATTTAGATATATGAAAAACAAGTATCTTACCAGATTCTTATGTCTGACATTGATGTCAGGAATGGTATTATCCGGTCCTGCGTCCGTACTTGCAGCAGAGGATACTGCTGCGTATACAGCAGACGGTTCTGATTTCAGCGATTCCGGTGATTTTGATTCAGGATCAGAGGATCCGGCGCCGGCAGATCCGACTCCTGCAGAGCCAACACCTGCGCCGGTAGATCCGACACCTGCAGACCCGACACCTGCACCGGTAGATCCGACACCAACACCTGCAGAGCCAACACCTGCACCGGCAGATCCGACTCCGACACCAACAGATCCTACTCCGACACCTGCGAATCCTACACCAACACCGTCTTCACAGATTACGAAGGCAGCCCAGGATGTGATCGACAGAATCAAAGAGTTGAACGCACAGACCATCACGCTGGAGAAGAAAGCCACTGTTCAGAGCATCCGCACTGCATATAATGCCCTGTCTGATACAGAGAAGGCACAGGTTTCTAATTATAATCTGCTGGTTCAGGCAGAAGCGACTATTGCTCAGCTGGAAGCGCAGAAGAACAATGCGAATACGAATAATCCATTTACGAGTAATACCAGTGCTGCACAGACCGGAACTCCGGTATATTATGCGTCCAATATCCACGCAGGTAAGGATTTCTATCTGGACAGCCTGAAGAATAACTACAATCTGACCTTCTCAGATGATTTCGCTTCTGTTATGGATGAGATCGAGAAGGAATATAAAGAGAAGAACAAAGTAGCAGATGCCAGCGATGTAAACGGCAGCAAGACCACCACATCTGCAGACAGTCTTCTGGTAAGAAACTGGCAGGATATCCTTGCAGTCTATGTATATCAGCAGAGCCAGGACGGAAAAACAGAATTTACCCTGGATTCTTCCTGCAAGAAAGACCTTGCGAAAATCTTTGCAGAGATGAACCCGATCGTAAGGGACAAGCAGGATATCATTCACGTTACATACGCTAATCGTAAAATCAACTACTATATTAAGAAAAATAAAATCGCAAAAAAGGATCGTACGATCCTTAAGAAATATGTGGAGACAGACTGCAAACTCCTCTGCGCGGTAGTAACAGCTGCCAACGGTTTTGTCCGCGAGAGTGTAGGGGATGATGTTTCCGAGGAAAGAGTAAATGTTATTTCCGCAGCCTATTCACTGGTTGGTAAAGTCGGTTACTTCTGGGGCGGCAAATCCACAGTGATCGGTGAAGATCCAGGCTGGGGAACCAGCGAGAAGGTATCAGCCGAGGGAAGCAAGAGCACCGGAACCATCCGCGCATACGGACTGGACTGCAGTGGTTTTGTCACCTGGGCAGTGATCAACGGATATCAGGATAAAGCAATGCAGGAAGCTGTAGGTGACGGAACTTCCGATCAGTGGGAGAAAGCAAACGTGGTAACTGAGGCAGATGCACAGCCCGGAGATCTGGTGTTCCAGAAAGGACCGGAAGCAGGAAGCGATAATCATGTAGGTATTCTCTGCGGTAAAACAGACGCAGGTGACTGGATCGCAGTACACTGCTCCTCCGGCAAGAATGGAGTAACAGTAGGCGAAGCATACAGTGCAAGCTTCCGTTACATCCGCCAGCCATCCTTCTACCCGACACAGGAACAGGTTCAGGAAATGCAGAGCAGCAGTACGGTAAGCACAACAACAGGTGATGCAGCAGCTTCCACAGGAACAGATATCTTTTCTGCAAATGTGACAGTAAGCAATACTCTGCAGGATGCGATGAAGTCAAATACTTCCGACTCAACAGGATTCACAACATTGGAATCCACTGAGAAGACTTCCATCCTTCCGGATAAGATTGATCTGTCAAAAGAGAAAGTCGCTGTATTTAAGGCAAAATAAAATGTATAAAAGAAGAGAAAGTCATACAAAAAAGTCTGGCTTTCCCTTCTTTTTTCGTGTATAAACTTTTTTATCTGTTAACTTAAACGGTTAAGTAAAACTGACGAATTTGCTTATTGGTCTGCGGAATATGCTTCAAAAACGAAAAAAATATTCAAAAATATGGAAACCCCTGGAGAGTACAAAAACCTGTGAGTAGATGGATATTTATATCATCAAAAGCATATTCGTTGAAGTAGGAATGGAACATAAAAGTTTATAATTTTTTATAAGTTTTCAGTAACGGTGTCATTAATCTATATGAAGGGATTTGAGAGAGATACGATCATGTATGAAAAAGGTCAGGAAGCTGAACGCAAAAATACAGAAAGGGAACGTCAGAGAGCGGATTTTGCTGAAAAAGAAAAAATAAAGGCCCCAAAAGAGACAACAGAAGCACTTAAAAGAGTAGCTGAACTGGAGAAGATTTTGCAATGTAAAACTACGGAGGGTAAATAAGATTATCTTAAGATAGCCACAGACTGGCACCCATCCAGCCTGCGGCTTTTTCACCCACTATTTTTGAGTTGACTTTTTGGCACATTGCGCATATACTAACAGTAGCTAAGGAATGTGGTGAGATTCCTTGAAGCAAAACAAAAACCCTCAGAGTGCCAGCTCTGGGGGCTTTCTTGCTCGTTACGGTGAGCTATTCCGTTTAGACTGTTGCTGTCTATCGTCTGCTGTCCAGCCATTTGCATATGTAGTAGCTAACTACGCCTGCTATAACAGAGACAAGAAATGTGGTGAGAATTTCTTCCATGGAGTCCACCTCTTTTCTGCTGGAGGTTCGACAGCTTTTTGAGTATAACATGTTTTAGAACAAATTGGAATAGTAAAACCTGGCATGAGTTAACTGATAGAGGCAGTTAGGGGAGAACCCTCTGCCGGGACTGGTATTAATACTGAACAGGTCTGGCGGGGTCGCACCCCTCAAGGACTGTTTTTGAGGCGCTCCCTTTATGAAATTAAGAAATTAGGAAAAAATATTATTGTTGTACTGCATGATGAGTAAGTGGTATAATAATACAAGTTTATATTGCAGAAAAAAGCTGTTGTTCGTGAGAGGCTGGGAATAATGATTGAGTGGAAACAAATGACGATGCAGGAAGCAGAGAATAAAATGGAGGTGCTTCGGGAGATTTTTGATGTAGTTCGTCTCCTGAAAGGGAGTGATCTGCAGGCTGCCGGAATGGAACGTAAGCTTGCAGGAAGAGAAAATCTTTGCCAGTGTTATGCTTTCTGGAATAAAGATAAAAGATGTGAGAATTGCATTTCCCTTAAAGCACTGGAGGAGAAGAAACAGACATCCAAAATTGAATTCCTTGATTCTGATATGTATCAGGTATTTGTAAGGTATCTGGAGATTGATGATGAGCCCTATGTAATGGAAATGCTGAAAAAGCTGGACGAGAACACGCTGACAGATGAGGAAGGATATGAAAAACTGACGGAAAAGCTGACAGTATATAGCGAAAAGCTGTATAAGGATGTGCTGACAGGGGCGTATAACCGCAGATATTTTGAGGAAAAAGTCAAAAATATGTCTTTGAATGCCGGAGTTGCAGTTATCGATCTGGATGATTTCAAATTGTTCAATGACACTTATGGTCATGATGGAGGAGACCTGGTACTGACAACCGTAGTGAATGTAATTCGGCATTATATCCGTCGTACGGATATTCTGGTGCGCTATGGAGGAGATGAATTTCTGCTGATCCTGCCCGGAATTGAGAAGGGAGTCTTTTCACAGAAGCTCCGTATGATCCAAGAGAAGATCCATGCGACGCATATTCCGGGTTTTAATCGTCTGAAGCTTTCAGTGAGCATTGGTGGAGCTATGTTTACCCATGGCAGATTGGAGGAAGCACTCACCAAAGCAGACCGACTTATGTATATGGCCAAGGGACATAAAAATATAGTAGTGACCCGGTGGGAGCAGAAGCAAAATACAGACAAGATGGAAAAAAGGAACCTGCCCCAGCTTCTGGTTGTTGATGATTCTGAAATGAACCGAGAGATACTTAAGGAAATTCTGGGAAAAGAATACCGGATACTGGAGGCCTGTGACGGGGAAGAGGCTCTGAAGATGTTAGAGCAGTATGGAACTGAAATCTCATTGGTCCTGTTAGATATTATTATGCCCAAAATGGATGGATTTGAAGTACTCGCCTATATGAACAGAGATAAATGGATCGAGGATATACCGGTGATCATGATTTCCAGTGAAGGATCAGAGAGTTATATCCGCCGTGCCTACGAACTGGGGGCTTCAGATTATATAAGCAGACCATTTGATGCTAAGGTGGTATATCAGCGGGTTATCAATATGATCAAGCTTTATGCCAAGCAAAGGCGTCTGATCCATCTGGTAACAGATCAGATTTATGAGAAAGAGAAAAACAACCGTATGATGACCGGGATTCTCAGTCAGATTGTAGAGTTCCGAAATGGTGAAAGCAGGCTTCATGTGTTGCATATTAATATTCTGACTCAGCTTTTGCTAGAGAAATTGATGCGAAAATCAGAGAATTACGATCTTTCCTGGTCTCAGCAGCATATGATCGCCACAGCTTCCGCACTTCATGATATCGGTAAGATTGGAATTGACGAAAAAATTCTGAATAAACCCGGAAAGCTTACAAAGGAAGAATTTGAAGCCATGAAGCAGCACACGATCATAGGTGCCCGGATGCTTGACAGGCTGGAAATGTATCATGATGAAGAGATGATGAAATATGCCTATGAAATATGCCGCTGGCATCATGAACGTTATGATGGAAAAGGATATCCGGATGGCCTGAAGGGAGAAGAAATCCCTATATCTGCCCAGGTGGTATCACTGGCAGATGTGTATGATGCCCTGGTAAGTGACCGGGTATATAAGAAAGCATATTCTCATGAAAAGGCAATAGAGATGATCCTAAATGGAGAATGCGGAATGTTTAATCCTCTTCTTTTGGAATGTCTGGTGGAAATTCAGGATAAAGTACGCAAGGAACTTGATATTAAAGATGTGAATGAATGTCTGGAATATCTGGAAGAGAGAAACAGATAAAATCCCCCTGAAAAGAGCCTAAACTCAGCGATGAATGGGTGTACATTTCTGTAGATCTGAATGGATTAAAATGAGAAGACAGAGTGATCAAGTTGAACGTGTAGCCTGCGGCAGTGGGAAATCAATAAATTTCTATCAGATCAGAAGGATGCAGAGAATGTTGCGGCTTTGAAAATAATAAATGGTCATTACAGAGATCGATTCATGAAATGCAAAAATATTTTGTAAAAAATTTTCCTGAGTATCTTGACAGGGAATAAATAATCTTTTATAGTATAGCACAGATTTGGTGTGTTACTGGACAGGCAGGCATTAACCGGTCATAAATGTTATTTTTTAATGTTTATGGGGGTTAGTGCCTTTTTTTGATGTATTCTTTGTGGTAAAACGCGGAATAATCATATGTCAGAAGGTTTTAATCTCCCGGAAACAAGACGGTTTATTCGCACGAATAAGGAAAAGGAGACAAAAGAACATGAAAGACAAGATTTTTGGAGTTTTGCAGCGTGTGGGAAGATCTTTTATGCTTCCGATCGCAATTCTCCCTGTTGCAGGTTTGCTACTTGGTATCGGCAGTTCCTTTACAAATGAAACAACCATCGCTACCTATGGATTGCAGAAGATCCTGGGAAGTGGAACATTACTTAATTCTCTTCTGATCATTATGAACAAGGTTGGAAGTGCTGTATTTGACAATCTGCCGCTGATCTTTGCTGTTGGTGTTGCCATTGGTATGGCAAAGAAAGAGAAAGAGGTTGCTGCTCTTTCTGCGCTGATTGCATATTTCGTTATGAATGTGGCTGTCAGTGCCATGCTTCTTATCAACAATGAAATCACAGCAGACGGTCAGAGAGCAGCAGATGTACTGGAAGGAACCATTACTTCTGTATGCGGGATCCAGTCTCTGCAGATGGGTGTATTCGGCGGTATTATCGTAGGTCTTGGTGTTGCGGCACTTCATAACCGTTTCCACAAAATTGTGCTTCCGAATGCGCTGTCATTCTTTGGCGGCTCAAGATTTATACCGATCATTTCCACGATCGTATATATGTTTGTGGGAATCCTGATGTATTTTGTATGGCCGGCAGTTCAGAACGGTATTTATGCTCTGGGCGGTCTGGTAACAGGCAGTGGATATCTGGGAACTCTGATTTTTGGTATTATTAAACGAGCACTGATCCCCTTTGGGCTGCATCATGTATTTTATATGCCATTCTGGCAGACAGCAGTGGGCGGAACTATGGAAGTTGCAGGACAGGTGGTGCAGGGCGGACAGAATATCTTCTTTGCACAGCTTGCTGATTCTGCAAATATAGCACATTTCAGTGCGGATGCAACCAGATATTTCTCTGGTGAGTTTATCTTTATGATTTTTGGTCTTCCGGGAGCAGCGCTGGCTATGTATCGCTGTGCAAAACCTGAGAAGAAAAAAGCGGCAGGCGGACTTCTTCTTTCCGCAGCGCTGGCATGTATGTTTACTGGTATCACTGAACCGCTGGAATTCTCATTCCTGTTTGTAGCTCCGGCATTGTTCGTAGTTCAGGTGATCCTGGCAGGTGCGGCTTATATGATCGCACATATGCTGAATATTGCAGTAGGACTTACTTTCTCAGGAGGTTTCCTTGACCTGTTCCTCTTTGGCATTCTGCAGGGAAATGCAAAAACAAGCTGGCTGAGGATCATTCCGGTTGGTATTATTTACTTTATCCTGTATTATGTGATCTTTACATTTATGATCAGGAAATTTAATTTCAAGACTCCGGGACATGAAGATGATGATACAGAGACAAAGCTTTATACAAAAGCTGATGTAAATGCAAGAAAAGAAGCCGGAAAGACAGCCGGTGCAGCTGCAGCAACCTCCGGTGATCCGGTAAGTGAACTGATCACCAGAGGCCTTGGCGGAAAGAAAAATATCGTAGATGTTGACTGTTGTGCGACCAGACTTCGTATCACAGTTGCAGAGCCTGAGAAAGTTCGTGATGAACTTCTGAAACAGACAGATTCCAGAGGAATCGTAAAAAAAGGGCAGGGCGTACAGGTTATCTATGGACCTCATGTAACTGTTATCAAGGCGAAGCTGGAAGAATATCTGGAGACTGCTCCCAACGAATTCGCGGATGAGACACCGGATAATGTACAGGTACAGGAAAATGCTGCAGCAGGACAGAACAGTGCAGAGGTTGAGGACAAAAATACAGGTACAGCACAGTCCTTGGCACCTGTAAAAGAAGAAAAGATCAGAAAAACAGCAATCATTTACAGCCCTGTAGACGGAATCGCAGCAGATCTTTCTACTGCACCGGATGAAGGATTTGCAGGAAAAATGATGGGTGACGGTGTAGTGGTGACACCAACAGAAGGTACTGTATATGCACCTGCAGACGGTGAAGTTGAGTTTATTTTTGATACAAAACATGCTATAGGTTTCCAGACAGATTCCGGTATCCCTATGCTTCTTCATATGGGAATCGACACTGTAAAACTGGAAGGAAAAGGCTTCGAAATCCTGGTAACAGAGGGTCAGAAAGTGAAAAAAGGTGATCCGATGATGAAACTGGATTTGGAGTTCTTAACTGCTAATGCTCCGTCTATCACTTCCCCTATCCTTGATACTGAACCGGAAGACAACCAGAGGATCAGACTTCTGGCAAACGGTGAGATCAAGGCCGGTGAACCGTTGTTTGCGGTGGAGACGCTGGAATAATATTGTTATCAAAAAACAGTTGGATGATCAAAAGAGATGACATCTTGATTATCTGACTGTTTTTTTACGCACGTGAATTGAAAAGGATGACCTTTTTGCAGGGGGGATCTGGAAATCAAAAGTGTTGGCTTTGGAAAAAAGGTCAGCCAGCGTTTTGATAAGCCGGAGGGATGCACTACATATCGTCTGGAACAGGAGACAGAGCGTGGATCTGCGAAGGAACTGGTAAAGGGAATAGAGCCGGAGTATCTGGAGATTGCAGATGCAATTCTGACAGAGTCACAGAAAGTGTTTGGAGATTCCATAGACAGAGGGATTCTTTTTCCACTTGCTGACCATATTTCTTTTGCAGTCGCAAGAATCCGCAGAAATGAGCAGATCAGCAATCCGCTGACAGAGGATATCAAGGTTCTTTTCTACAGTGAATTTAAAGTTGCGGAAACACTGAAAACAATTCTGAGAGAAAGACTTCAGATAGAGATTGATGATCATGAGGTTGGATATGTGGCATTGCATATTCATTCTGCAATTGGTGACGAGAAGGTATCTGTTGCCATGCAGACTGCGAGAGCAGTGAGAGAGTGTATAGATATGCTCGAGAAAGCAACAGGTAAGCCAATCGATGTACTGTCACTGTCCTATAATCGCCTGATGAACCATATGAAGTATATGGTAGCGCGTGCATCTACAGGAGAGAAGCTGAATCTGGACATGAATGAATATATGCTGGATCAGTATCCCCAGGCCTATAAGGTTGCCACTGACATCTGTAAAAACCTGGAAGAATGTATTGGACATAAGCTGGATGAAACAGAGACAGGATATCTGGCAATGCATATCCAGAGAGTGTATAAGGATGCGGTATGATCCGACAGTTTCTTTTAGATTATAGTAATTTCCAAGTAAATAGTAATGTATGATTTGACCGCGAGCGCAATTTTATTATTTTCGGTCAAGTTGAAACAGGTTTCAGGTTGACTGGAATTGCGCATATGCAGTATACGGTCAAGTTGAAGCAAGTTTTGGTTGACTGGAATTGCGCATATGCAGTATACGGTCAAGTCGAAACAAGTTTTTGGTTGACTGAGATTGCGCTTGTATTAAATGAAGTCAAGTTGAAACAAGTTTCAGGTTGACCGCAACAGCACTTGTATTAAAGGAAGTCAAGTCGAATCATATTTATAGTTGATCATGGTTATATTATTTACAATTTAAGCCAGGAATAGCCATATTTTTACTTGATCGTAAATGTCTTAATTGCTCGGACGTGAATTGCATCATATAAGGATAGAAACCAAAGAATAGAACGGTTATATTCAGACATTTGAGGTATACGCCTGATATGGATGCGCTGGAGACCTGGACTGCATCGACTTGTTGTTGAGATTGAATAGGATGATTCTATTAAAAGCAAAAATACACCAGTCTACGAGAGATTTTTTTCTCATAAACTGGTGTATTTGTCTTATGGGATTTAATTTTTCGACAATGTATCTTTGAATTGTGAATAATTACTATCTTCTGTAATTTTCTCTACGTATGCATCATAAGCAGCTTGTAAACTATCATATTTCGTACCCTTATCAGCAATTTTTTGATAACTCTCAGCATTATACTGATGATCTGCAATTACCTTGTATAGTGTTGTTATTTTATCTCCGGTTCGCTCGGCAGTTGTTGACTCGGAAACATAGTATTCATTATCTGCTCTGCAGATAATGACAGGAATTTTTGTCCCTGTCGGAAAGTTACTAACGTTTACAGAAGTCCAGAAAAGATAACGTCTATTCTTATTCTTTCCACTGTCCAGATATGCCCAGGTACCGTTTTTTAGCAGACTATCATTTTTTATTAATGTTGAAATCGCAGGAACCATTGTTGAGCTTGTAGCGTTAGAATCAAGTTCAAAATTATTGTTGTTATTCAATGTGCTTTTCAATAATTTTGAATCATTAAGTGGTCCCATCAAATTTTCATTCATATTAAAAGGATGTTTCTTTCCGCCACTTTCTTTTCCACCTGACCATTTAAATTTCACACTGTATCCCCAGTGCTACAGGGCAGGGCGGGCATGGGGAATCAAGTCCCATAAGTGCCTTATAGCATTTCACCTCCGGCTGGAGATTGGGGTACAGCTGTTTAGCAGTGTCGTTATAGCTTAGGATATTATAGTCTTTGTCTATGCTGTAATATCCGGAAGAGTGTGTGTTCATAGTTTTTACTTCTGGTGTTTAATACTTTAAAGTATACTCTTTTTACCCCAAAATAGCAATAAGCAGCCTCTTTTTCGTTCCCTGTAAAATATCTTTAAGTAAAGTATATACTTTACTTTATATTTTATAATATTCATGCTATAATGATTTTGTAAAGTCATTACTTTCATTTTTGTTAAATATTTTGAAATATTAAGTATAATATATAAATTTAATTAAAGGAGGTTTTTACTATGGAAATTGGAGGCTTTTTCCCCTATCAACCTGTTGACTCTGAGCCAAACAACTATGTGGAGCATACCTGCCCTGATCCCGGGGACACCGCTCATCTAATGTCCGGCCGTTGTGCCATTTATTACTGTCTGAGGGATCTGATGTTAACAGATCAAAAGCGTGTGGCATATCTGCCTTCCTATGACTGCGAAACAGTTCTGGGCTGCTTTGTAAAAGCAGGATATGAAATTCATTATTATGATTTTGACAAAAATCTTTCCCCTGTGTTTGAGGAAGAGATGATCCCGCAGATCAGTGTTCTCCTTGTCTGTGGATACTATGGTTATCCTACCTATGATGAGAACTTTGTCAAAAAATGTAAAGCCAGTGGCGTTTCTGTAATAGTGGATACTACCCATACAGCATTTTCTCCATTGCCGGCCTGTCCGGATTCTGACTATATTGCCGTCAGTCTCCGAAAATGGATGGGTGTTGCCTCCGGTGGTCTTGCCATCAAGCGAAAGGGCACCTTTGGCGTAAAACCTATTCCTATCAATAAAGAACAGTTTTCCCTTAGAGATCAGGCTCTTCAATCCCGAGAGACCTACGAGCATACAGGAAATGAGGACTATAATAAAGAAGGCAATGATGTTTTCTGGAAAGCGGAATTTATGCTTCGTGAAATTTTCGATATCCAGGAAGGGGATGAAGCTTCCCTTAAAACGATTCTTCATTATCCATTCCGGGATGCGATCCGTAAACGCCAGGAAAATTACCATTACCTTCTGGAACACCTGCCGGAACGCTCCGATATCCGCCCGGTATTTCCTTATCTTTCAGATGATATCTGTCCTATGTTTTTCCCTTTCTTTGTGGAAAACCGGGACGCCCTTATCAAGCATCTGGCAGACAGGCACATTCCGCCTAAAGTATACTGGCCTGTACCACCTTTTGTAAAGGTTGAAGACTATCCAGGAGCTCAATATATTTATTCCCATATCATGTCTGTCAGCTGTGATGAGCGCTTTAACACGGACGATATGCAGAAAATTGTAGAAGCCTTTGAAAACTATTAAAGATCTTAAAGCATTTTGAGAATATCCGTTTGATAAATCTAATCAGGCCACAGACTGGAAATCACCAGTCTATGGCTTCTTCATCTTCTCAGGTTGACATCCCATCTGTCGTTTGCTACACTAAAATCACATATCTGACAAAGGAATGGGAAGTATGAAGAAGAAAAAATTATAATCTATAAACCTGTTACTAATAATGGTAATCTTATGGAGAAAAAGTTGTTTGTCAATACTATCATAGCCGCATATAATGCACAGGCAGTTAATCCGGAATTGATGTTTGTAAAGCAGTCAGACAGAAATGCTGCACAGGAAAAGACTGTTTATTACACTCTTGACAATGTTAACTTCAATGAATCCCAGGAGCTTATTAAAAACAAACCACTTGAGTTCCATTTGAAGTGACAGATTCCAACCTGGTTGGTACTTCCTTTGCCGGAACAAACACAAAAGACCTGAAACTTCAATTGTACATAGAGTCTGATGACGGTACAAAAATTGAAGGAATTGGAGGAGAAAACACAAAGGTAAAAGAAATACATCTTCCGGTATATAAAGCTAGTGAAAAGCAGGCAGAATATGAAGATGGATATGTATATGTTAACAGTGGAAACGTATATGACTTTACCTTGAATGAACTACAAAACTATGAGAGTTATTTAAAAACAAGTGCAGGTTACAAGGGAAAGGTTACCCTGTATGCGAAAATTTCATGCAAGTACATTTACTACTGCACGGAAAAAGAAGCGCAATCCATTGCACAGATAAACATCTGTCAACGACAGCTCTTTGATCTGGATTGAGGTAAAAACTTTATAACCCCAAATTCTGAAAGCCTCAGACTGGTACAGTACAGCTACCCCGGTCCGGGGCTTTTGAAATGCGGAGATTATTGCCATGAGTATATTTGAGTATGACAAAGAGGAAGAAGAACAGAAACTTCAGGCAACTTATGAAAAGATTGGCGAAAAGCGAGGTGAAAAGCAAGGTGAATTAAAAAAGGCAAAAAGCATAGCCATTTCGCTTGCGCAGGAAGGAGAACCTGTAGAAAGAATAGCAAGAACCCTTGGTGAAACGGAAAAAACGATTAAAGAATGGCTGGCTGAAACGCATTAAAATTGGTTCCGCAGTATCATCAACTGAATGTTACTGTGGAACCTTTTTATATCTGTCTGCTATTTTAGCCGGGTAAGTCGGATTTTATCTGCGTATCCCTGACAGTTCGTCTTCTATCCACTTATCTGTGTTGAAGTTACTGTCAAAGAACCTGACAATCACGCCGTAAGGTTCTGTATCGCTGTTGAATGCGTTGGCTTCATCAGTGTCTACGTGCATTGCCAGGTGATAATTTCTGTGGACTCTGACTACTACATCTGCGTAGATAAGTGCGCGTCCGTAGCTTTTGGTCAGGACGAAGACTTCGTCATTGTCTTTGATATGCAGGGCAAGTGCTTCATCCGGAGTCATGTGGATGTGGCGTTTGGCTACGATGACCCCTTTGGGGATTTCGATATCACCGCATGGACCGGATAAAATACAGCCGGGAGTTCCTTCGATATCACCGGACTGGCGTATCACGCTTGGAATCCCCAGTTTTCTGGTGTCTGTAAGAGACATTTCTACCTGCGTGTCGCTGCGGAAAGGACCGAGAAGTGCCATGTTTTCGAAAGTACCTTTCGGTCCTTTGACAGTTACTCGTTCCCGGCACAGATATTGTCCGGGCTGGCTTAATTCTTTGATAAAATGTGGTTTGCTTCCTTCTCCGAATAATTTTTCAAAATCTTCCTGCGAGATATGCAGATGTCTGGCAGAAGTTTCTATAGGTATTTTGATGCTCATTTATTACAATACTCCCTCAATATGTTACTTGTATATGTCTGTCCGACATTCTGTTGTCTGATGGGATACAGAGCAGTTATACTTACTTTTTAGTGTATCTCTTTAATTGGAAATATGCAATGTTTATCTTGTAAGAAGGACAATTTTTATTATAAAATAGTGTTAACTTACTTTTATCGGTTTACAAGGAGAAGTGTTCTGGGCTATAATAAGATACATTAGAATAACAGTTACTGTTCACACACCACTATCCCGAGACATACAAGCCAAAATTCCATTGCCGCAGGCAATTCGGAATGAATTTTGGCTAAGTTACTGTGAACGGAGTGAACAGTAACGAATAACAATTCTAAATGTGACAAAACAGAATGAAATAGTAATGTAATATCAGACTTATAGAATAATAACCAAGAAGGATTATTGAATGAGCAAAAAGAGATTTTCCGGGCTGCGTCTGATTCTTATGGTGCCTGTGGTGGTGCTTTTGGCCGGTGGACTGATCATCGGCGGAAGAGCTTTGCAGGAACCGGGGGAAGTAAGGACTCTTAAGAGACAGGAGGTAGCGCAGACGGATGAAGGACATCAGGAGTATTATTTCGGCCTTCTTAATGAGAATGAACAGAGAGGCTACCGCGAGATCCTGGAGGGGATCAGAAGCTTTGAGGATAAATTTTATCTGTCTCTCTCAGGAGATAATGAGATAGACAGAGTGTATCATGCAGTGCTGAAGGATCATCCGGAGCTGTTCTGGGTACATAACCGGGAGAAAGTTTATAAGACGACTTATTCGGGCAGAGATTACTGTCAGTTTTCTCCGGGATATACTTATACAGAGGAGCAGAGACAGGAGATCACGCAGGCTATGGAGAATGCGTATCAGGAGGTGTTATCGCAGATTCCGGATGGTGCTGATGATTACACGAAGGTAATGACTGTTTATACTTATGTCATAGACAATACAGAATATGTGATCTCTGATGATGACCAGAGTATAGCAGGAGCTTTCTGGAAGAAACAGGCGGTATGTGCGGGCTATGCGGGAGCAGTGCAGTATCTGCTGGAGCGTCTGGATATCCCCTGTATTTATGTGGAGGGTGATGCTGCAAACAGTACCCAGGGACATGCCTGGAATATTGTAGAGCTGAACGGACAGTATTATTATGTGGATGCCACCAATGGGGACCAGCCGGACTTTCTGGAGGGTGATGCCACGCTGCTGGCAGAGCATAAGACAACAATCTATGATTATCTGTGTCCGTTCCCACAGGAGTACGAGGAGAATTATACGGCCTCTGATGAGTTTCCTGTTCCTGCGTGTACAGCGACTGACATGAATTTCTATGTGAGAAACGGCGCCTGTTTTGATACCTATGACTGGAGCAGTGTATATGACCTGTGCAGACTGCGCATTGACAGTGATGCTGCGGTGGTACGCTTTAAGTTTGGCAGCCAGGGGGCTTATGATGAGGCATATATGGATCTGATCGACAGTAATCATATCCAGGATATCGCAAAATATTATATGGAAGTCCATGGGCTGTCTCAGATTTCCTATCATTACGGCGTGATCGACAATATGAAGACCTTATACTTCATGTTCTGACGGGTTTAGCTCAGATGTGTCAGTTGATGATAAGGAACGCTATAAATATATAACTAAAAGGAGTGACTGAAAATTATGGTTAATATGACAGATATATTTGGAAATGCGCTGAGTATTGCCGGGAGTTTTATGGATTCAGATCTGGTGAACCGTTTTATGATGGTAATATTTGCAGTGATCCTTGTGTTTGGAGTGCTGAACTGTATTCTGGGATACAGGCTTCTGCGTTTCTGGATGATGCTGGGAGGTTTTCTGGTAGGCGGCGGTCTTGCGCTGGTGGTTGTACATACAATGGGAATACAGGAGAAATCAACAATGCTGATCGCAGCACTGGCGGCAGGAGTTGTGTTCGCAGTGATTGCATTTCTGATTTATAAGGCAGGTGTGTTTATCCTGGCAGCAGGTATCGGCTGGGCGGCCAGTATTTATTTCCTGCATCCTACCAGCTCCGCAGTATTTTTTGCATGTATTCTGATCGGCGTAGCTCTTGGTTCCATGGCGGTGAAATACTGCAGGGAAGTGCTGATCGTGGCTACAAGTTTGATCGGTGGTATTATGGCAGGGGTTTCCCTTGCACAGCTTGGAAATCTGGCAGATATTCCCTATGGACTGGGAATGAGTGTGGGATTTGCAGTTCTGGGTATGTTGATTCAGTTTGCTATCAACAAACCGGTTTCTGATGAAGAGGATGAAGAAACGGTTGATGAAGAAAGCACTGAGCAGATTTACAGGCGAAATCAGGACCTGAGACAAGACCAGAGTTTTAAGCAGTCTCAGGACAGAGACATGGAGGAATCAATATATGCCAGAGGACAGAAAGGACAGGCGAGAAAAAATGGCAAAAGAAGCTAAGACAAATGCAATGAGAATGCTGGACAGACAGAAAGTTAAATATGAGGCGTTCTCCTATGAATGTGATGAATTTATTGACGGGATCCACAGTGCGGATAAGATCGGTGCTCCCTATGACCAGTCTTTTAAGACTCTGGTAATGGAAGGAAAGAGCGGCGGTTATTTCGTTTTTGTAGTTCCGATTGAAAAGGAAGTTGACCGTAAGGCGGCTGCAAAGGCTGTCGGTGAGAAGACAGTGGACATGATCCATGTGAAGGATATCACAAAGATTACCGGATATGTGAGAGGCGGCTGCAGTCCGCTGGGAATGAAGAAACCTTATCCTGTTGTGTTTGATGCATCTGCAGGAGAATTTGAGGAGATTTATGTGAGTGGCGGTCGTATCGGACTGACACTGAAGGTTCCCCTTGCTGATCTGCTTAAGGTGACAGGCGGAAAGCTGGCGGATATTATCATGAAGACAGAATAAAATAACAGGGTACGGCTAAGCCGTACCCTGTATTTTATTCTTTAGTTATCGGAAGCGTCCTCTTCGTTGATCTCGAATACATGACGTTTCTTAGCCATCTCATCACTTGCCAGATATTCATCGTAAGTAGTGATCTTGTCGATCATGGTTCCGTTTGGAAGGATTTCCATGATACGGTTGGCTGTTGTCTGTACGAACTGATGGTCATGTGAGGTGAAAAGGATAACACCCGGGAATTTGATCAGACCGTTGTTCAGTGCTGTGATGCTCTCCATATCGAGGTGGTTGGTTGGCTCATCCAGGATCAGGATATTTGCACCGGAGATCATCATCTTGGAAAGAAGACAGCGGACTTTCTCACCACCGGAAAGAACGCGTACACGTTTGATGCCGTCTTCACCGGGGAAGAGCATACGTCCGAGGAATCCACGAACATAAGTAGCATCCTTGATCTCGGAATACTGTGTCAGCCAGTCTGTAATAGTAAGGTCATTATCGAACTCTGCAGTGTTGTCCTTAGGGAAATATGCCTGGGAAGTGGTAACACCCCATTTATAATTTCCTTCATCCGGTTCCATTTCACCGACCAGGATCTTGAACAGAGTAGTGATTGCCTGTTCGTTAGCACCGACGAAAGCTACTTTGTCATCATGACCGAGTGTGAAAGAAATGTTATCCAGAACTTTTACACCGTCGATGGTCTTGGAAAGGTTCTCTACCATAAGGACCTCATTACCGATCTCGCGGTTTGGACGGAAGTCGATGTATGGGTATTTACGGCTGGACGGACGCATATCGTCAAGCTGGATCTTTTCCAGGGCACGTTTACGGGAAGTCGCCTGTTTGGACTTGGAAGCGTTGGCACTGAATCGGGAAATAAATTCCTGAAGTTCTTTGATCTTCTCTTCTTTTTTCTTGTTGGCTTCCTTCATCTGTTTGATGAGGAGCTGGCTGGACTCAAACCAGAAGTCGTAGTTTCCGGCATAGAGCTGAATCTTGCCGTAGTCGATGTCTGCTGTATGAGTACATACTTTATTTAAGAAGTAACGGTCATGGGATACAACGATGACAGTGTTGTCAAAGTTGATCAGGAATTCTTCGAGCCATTCAATAGCGGGCAGGTCAAGGTGGTTGGTAGGCTCATCCAGAAGAAGAATGTCCGGATTACCAAACAGTGCCTGCGCCAGAAGAACTTTGACCTTCTGGCTTCCTGTAAGGTCAGCCATCTGGGAATAGTGGAGATCGTTTTCAATTCCAAGACCATTCAGAAGAGTAGCAGCATCAGATTCTGCTTCCCATCCGTTCATCTCTGCAAATTCACCTTCCAGTTCGCTGGCACGGATACCGTCTTCATCAGTGAAGTCCGCTTTTGCATAGATAGCATCTTTTTCTTTCATGATCTCATACAGTCTCTTGTTACCCATGATAACAGTATCCAGAACTGTATATGCATCATATTTGAAGTGATCCTGCTGCAGGAAAGAGAGACGCTGGCCAGGAGTGATAACAACGTCACCGTTGGTAGGCTCTAACTGTCCGGAAAGGATCTTAAGGAATGTGGACTTACCGGCACCGTTTGCACCGATGAGACCGTAGCAGTTGCCCTCAGTAAATTTGATATTTACATCTTCGAAGAGGGCCTTTTTACCTACGCGCAATGTAATATTGTTTGCTGAAATCATATCATACCTCTTTTTCGTGAAATTATTGTTTTGCAGTAACTGTCCGGCAGATTGTTTATGGAAAACGTATCTTTCGCAGGAAACAGTTACATTATTTCCTATTATATAAGTTACAACCGTTTATCATTGTACCGTAAATTGGGAAATTTGCAACTGTTTTTTGCTTTTTTGGGTTCTTTTATTTACAAAAAAAAGAAGCACTGTTATAATATAGAATAAATATAGCCTCTTGACGGATAGAAATATGAGGCATTGATATGACAGAAATAACGATTACTGTTTCCATTGTTTTATGCAGAACAGCGATGTGGACAGTAAAGGATAATTAATTTTAGAGAGGTTGTAAAGACTATGTTTATTACAAGAGAGTGCGATTATGCAGTTCGAGTGGTACGTGCGCTTTGGGGAGAGAGCAGACTGAGCGTATCCGATATCTGTGAGAAAGAAGCAATCACAGCTCCTTTTGCCTATAAGATCCTGAAGAAACTTCAGAAGGCAGAGATCGTGAAGGGATACAGAGGCGTACATGGTGGTTATTCTCTGAACAGGGGACTGGATGAGCTGACTTTATATGAGGTTTATTCGGCGATTGATCCGGAGATGTTTATCATCGAATGTCTGGATCCGAAATATAACTGTGTCAGAGACGGACAGGGTGGATTGCCATGTCTGGTACATAGAGAATTGTTATCTGTACAGGATGAACTGATAAGTCTCCTTAAGAGAAAAACAATACAGCAGATCATGGAGGAGGCGTAGAGCCTCCTTTTTTTACTGATATACTGAATAAACTGCAGAGCAGTTGTCCGGTGCAGAGCTGCGCAGCGAAGCGAAGCGGATGATTTTATCTGCCTGATTTGTCCGAAATTTGGCATATCTGCATAATGTTAGTCATATACAACTCAAAAAATGCACATATTTGCTACTGAAATAACAGAAAATCCCTGCTTTGTACCTCAGAAGATACAAAATATGTCAAAACAAATTGGACACAGGCAGAAGATTATGTTATAATCTACAATGAAATTTGAGGTATATTTTACTTATGCCTTGAAATAAATAATTAATTTTCATCAACCTTTAAGGAGGAAAAACAAACTATGGCAAGAAAGATGAAAACCATGGATGGTAACCATGCAGCTGCTCATGCTTCATATGCATACTCAGATGTAGCCGCTATTTACCCGATCACTCCTTCATCTGTTATGGCGGAAGCAACAGATGAATGGGCAACCCAGGGAAGAAAGAACATTTTCGGACAGGAAGTTCAGGTAACTGAAATGCAGTCTGAGGCTGGTGCAGCAGGTGCTGTACACGGATCTCTGGCAGCAGGTGCTTTAACAACAACATATACAGCATCTCAGGGTCTGTTACTTATGATCCCGAACCTTTACAAAATTGCCGGTGAGCAGTTACCTGCAGTATTCAACGTATCTGCACGTGCACTTGCTTCTCATGCACTTTCAATTTTCGGAGATCATTCAGACGTTATGGCCTGTCGTCAGACCGGATGCGCAATGCTCTGCGAATCTTCTGTACAGGAAGTTATGGACTTAACACCTGTTGCTCACCTTTCAGCAATCAAAGGTAAAGTTCCGTTCATCAACTTCTTCGATGGATTCCGTACATCTCACGAGATTCAGAAGATTGAAACATGGGATTATGAAGATCTGAAGGATATGGCAGATATGGATGCAATCGCTGCATTCCGTAACCATGCCCTGAATCCGAATCACCCATGTCAGAGAGGTTCCGCTCAGAACCCGGATATCTTCTTCCAGGCAAGAGAAGCATGTAACCCATACTACGATGCTCTTCCGGCAGTAGTACAGGAATACATGGATAAAGTTAACGCTAAGATCGGTACAGATTACAAATTATTCAACTACTACGGAGCTGCTGATGCAGAACACGTAATCGTTGCTATGGGATCTGTAAACGATACAATCGAGGAGACAATCGACTACCTTGCAGCAGCAGGAAAGAAAGTCGGTGTTGTTAAAGTTCGTCTTTACAGACCATTCTGCGCACAGGCACTCATCGATGCAATTCCGGAATCTGTAAAACAGATCACAGTTCTTGACAGAACTAAAGAGCCGGGTGCACTTGGCGAGCCACTGTACCTTGACGTTGTAGCAGCATTAAAAGACAGCAAATTCGGCGGCGTAAAAGTATTCTCCGGACGTTATGGTTTAGGTTCCAAAGATACTACACCTGCACAGATCGTAGCTGTTTATGAGAACACTGCTAAAGAAAAATTCACAATCGGTATCGTTGATGATGTTACTAACCTTTCCCTTGAGACAGGTGCTCCGATCGTAACAACTCCTGAAGGAACAACAAACTGTAAATTCTGGGGTCTGGGAGCTGATGGTACTGTAGGTGCCAACAAGAACTCCATCAAGATCATCGGTGACAACACAGACATGTACGCACAGGCTTACTTTGATTATGACTCCAAGAAGTCCGGTGGTGTTACAATGTCCCACTTACGTTTCGGTAAGAAACCGATCAAATCCACATACCTGATCCACAAAGCAAACTTCGTAGCATGTCATAATCCATCCTACGTAAACAAATACAACATGGTTCAGGAACTTGTTGACGGTGGTACATTCCTCCTTAACTGTGCATGGGATATGGAAGGTCTTGAGAAACATTTACCAGGACAGGTAAAAGCTTTCATCGCTAACCACAATATCAAATTCTACACAATCGACGGTGTTAAGATCGGTATTGAAACTGGCATGGGACCAACACGTATCAACACAATCCTTCAGTCTGCATTCTTCAAACTGACAGGAATCATTCCAGAAGATCAGGCAATCGACCTTATGAAAGCTGCTGCCAAGGCAACATACGGACGTAAAGGTGATGATGTCGTACAGAAGAACTGGGCAGCTATCGACGCTGGTGCTAAACAGGTTGTAGAGATCCAGGTTCCGGAAAGCTGGAAGAACGCTGAGGACGAAGGTCTTCATATGACTCATGCAACAGAAGGACGTCAGGATGTTATCGATTTCGTTAACAATATCCAGGCTAAAGTTAATGCTCAGGAAGGTAACTCCTTACCTGTATCTGCATTCAAGGATTATGTAGATGGTACAACACCATCCGGTTCTGCTGCATATGAAAAACGTGGTATCGCAGTTAACGTTCCTGTATGGAATCCGGAAAACTGTATCCAGTGTAACAGATGTGCTTATGTCTGCCCGCACGCAGTTATCCGTCCTGTAGCTCTGACAGCTGAAGAAGCAGCTAATGCTCCTGAAGGCATGAAGACATTAGACCTTACAGGTATGAAAGAATATAAATTCACAATGTCCGTATCCGCACTTGACTGTACAGGATGTGGTTCTTGTGTAAACGTTTGCCCAGGTAAGAAGGGTGCGAAAGCACTTGCTATGGAAAACCTTGAAGCAAGCGCAGACGAGCAGAAATACTTTGACTACACAGTTAAACTGCCGGTTAAAGAAGATGTTATCGCTAAATTTAAAGAAGCAACTGTTAAAGGCAGCCAGTTCAAACAGCCTCTGCTTGAGTTCTCTGGAGCTTGTGCAGGATGTGGTGAAACACCATACGCTAAACTGATCACTCAGCTGTTCGGTGACAGAATGTACATCGCAAACGCAACAGGATGTTCTTCTATCTGGGGTAACTCCTCACCATCTACACCATACACAGTAAACGCTAAGGGACAGGGTCCTGCATGGTCCAACTCTCTGTTCGAAGATAACGCTGAGTTTGGTTATGGTATGCTTCTTGCTCAGAGAGCTATCCGCGATGGCTTAAAAGCAAAAGTTGAAGACGTTGTTGCTAACGGAACAAACGAAGACGTTAAGGCAGCTGGTCAGGAATGGCTGGATACATTTGCTGTAGGTGCTACAAACGGCGCTGCTACAGACAAACTTGTTGCTGCTCTTGAAGCTTGCGGATGTGACAAAGCAAAAGAAATCCTTGCTCAGAAAGATTTCCTGGCTAAGAAATCCCAGTGGATCTTCGGTGGTGACGGATGGGCTTACGATATCGGATTCGGTGGTGTTGACCATGTTCTCG
>PPYE01501889.1_pt1 | contig 23546 bp, 32 predicted proteins | sample 1559881 | NCBI WGS metagenome assembly PPYE01 (sample SAMN08240022, study PRJNA423297) | Human gut metagenome, whole genome shotgun sequencing project. | reverse complement strand
TTCTTAAACACAAAGAAAACTATAGAGAAATTAATTTCGAAGAATTAGGGTTTAAAGTACAAAAAAGTGTAAAAGGTATAGATGACATGGTTGTAGCAATAGAGGATGCTATCTACAACAAAGAAACTGAAATTGAAATTATAGAGCGAAAGCTAGAGTTTTATAATATTTATTTAAAAGAGCTATCAGAGATAGAACAAAAAATTATAGAACTAGTATACTTTTACAGTTGGGATGGGAAAATGCCTATTACAAAAATGGCAAGGGAATTAAATTATGATAGAAGTAGTCTTTATAACAAAAAAGCTATTGCTATTAATAAAATAGCTTTAATGATATATGGTGATGAAGCTTTAGAATAAACATTATTTTTACAGAAAAAAGACTATTTTTATACTTCGCTTCTAAAGAAAACATGTTAGAATTGTATCATAGAAAAAAGTGTACATTGACAACTGAATATTCCTCGAAAACTATAGCCTATTTTTTTAGGCTTTTTTTTATTCTCTTTTGAAAGGGGGGATTTTAATTAGGAGTAAAAAGAGCATCAAAGCCTATCAAGCGTACGCAAGAAGTGCTAGATATTCAAGATTATCTAAAATATAAAAGTTATAGGAATTATGTGATTTTTATGTTAGGGATAACAACAGGATATAGAGCAGGAGATTTAGTTAAGCTAAAAGTTAGAGACGTAAAAGAAGCTTTAAGAAGACAAGAATTTACCATAATGGAAGGTAAAAAAGTTAATAGTAAAAACATTAGGGAAAAGAATAGGAAGCCTCGAACAGTTGAAGTAAGACCTAGAATTGCACAAATATTAAAGAAGTATATAAAAGGTAAACATGACTATGAGTATATGTTTACATCAAGAAAAAGAAAATATCCTCACATTGGTGTTGAAGCTGTTAGTAAAGCATTAAAAGAAGCAGGAGAATATTTTGGGTTATGTGATATAACAGCACATAGCATGAGGAAAACTTATGCTTATAAAATTTATATTGATAGCGGAAAAGATATTGTTGCAGTTAAGGAATTGTTGGGCCACTCTTCTATAGAAGAAACAAAAGTGTATCTAGGTTTAGATAAAGAATTGTATCATCATTACAGTGAGTCGTTGGACGACTTTGTAAGGTGATATTTTTTTATTTGCCTGTTTGAATGTCTAAAAATTTGGTGTAGTGATATTCAGGGTATCAAAATCGCTATATAAGAAGTAAGAAAAAAATAGATTGAATGTCTGATTCTCTAAGAAAATAAGACGTTCAAATGAAGAAATGCGAACTATATTTAATTAGTTTTTAATAATGTTCGCATAGAAAAAGAGGTGTTTTATGAAGAAAATAGAGTTGGATGATAAAGAGATTAAACTGATTATTTCAGCATTAGATTTAAAAGTTTCTCGCAACTTAGACAAAGCTTATAAAAACTTCCCATATGCTTTTGATGAAAAAGAAGAGTATAAGAGGGATGTGGCAACTATGGAGCTTTTGATTGATAAGTTTTTAAGTAAGCTTAATGAGGTAGAGTGTGAGGGAGTGCTTATATAATGGCTAGAGAGTTTAGTCGAAGCTTTTATAATAGCAAAGCTTGGAAGGAGTGTAGGCAATCAATTATTAAGAAATATCTAGGCTTGTGTGCTGAGTGTGGGAAGCTAGGAGAAGAAGTGCATCATATAAAATATTTAACTCCTGCTAATATACATGATGTTGAGATAACTTTAGGTGAGGAGAATTTAATATTGCTATGTAAAGACTGTCATAGTAAAAAACATAAGAGTAAGAAAGACATTACTAGAACAGGGTTAAAATTTAATGAAAAAGGGGAATTGATTTCGATTTAGAAAAAAAATAGCATATCCCCCCCTTAAAAACGACCCTGGGGGCTGATTTCAAATACCGATGTCCCCACATCAATTTTCCTCCGCATGAAAAAATCAGAATGGGAGGGGGGTTATTTAAAATAATTTACGAACAATTAGAGAAAGAAAAAAAGATAAAACAAGAGGTAAGCAGATTAAAGAAAAACTATAAAGATTTAGAAAAAGAAAAAGTTAAAATTTTGGATGGGTTAGTAAATGAAGCAGCTTTTTTAAAAATATCTTTAGAAGAGACTAGAGAAATTTTGACAAAAGAGGGTTTGACTGAAATTTTCAAGCAAGGCAAGCAGGAATTTGAAAGGGAAAGACTTCAAGTTAAGATATATTTAAATTTTATGAAACTTTATTCTAGTGTCATGAAGCAACTAATTGATATTATTCCAAGTGAGATAAAGCAGGAAGAAGAGGACGAACTTATTGAGTTTATAAAAAAAGGTAGACTTAAGAAATGACCTACATTGAAGAGTATTATCAAAAAATATTAAATGGAGAAATAGTTGTTTGTAGCAGAATTAAGCAAGTATATAAAAAACTTGTTCAAGACTTATATAATCCAAAGGATAATTGGGTGTTTGATGAAGAGCTTGCGAATAGACCAATTGAGTTTATAGAAACATTTTGCAAACAAGCGCAAGGCAAGATAGGCGAACCTTTAAAGCTTGAATTATTTCAAAAAGCGAAACATCAAGCTGTTTTTGGTTTTGTTGATAAAGAGACAGGATTTAGAAAATATCAAGAAGTGTTAGATATTCGAGGACGTAAAAATGGCAAAACTACGGAATTGGCAGCAGATGAATTATTCATGTTAGTTGCAGACAATGAAGGTTCGCCTGAAATTTACAATATAGCAACTAAATATGAACAGGCACAAAAAGGGTACAAAGAATGTTATAAAATGGTACAGCAATCTAAAGTTTTGTCTAGGCATGTTAAAAAAAGAAAAACAGACCTCTATTTTCATGGCAATTATGGTTTTATACAAGCACTTGCTAGTAATTCAAATGGGCTTGATGGGTTAAACTCACATATGGTAACTATAGATGAATTAGCAGCTATAAAAAATAGAGATATTTACGATTTAATGAAGCAATCCATGGGTTCAAGAAACCAACCTCTTTTAAATTGCATTACCACAAATGGTTTTGTCAGAGAGGGTATTTTTGACGCACAATATGAGTATGCTTGCAATGTCTTAGATGGGAAAATAAATGATGACAGGTTTATAGCTTTTATTTATGAGTTAGATGACAAGGACGAATGGGACAGAGAAGAGTGTTGGATAAAAGCCAATCCAGGTTTAGGTACTATAAAAAAATTTGATTTTTTAAGAGATTGTGTTAAAAAAGCCAAAACAGACCCAAGTTTTAAGCCTACAGTCATGGTGAAAGATTTTAATATGAAAGAAAATTCTGCGACTGCTTGGTTGAGGTGGGATGAGTTAAACAATGAAGCTAAATTTAATGTAAATGAAATGGAATTTAGATATGGCATAGGTTGTTTTGACTTAGCTGAAACTACAGACCTAGCATCTGCTAAAGTTTTATTAAAGAAAAGATATGATGATAATATTTATACACTTTCCATGTATTGGGTTCCGTCTGAACGATTAAAGCAAAAAGTTGATGAAGATAAAATACCATATGATTTGTGGGAAAAACAGGGTTTATTAAGGGTATGCGAAGGAAATAAAATAAATCCATATGACCTTTTATTATGGTTTAGGGAAATTAAAGAAGAGCATGATATTTATATTCCCTGGATTGGATATGACCCCTGGCATGTAGATTCGAGTCTGCTTTTAGCTTATGAGAATGAATTTGGAAAAGATGCAATGATTAAAGTTAGGCAAGGAGTTTATACTCTATCAGCCCCCATGAAAGAGTTAAGGGCTGATTTAAAAGCTAATAAAGTTATTTATAATAATAACCCTATTGATAAATGGTGTCTTAGCAACATGGAAATAAAAACGGATATAAATGGAAATATACAGCCAATAAAAGGTATGGACAGAAGACGACGAATTGATGGAGGTGTCACTTTAATTATAGGCTATGTTGTTCTAAAAGAAAAAATGGCAGAGTATGAAAACATGATTTAAGTAAGGGGGTGAAAAATGAACATATTTAAATCTAAGAAGAAAAATAAAGAAGCTCCTGGAAAAGTTATGATGGAACTTATTTCAGATTCGGGAAACGGGTTTTATAGTTGGCATGGTAACTTATATAAAAGTGATATTGTAAGAAGTATTATACGACCGAAGGCTAAAGCTGTTGGGAAAATGGCAGCTAAACATATTAGAAGTAATGAGACTGAATTTAAAACTAATCCAGAGCCTTACATTAAATTTTTGCTTGAAAATCCGAACCCATTTATGAGTGGGCAAATACTTCAAGAGAAGATGGTTACTCAATTAGAGCTTAATAGCAATGCTTTTGCTGTGATTATTAAAGATGATGATAATATACCAACTCAAATTTACCCTTTGAATGCTTTAAATTTTGAAGCTATTTATGAAGATAGAGTTTTGTTTTTAAAATTCTTACTTAGAAATGGAAAAGTAGTTACCTATCCATATTCGAACATAATCCATTTAAGAAAAGATTTTAACGAAAATGATTTATTTGGAACGCCTCCAACTAAAGTACTTAAAGCGCTTATGGAAGTTGTAAATACAACAGACCAGGGAGTCGTGAAGGCTATTAAAAACAGCAACACAATCAAATGGTTATTAAAATTTAAAACATCACTTCGACCTGACGATATTAAAAAAGAGGTCAAAGAGTTTGAAAAAAATTACTTACAAATAGACTCGGAAGCAGGCGGAGCTGCCGCAACTGATTCAAAATATGATGCTGAACAGGTTAAAGCTGAGAGTTATGTTCCTAACGCCGCACAGATGGACAAAACTACACAAAGATTATATTCGTTTTTTAATACAAATGAGAAAATAATTCAAAGTAAATATACCGAAGACGAATGGAATGCTTATTATGAGTCTGAAATTGAGCCAGTAGGATTGCAACTATCTAAAGAATATACGCAAAAATTATTTACTAGAAAAGAAAGAAGTTTTGGAAATGAAATTATTTTTGAAGCTTCTAATTTACAGTATGCAAGTATGTCTACTAAATTGAATTTGGTTCAAATGGTTGATAGGGGTTCGCTTGCTCCGAACGAATGGCGTAAGATAATGAACCTTTCGCCAATAGAGGGCGGAGACAAGCCAGTTCGCCGATTAGATACTGCTATTGTGGAAGGGGGTGATTAAATTAAATGGCTAGTGATAATTTGAAAGAATTTTTAAAAGTTAAAAACTCTACAGAAACAAATGCAGATTTGTTTTTCTATGGTGATATTGTCTGTGATGAGTGGGATGCCTGGACAGAAGAAGACCAGTATCCACTTGCAATAAAAGATTTTTTAGCACAAGAACAGGGAAAAGATTTAAATATTTATATCAATTCCGGTGGTGGTTCTGTATTTGCAGGTATGGCAATATATAATATGCTAAAAAGGCACGAAGGATTTAAAACTGTTTATGTAGATGGTATTGCAGCGAGTATTGCGAGTGTTATAGCTTTAGCAGGTGATAGAGTTGTAATCCCTCAAAATGCCTATTTTATGATTCATAAGCCTTGGATAGGTTTATGTGGTTCTTATAATTCAGATAAATTAATTAAGGCGGCAGAGGATTTAGACAGAATAGAGGAAGGTATTTTAAATGTATATCAAGATAACTTAAAAGAAGAAATTGATATTGAAGAAATAAAAGAAAAGCTAAGTGAAGAAACTTGGTTTACTGGTAAAGAAGCATCAAATTATTTTAATTTTGAAGTTGATGAGAAAAAAGAGGTTGCTGCTTGCGTGAGCGATTATTTTGATAAGTATAATAAAGTACCTCATGCTTTAAAAAATAAAATAGATAAGACTAGTAATAAAAAAGAAAATAATAATAAAAAAAGAGTTCAACTGAAACTGAACTTGTTAAAATTAGGGGGTTTAAATGACTAGAGAAGAATATTTTAAGAAAAGACAAGAAATGATAGACGAGGCGCAAAAATTACTTGATGATGAAGTTGGGGAGGAAGGAACAGGAGAAGAAAAAACGGAAGAAGCTGAAAAAATAGCTAATAAAATAAAAGCTTTAGACGAGGAATATGAAAGAAATGTAAAAGCTAGGGCGAATTTAAGAGCGTTGCAGGACGATTTTAAAGTCAACCCTACTATTTTTAATTTAACTAATAACAAAGGTAAAATAGAAGGTATAGAAGACACAACTGTTAAGGATAAACAAGAACAATATAAAAATGCTTGGGCTAAAGATATGTTAGGAAAGCCGTTAAGTTCAGAAGAACAGGAAATATTTAATAGTATTAACGCAGAGTATAGAGCGGAAGTTCAAACAAGCGAAAATAATACTATTTTAATTCCTAAAACTGTAGCTTCGGGTATATGGAAAGAAATTGGTGACATGTATCCTTTGTTTGGGGATGCTTCTCCAACTTTTGTAGCAGGTGATTTGACGATTATAGCGGAAGAAGACGGTGGTGATGATGCTGCGTGGTATGATGAAGAAACAGAAGTTAAAGAGGACGGTTATAAACTAAAAGAAATAACTTTAAGAGGTTGTGAGCTTGCCAAGGATATAACTGTATCGTGGAAATTGAAAAAAATGAGTATTGATGAATTTGTTCCATATATAACTAGTCTTTTAGCTGAAAAAATGGGAGCAGCATTAGCAAAAGCTATTGTAGATGGAAAAGGAAAACCAGGGGAAAGTGATTCTTTTAAACCCCAACCACTTGGAATAAAAACTGCTTTAGCAAAAGAAACTAGTAAGGCGCAAATAATAGAATATGTTGACAAGATAGCTTATACAGATATAACAAAATTAATGGCTGTTTTGAAAAAATGGAGTAATGGAGCTTGTATTTATGCTAATAGTACGACGATATGGACGCAATTAGCGGAAATATTAGACACAACAGGAAAGCCTATTTTTATCCCTGACGCTGCAAATAGTGACGGAGTTGGAAGGATGTTTGGCAGGGTTGTTAAAATGGATGACAGCATGGCAGATGGCGAGATTCTTGCTGGAAATATATCGAAAGGTTATGCGATAAATATAAATGAGAATGTAACTTTATATACAGATGAACATGTAAAAAGTAGAAAAACAGATTATTTAACTTATTCATTAGTTGATGGCAATGTTATAAGTAATAAAGCTTTTGGTATGATAGTTAAAAAAACTAGTGCAGTTGCGAAGTAGGTGTTTTGAATGATTGTGTCATTAGAAGAAATAAAAGAATATTTGAGATTAGAGGCAGATTATAAAGAAGATGATAATCTGCTTTTGTCTCTTCTTAAAGCAGCAGAGGAGGATTTAGAAAATCGAACAGGAAAAGTTTTTAATGAAACTAACAAATCTGAACTTGTTAGTTTGTATGTAAAAATGTATGTTGCAGAGCAATATGAAAAAAGAGGTGCAACAGAAAGTAATAGCGAAAAAGTTAGATTTGTTTTAGAAAGTATAATATCTCAAATTTCTATATGTAGTAGGTATTAAAAAATGGATATTGGAAAATTAACTCAAAGAATAGATATACAAATTTATGGAGAAATTGAAAACGACATAGGAGAGGTTACAAAGGGATGGGCTACTTATAAAAAACTTTGGGCTAACAAATCGTTGCTTAGAAATAGTAATAATTATGTGTTAGATAAAGAAAATATAGAGTATTCTTACAGATTTAAAATAAGATATAGAACTGATATAACAGAAGCTATGAGAATAGTTTGTAATGATGTTGTCTATGATATAAAGCATGTAAATAATATAAAAGAGCTAAATAAATATGAAACAAATATTGATTGTATTCTTTATAAAGAAGGTGTTTACAATGAGTAATACAGATTTTAATATGAATGGATTAGATGATTATACAAATAAACTATTTAAGCGTATTGTAAAAGAATACCCCAAGAAAGCTGAAAAGCTTATGAATATCAGCTTAGGAAAATGCAAAGGAGAAGCTATTGCAAGAACTCCGAAGTCAGATAAAAAGCCTAAAAAATACAAAAGAGCTAAGCACATGAAAGATAATTGGAAAACTAAAACGCAGTCTAAAAATGGGAATTTTGTAGGTGTTTTAAAAAATAATTCTCCACATGCGCATCTAATAGAAAATGGCTGGGTAACAAAAAATGGAGGCTATGTCGAAGGAAAACATATGTTGCAACAAACGATGGAGCATCAGAGAGCGAAAATTGATAAAAGAATAGAAAAAATGGTTGATGAAACTTTTAATCTTTAGAGGGGGTAAGAGTGTTAAAAATTGTTTCTGTAAAAAAAGCTATAGTTGAAAAGCTTAAGTCTTTAAATATAAAAATAGTAGCAAATGAAATAAGGAGCGGGTTTGAAAAACCTGCTTTTTTTATTCAAATCATTCCTATTGAAATGGCTAGCGACCCAAGTTTTTCAAATAGTACATTACTTGTTAATATACATTATTTTTCTAAAGAAAAGACAGAATTAGAAAATTTAAAAATGATTGATAAGCTTAATATATTATTTCAAGATTGTATTTTAGAAATTGAAGGGGGCAAATTGACTATAGAAGAAAAAAGTGTAGAAATATATGAGAATGTTTTACAATACAAATTTAATTTGCAAGTAGTTGAAATTATAGAAGAAGACGAAAGTAAATATGAGCTTATGAAAGAGCTTGAAATGAATATTTAAAAAAGGAGGTTTTATTTTGGGATTACCAAGTGCGATAATTGAGTTTCAAAGACGTTCAAGGACTGTTAAATTTAGAAGTCGAAGAGGTATTGTAGCTTTAATACTTAAAGATTCAACAGCTATAAAGAAATCTTATTCTATCGATTTTTTAACGGATATAAATGAAACTGAATTTACAAAAGAAAATTATGATTATATAAGGCTTGCATTTTTAGGAAAACCTAGCAAGGTTATTATTGAAGTTATTAATGATTCAGTTGATTCTGAAAGGTCTTTAGACGATGCTTTGAAAGCTTTAAGGGAGAATAAATTTAACTATTTAGCTATTCCTTTTATAAGTGAAGAAGTTGACAAAACTAAAATAGTTAATTGGATAAAAACAGCTAGAAGGGAAAAAGAGATATACAAAGCTGTGTTGCCAAGCGTTACTAATGCTAACGAGAAGGCAATTATAAACTTCTCGACAACAGGAATAAAAGTTGGCGAAAAAGTTTATACAACAGCAGAATACACAGCTAGAGTCGCAGGCATTTTGGCGGGCATATCGCTTTCAGAGAGCTGCACATATTTTGTTTTAGATGAAGTTACAGAGATAGAACCTACTGAAAATCCTGACGAAGCTGTAGACGAAGGAAAACTAATTTTAATAAATAATAATGGGATAAGGATAGCTAGGGGCGTAAACTCATTAATAACTTTAAGCAAAGAGGATACAGAAGACTTGAAGAAAATAAAAATAGTTGAAGCTATTGATATGATACAAGATGATATTCTTCAAACCTGGAACGAAAATTATGTTGGTAAAGTAACTAATAAATATGATAATAAAATATTGTTTTTATCTGCTGTAAACAATTATTTTAAAGAGTTGCAACGTGATGAAGTACTTGACAACAGCCAAGAAGCTTATGCACAGATAGATATAGAAGCGCATAAAAAATATCTAAAAGAAAAAGGCATTGATTATAGCGAAATGACTGAACAGCAAATAAAAGAAGCTAATACAGGTTCTTATGTTTTTATAGAAGGAAACATCACTGTTACTGATGCTATGGAAGACTTGAAATTTAAAATATATATGTAAAGAAGGTGAATAGATGGGCAAAGAAAATATCGTAGGAAGTAGTCAAATTTCCGGCACATGGGGAAAGCTTTGGTGGGATGGAACTTTAATTGCTGAGGTGCTTAGTTTTGAAGCTAAAGTTACAGCAAATAGAGAAGAGATTCAGTTTGGAATGAGTAAAGATTCTAAAATAACATCGCTAAGCGGCGAAGGGACTGTAAAACTTGGAAAAGTGTATTCCAGGGGGAAGAAAAAATTATTGGAAGCTTGGAAAAATGGAGAAGACCCACGAAGCACACTTACAAGTAAGGTAAAAGACCCTGGAACACCTGGAAAACAAGCAGAAACAGTCACAATTAACAACGTGTGGTTTAATGAACTAGCTTTATCACAGTTTGAAAAGGGCGGAAAAATCGAAGAAGAGCTAAGCTTTGGATTTACACCAAACGATTCAGACGTGATGGACGAAATAGACGAAATTTAAAGGATAGTTTTTACTATCCTTTTTTTATATAATAGGAGGATTTTAAAATGGATAATAAAAAAGAAATGGTAACAATAGAGGATATTTTAAGAAGAAAAGAATATTTTGCAAAGAAAAGTGAAGAAACCAAGCAATTATATATTCCTTCGCTTGATGGAAATATAGAGATTTCAAAGCCGGACAGGATGTTGTGTCTTGATGCAATAGAAATGGAAGACGCAGTCGAAGGAGATAAATATTTTGTATATGAAATTGTTAAAAGTCCGAATTTAAAGAGCGAAAAATTGCATGCTGAATTTGGATGTAAAGATAACCCACTTGATATAGTCGATGTATTATTTGAAGCAGGTGAAATTACTGATATTGTCAAGATTGCAACAAAATTCGCAGGGTTTGGGGTTGTAGAGGAAATAGAAGACTTAAAAAACTAATTAAAAGCGATGTGGAAATGCAAATGATTAGTCATTATCTAGAAAAAGGTGTTGATTTAGATAAATTAACTAATTTATCTATGATAGAAAGAAATTTTCGCATCGCTTGCATGTTATATGAAGAAGAAGAAAAAATAAAACTTATTTCTGAGCTAATAGGTGCTATGTTTGGAGGTGTAAAAAATGGCTAGAAGGCATATAGGTGCAGTTATATCTCTAAAAGACAATATGAGTGCGACCATGAGGGGAATTAGAAGAGAGCAAAAACAATTTCAAAACGAGGTTAGACGGACACGTAACGAGATGCGCTCGGCAAGTAGAGAGCGTATGCGCATAAGGATGGATGCAACTCCTGCACACAGGACTATACAAGATTTAAGGCGAAAACTTGCACCTCTTCGTACTAAACTTGTGAAAGCAGTTGTTATAAAAGATTTAGCGACTGAAAAGATAGAAAGAATAAAATCGAACGTAAAATCTTTTGGAAGATTTATTGCAAGACCTGCTATAAAGCTTAAAGACGAAACGAAAGGAATGATTGATAAAATAAAAAATCGACTTACTAGTTTATCAACTATAGTTCCAATTGGTGCTGCGGTTGGTGCTGCGGGTATGGCTGTTAAAAGTGGTATGGAACTAGAACAACAACAAATAAGTATGCGTCATTTTATGGGAGTTGGAAACAAGGGGAAATCTAGCAAAGAGCTTGACGGAATGAGCACAAACTATTTAAAAGATTTAAGAAATAATGCAAATGCGACACCATTTGAAACTGGAGAAGTCATATCAGCGGGAACTCGTTCTTTGCAAATAGCGGGTGGAAATACAAAAGATGCTATGCAAATGGTTAAACTAGCAGAGGACATGGCGGCACTAAATCCAGGCAAGACCGTTGGAGATGCTATGGAAGCACTTGCGGACATGAACATTGGAGAAATGGCAAGACTTACGGAGTTTGGAGTTAAGGCAAGCAGTACAGACGATCCAAAGGAAGTACAAAAGAAACTTGAAACAATGTATGCAGGAGGAGCAAATAAGCTTGCTGAAAGTGGTTCAGGGCTACTTTCTACGATAATGGGTAAGTTAAAGTCTAATATCGCAGATATTGGGCTTGGCATGTTAGAACCTCTTAAACCGGTTATGGCTGGTCTAATTGGATTTATAGACCAGGCAAGCCCTAAGATACTAGAAGTATGTACAAAAATAACGAGTGGTATAGGGATGGCGATTGGATGGATACAGCAACAAATGCCAACTTTAGCTCCAATTTTTCAAACAGCTTTTGGAGCTGTATCTTCGATTGTATCAACAGTTGTGCCGATAATCGGGCAAGTTATAAGTGCGTTAGCTCCGATTTTTATGGGATTACTTTCTGTTGCATCGTCTGTTTTATCAGGAATTGCCTCTGCTGTCAAAACTGTAGCTCCTGTTGTAAGCACTTTGATTTCTGGGTTTTCGCCAGTTTTTTCAAATGTTGGAAGTGCTTTAAAATCTATGGGTAAAATTTTTAAAAATATTTTTGATAGTGTTATGAAAATAGTTAAAAAAGCGTCTGATTTCATAAAACCATTGCTCAGTGGAATAATAGGTGCAACAAAAGGCATTAGTGATGGAGTTAGTTGGGTTGCTGGAAAACTGGCTGGAAATGCAACTGGAACGAAATATTGGTCGGGCGGACTTTCTGTCGTAGGTGAACATGGACCCGAACTTGTATCTATGCCGCGTGGTAGCAAGGTTTTTACAAATGCAGAAAGTAAGTCTATGATTAATAAAAGTATTCCTAACTTACGACAAGTGCAAGGTGGGAATACAAATTACAATATAACAATTCCTAAAATCGCTGAAACAGTAATCGTAAGAGAAGATGCTGACATTGAAAGAATAACATCAAGCTTAATAAAAAAAATACAAATGGCGAAAATGGGCGGTGTTGTTTAATGGAAATGTGGCTTAGACAATCGAATGATGCTTTTAGATTCCCAATACTTCCGACCTCTTTTGAAATAAGTGGAAGCATAAATACAAGCACAACAAATGTACTAAAGCTCGGAGAAGTAATTGTCTGTGGTGGTACAGGACTTAGAACAACAGAGATAAATAGTTTTTTTCCAAGTAAACAATATCATTTTTGCAATTATAAAGATTTTCCACAACCATATGATTGTGTAAATAAATTGAAAAAGTGGATGGAGCAGGGGTTAATTTTAAGGTATATAATAACTGAAACTGATGTGAATATGGAGGTTATTATTGAAAGCTTCAAACATGGCAAGCAGGATGGTACAAACGATGTTTACTTTACATTGAGTTTAAAAGAATATAAAAGAATACAGATACCTAAAGTAAGCATTAATAATGATGAAAGGTTATCTTCTGTAAAAGATGTGCCAATCACAAAAGGTTTTGAAACTAAAAAACAAAGAACTCATAAGGTAGGTAAAGGTGACAGTCTTTGGAGTTTGGCAAAAAAATATTATGGTAATGGGGATTTGTGGAAGAAGATTTATGATGCAAATAAAAAATTAATTAAAAATCCAGATATTATAAAAGATGGTTGGGTATTGGTAATTCCATAGGCTGGAGGTGATTTATAATTAACAATATAAAGTTAAAAGTACACATAAAAAATGGCAATATCTATGATATAACTGATATAGTAGAAAAAGTTACATGGTCAGGTGATTATAAGTCACCTTCCAGAACATTAGAATTTTCTATAGTACAATCCTCTTTTGATGTGAATTTTCAACAGATAGATATACCTATAGCTAGTACAGTTTGTTTTTATGTGGATGATAAAGAACTCTATAGAGGAATGATAATTAATAGGTCTAAAGACTCTAGTAATAATAGTATTAGTTTTGTATCTAAAGATATGGGATTCTTGTTAACGCAGAGTGAAGTGTCATATAACTTTAAAGATAAATTGGTTGAAGATATTGCAAAACAGGTATTTAATGACAATAAACTTGCAATTGGAAACATACCTAAGACTAATGTTAAATATACTAAGATGTTTATTGGTGTAACTGGTTATGACACTATAATGAGTGCATATACAGAAGCAAGTAAAACTACAAAGAAAAAGTATATGATAGAAGCCAATTTAGACAAGTTTAATGTTATTGAAAAAGGAATTGTTACACTAAATGTCATGTTTGAAGAAGGTTCTAATCTTATAAATACAAGCTTTTCAGAGAGCATGGAGAATGTAAAAAACAAGGTCTTAGTAGTAGACCAGTACGGCAACAAGATAAGTGAAAAGGTCAATGATGAGATTTTTAAGGACGTTGGAATAATAATGCAAAAGGTTATACAGCAACAAGAAAATCAAACAATAGATATAGATAGCGAGTTTAAGGGAATAGAGCAGACTTGCAATCTGAAAGGATATGGTGACGTAAGTTGCATAACTGGTAGAGGTGTAAAAGTTAAGGACAGCTATACAGGTCTTACAGGGCTATTTTATATAGACACAGATAAACATAATTGGGACAGTAATGGAAATTATGAAATAGACTTAGATTTAAATTTTCAAAATATTATGGATGAAAAGACAGCAGGACAAGACGAGCAAAAAGAAGAAAGTTCTGATTTGAATGGAGAAGGTACGCTAAATGGAAGAGAAGTAAAAGCAGAATTTACAGCTTATTATCCGTCTAATAACCCTATGGAGGGTGGTTATTATCAAGCCATGGATGGTAAAAGACTTGTACCTTCAAACAATACTTGTGCTGCACCTAGTAAACTTAAATTTAAAACAAAAATTCAAGCAAAATGTCCTGGAACTAAAATTGATGGTAAAACTTATACAGTAACAGACAGAGGAGGAGCGATTGGCTTAAAAAATGGAGTGTATAGAATAGATATATTAATGTCTAGTGAAAAAGAATGTAATGATTTTGGAAGAAGAAAAGGAACAATAATAATTGGAGATGGCACAGGCTATACAAATACAACAGGAAAAGCTAAAGAATTGATAAGTATAGCAAAAAGCAAGCTAGGCTGTAAGTATGTTTGGGGAGCTACTGGTCCAAATACTTTTGATTGTAGTGGATTCACTCAATGGTGTTACAAAAAGATAGGTATAAACATTCCTAGAGTATCAAGAGGCCAAGGAAAAGCAGGTAAAGCAGTAAGTAAAGGAAGTTTACAACCAGGAGATTTAGTTTTCTTTTCTAGCAAAGGAGCAAATGGAACAATAGACCATGTTGGTATGTTTATTGGAAATGGAGAATTTATTCATTCTCCGCATACTGGTGATGTTGTAAAAATAAGTAAGTTAAGTGGTAGCTATTACACTAAAAATTATGTAACAGCTAGAAGATATTTATAAAAAGGTGGTGATATAGTGTCTGATCCAATAAATGAATTTATAGGAATAATAAGAGAGGAAGGAAAACATTACAATGAACCTTCTTTTTTTGTTGGAAAAATTAAAAGCAAATTACCAGATTTAAAAATAGAGATAAATAACATCGTATTAGAAAAAGAAGATATTTTGATAGATAGTTGGATGCTTGATAGACAGATAGAATCATTTGATACAGAAACAAATCAAGAACATCAACATGAAGTAAAAAATCCATTTATAGATACTTTTGAATCTGGAGACATAGTAATAATGTTCAAAATAGGTGATAAATTTGCTGTTGTAAGTAAGTTGGTGAGTTTATAATGAGTACAATATTTCCTTTTATAGGTGTCCCAGAAGATTATATCTTGCCTAAAACGGAAGAATTGCCAATCTTTCGTGAAGTGGCCTGGGATTTTGAAAAAGATGAACCTATTTTAGAAAATGGAGATTTTAAGATTATTGAAGGCAATGAAGCTATCAAAATTTGGGTGTATAAATGCATCAAAACAAATAGATATGAGCATGAAATTTATAGCTGGGGCTATGGAACTGAATTATCTGAACTTATTGGACAGAAATATAGTAAAGGACTTACAGAAAGTGAAGCTAGTAGATATATAAAAGAGGCTTTATTAGTTAATCAATATATATTAGATGTCAATATCAAGGATACAAAATTTACAGATGATTTATTAAGTGTAAATATAGAAATTTCGACGATTTATGGGGAGGTAGAAGTTAATGTATAGTAGTCAAACTTATGATGTCATTAAAAATAGAACTCTATCAAATATAGATTTAGATATCTATAAGGGTGAGGGTTCTTTTTTAAGTGATATGGTATCTCCAATCAGTACAGAACTCGCAAAATTCTATATAGAACTTTCATATCTTCATAAAAAAGCTTTTATTGAAGATAATTTTGATGATTTTCTTGATAAACGGGTAAATGAATTTGGAGTATACAGAAAACTAGGAACAGAAGCTACAGGAGAAGTGGTATTCGAGGGAAAAGCTGGAACAGTTATACCAAATGGAACAATTATATCTTACAATGAGTTATTATTCGTAGTAATTAAAGATATAGTAATTAGTTCGGAAATCGAACAAAATACAAGCCCCGTACAGGCTTTAGAAATTGGAATTAGATATAATATACCTGCAAGTACTGAATTTAAGCTACAAGACGAAATAAACGGTATAAGTAAAATATATAATAATTTAGACTTTAAAGGTGGTACAGAAATAGAAACAGACGAAGAATTAAAAGAGAGATTCTATAAAATCCAAAGAAATCAAGCTACAAGTGGAAATAAAGCTCACTATGAAGAATGGGCTTTAGAAGTTGAAGGAGTATATAACGCTAAAATCTATCCGAGATGGGATGGTCCAGGGACGGTAAAGGTATTAATATTTGGAGAAAATAATCAAGCTGTTGACACAGAAGTAATTGAAAGATGCAAAGAACATATTGAGGAAGAAATGCCAATAGGTCCTGCGTTAACCGTTTTAACTCCAAGCGTTTTAGATATAAGTATAAGTGCATCTATAAAATTAGAAGCGGGATATACATTAGATTTTGTAAAAGAAAGCTTCTTAGAGAGTATTAATAGTTATTTAATAAATGTTAATAAAGAAATAATTTACACTAAAGTAAGTGCAATACTTGCGTCTATTGAGGGTATACATGACTTTAGCAATTTACTGTTAAATAACAAAGCTGAAAATATAGTATTTGAAGAAGACAAAGTTCCAAGTGTTACGACCCTAGAGTTTAGTGAGGTGGTAGTTTAATGAAATTAATTGATAAGCTACCTTCTTTTTACAACAATAATGTTACTAGTAAAATACAAGAAGCTTATGACATAGAACTAGAAACACTTAGAGAAACTTATGACGATACCTTTGACCAGTTTTTTGTAGATACTGCAACGTGGGGACTTGACTATTGGGAGAACATTTTATCTATTAAAAACAGATGTGATTTAAGTATAGAAGATAGAAGAAGTAATATAAAAGCAAAGATGCGTGGCAAGGGTACAACTACTATAGAAGTTATAAAAGCTATAGGAGAGGCTTATACAAAGACTAATGTTGATGTAAAAGTATTTAGTAATCTATTTAGTTTTACACTTAGCTTTATAACAAATGATTGTAGTTATAGCACTATTTTAGAGTTAGATAAGAAAATAGAAGAAATAAAACCTGCACATTTAGAACATAAATTTGAGAGAGTTTTATATAATCAAAACGGACTTTATGCAGGAGCAATGACCAGCACAGGAGAAATAGTTACTATATACCCTTATACACCTAAAGACATAACATGTTTTGGGGAAATAATACTAGCTAGTGGAAACAACAAAAGTGCTGAAAGGGTAACATTATACCCTAAACAGGAGGTGATATGATTGACACAAACACAATATTATACATTACTTACAGAAATAGGTAAGGCTGCTATAGCAAATGCTACAGCACTCGGGACTAGAGTTGATTTTGCAAAAATAAAGGTTGGGGATGGTGGTGGAAGTGCATATATTCCAACAGAAAATCAAACAGCACTTAAAAATGTGGTGTGGGAAAGCACATTAGAGCATGTTCAAACAGACGAAAAAAATCCTAATTGGGTAGTTATCCAAAAAACTATAACAGGAGATACTGGAAACTTTATAATCAGGGAGGTTGGAGTATTTGATTCTAAAGACCAACTTCTCGCAGTATCTAGCTATCCCGAAACTTATAAACCTGCTCCGGATTCGGGAACAGTAAAAGAAATATTAATTAAAATTATATTAGCTGTGTCTAATGCAGCAAGTATAAATTTAAAAATAGACCCAACAGTTGTATTAGCAACTTTAAAAGATATACAAGATTTAGACAATAAAATTGATACAACTAAAACAGAATTAACAAACAACTTAGAAACTGCTAAAACAGAGTTAAACAATAAAATAGGTGATACAACAAAACTTGAAACAACAGATAAAACAAATATAGTTAATGCATTAAATGAGGTCAAAACTAGTGTAGATAGTATAGAAACAACAGCAGAGAAAACAAGTTATAATAATGCAACAAGTAATCTTACTGCTACAAATGTTCAAAATGCGATTGATGAAGTTGTTGCAAAGATAGAAAAATTTAATGAGGTTAATATATCTATACAAAATGATATGTTACCTATATAGAAAGGAGTGTGAAAAATGACAACCGAATGGAATTTTGATTATACAGGCGCAGAACAAAGCGTTACATTGAAACCTGGTAAATATAAATTAGAGTGCTGGGGTGCTTGTGGAGGAGGTTGGTTTAGCGAATGGACTAAAGGTGCTAAAGGTGGTTATTCTAAAGGAGAACTTACATTAAAAAAAGAAACTATATTATATGTTTACGCTGGAGAAACTGGATGCAAACCGTTTACAAATGGTATTAATAACTGGACTGGATTTAATGGAGGGGGAAGAGGTGCTAATGCAAGTGTAGACCCTAAATTTGTATTATGTGGTGGAGGTGCTACTGATATAAGACTTATTAGAGGAAGTTGGAGTAATGAACAAGGATTACTATCACGTATACTTGTTGCAGGTGGTGCAGGTGCAATTAACAGTAGTGACTATGGTGTAGGAAATGGTGGTGGCATGGAAGGTTCAAAAGGGTTTGGATATTCTAATGCTTTTGTTACTGGAGGTACACAGTATCAAGGAGGAATAGGACTTGAAGATAAGTATAATGGTTTGTTTGGTAGAGCAAATTCTACATCAACAGGGCAAGGTGGAGGAGGTGGGTGGTTTGGCGGTGCGGGCGATCGTACTTATAATGCTGCAGGTGGAAGTGGTTACGCACTAACTAAAGATAGTTATAAGCCACCTGGATATATACCAACATCTGAATATTGGCTAGAAAATGTAGTTATGACTACTGGAGGTAATACTACTAGAGCAGATGGCTACGCTAAAATAACATTACTACAAGCATTACCATTTTTAAATATATCATCATATAACTCAACTACTGCAACGTTTAAAGCAGACCACACAGACCCTACACTACTAACTAAAATAGAATACTTTATAGATGATGTACTAAAAGAAACTATAACAACAGATTTAACTCTTGAAAAAACAATTAACTATACATTAGAAGATAATACACTACACACACTTAAGATAGTTGTCACAGACAGCGCTAATGCCACAGCAGAAAAAGTTGTAAGTATAAGCAAAGGAATTGCACCTCTTCCTGCTGGTTCTACAACAGATGAAGTTACAAGTAAATGGATAGAAATTAAAGATGCATTTAAAAGTGGCAAAACAAGTATTATAAACACTTTAGCATTAAAGAATATAGAAGCAAGTTTAAATAATACGCTAGTTGAATTATCAGAGAAAATAAAAACAAGTTTTGACAGTTCTGACGCTAGTGTGCAGGATTTGATGAACCAGTTAACACAAGCTAATAACACTATAAGTCAGTTAAATTCTAAATATAAATATGCCAGTGGTACTATTGATGTTGTTAAAAATAGTTCTTTAATGGCTAATTTATATGGAGAGTCCTTTGGTAGACAACCTGGTACTTGGCTTAAGATTGATAATTTAGGTTTTATTCCTAATATTTTTGTTGCTGAATGTCAATATGTTACTTCTAATAATTATATTTTTAAACATATTGTTATTGCTACTTGTAATATAAAGTGGTTTTGGGATAAAAAAGATTTTTCGGCTAGAATTGTATTTACTAAAGAAAAAAATTCTAATCAAGATTTTAGTGGAAGTGGACTTATTTATTCAAATAATGAGCGTGATGTATATATAAATAATAAAGGTATTAATGTTCCTGCAAGTAGTCCCAATGTTTCTAGTTACCTACATTCTTGGCATGCTATAAAATTTATATAAAAGAGGTGACAAAGTGAATAGAGCAAATAGAATAATTTACGACCAAACTGGTAAAATATTACTCCAAACTGGAGAAGCAACAGGAGACATATTAGAACATGATATAATAACACAGTTACATTGTGTTGATGTCCCGTATGGAAGTATAGATTATACAAGAAATAGGATTATAGGTATAAATATAGAAACAAAAGAACCAATTTTAGAGGAAATACCAACATTTATTTCAGATGAAGAAAAGAGAATACAAGAGTTAGAAAATCAATTACTAATTGCAGAAAATGAAAAGGTAGGAGGAATTTTATAATGAATATAAATAATGTTGTAGTAAGAATACTAGCAGAGAGAATATTAAACGGAGGGTTAAACCCTTTAAAAAATCGACCTTTTGAATTAGATGATGTAACTAACACAGATTACAGAAAGGCTGTAGAAGACTACATTATAGAACATAGTGGAGTAGTAGAAGGAACACAACCTACAAAATAGGTAATGTTCCTTTTTTAATATCAAAAATTAGGAGGCTTACATGAATGAAGAAGTTATAAAAGAAAAAATAAAACGAAATGAAATAAGAATAAACAGACATAGTGATGAAATAGACGAATTAAAGATAGCAAATATAGAGTCTAAAGCAGAATTAAAAGCATTGTGTGAGAACTTAAATTCCCTTACCAGCATGTTAAAGTGGCTAATTGGTACAATGATTACAACACTAGTAGGGTTCTTTATATTTGCAGTTCAAAGAGGAATATTTTAATTAGGAGGAAAATAAAAGATGGATAATTTAATAAGTTTTATACCAGAGCAGTTGCTAATTTTAGTAGCTGCTCTCTCTATTATAGGTAAGGGCTGTAAGAAGTATAAGCAACTAGATAACAAATATATTCCAGTAGTGTTATTAATACTTGGTATAGGATTTTCTATTTGGATGTTAGGACTAAGTCCTGTTGCAGTCTTACAAGGCGTGATTTGTTGGGGTATATCAATAGGTATAAACCAAACTTACAAACAGTTGAAGGAGGAAAATAAATAATGAAAATATGTATAACAGTAGGACACAGTATTTTAAAAAGTGGAGCATGTACTTCTGCTGATGGAGTAGTTAACGAGTATCAATACAACAAATCTCTTGCACCAGTATTAGCAGATACATTTAGAAAAGAAGGGCATAAGGCAGATGTAATAATATGCCCAGAAAAGCAGTTTAAAACTAAGAATGAAGAAAAGTCTTATAAAATACCTAGAGTTAATAGTGGAGGATATGATTTACTTATAGAACTACATCTAAATGCAAGTGATGGTCAAGGAAAAGGTTCAGAAGTTCTATATTATAGTAATAAAGGTTTAGAATATGCAACTAGAATATGTAATAAGCTAGGTACAGTATTTAGAAATAGAAGAGCTAAATTAGATAAAAGTTTATATATCTTAAATAGCTCAAAACCTACAGCAGTATTAATTGAAAGTTTCTTTTGCGATAACAAAGAAGATTATGAGAAAGCTAAGAAACTAGGTCATGAAGGTATTGCTAAGTTAATTGTAGAAGGTATATTAAATAAAAATATAAATAATGAGGGAGTTAAACAGATGTACAAACATACAATAGTTTATAGTGGAGAAGTTGACAAAATCCCTGCAACTGTAGTTGGTTGGGGGTATAATGATGGGAAAATATTGATATGTGATATAAAAGACTACGTACCAGGTCAGACAGAAAATTTATATATTGTTGGTGGTGGAGCATGTGAAAAGATAAGTTCTATAACAAAAGAACATTATACAATGATAAAAGGTAATGATAGATTTGATACACTTTACAAAGCGTTAGATTTTATTAAGAAATAAGTTTGTAGAGAGTGGTAACTATTTCATCAGTTACCACTCTCTCTTTTTTTATCCTTTTTGTTATATTCTCTTTCAAGTGCTGTTTTTTTAAAAACCCATGTCGTTCCGAATTTTTTACAGTCTACACCTTCCACAAATTTTCCGTTTCTTATATTAAGTCTTAACGTACTTTCACCTTTTTTATAAAGTTCACAAGCATCTTTTATAGAGATTAGTTCCTCAAATACATCTTTCATTTTAACAACTCCTTTTACTTATATTATAATCGCAAAAGTTTAAAAAGACAAGGGGAAAATAAGCGTAAAAGTTTAATAAAAGTGTTGACTCAATAAACGTAAACGTTTATAATATAATTAAAGAAAGATAAACAAAGGGGGATATAAAAATGGAAAAATTCATCAGACTTGATTACGATAAGGGCTTTAGAGGAAAAGAACATGTAAGTTCTGCAACTGGAGATGGAGAACATTTTGAAGCAGGAATTAGTTGTTATAAAATAAGTAAAGAAAAATGTGTTGATGCTATAATAAATTTATGTGAATATTGGTTTGAATTTGCAGGTGAATGTCAATTCAAAGATTTCGATATAAATATTTTTGAAGGATGCTATGTAGGTGAGGGGGCTAGTTACGAAGATTTAGCCACTTGTGAGAAACATTTATATACTGTAGATGGTTCTTTATTCAATGAAGTTTATGACTTATATTATATGCATGAAACATACTTAGAAGAAAATGGAAATGTTGAAGAATTAGAAGAAAACTACAAAGATGAATATATAACAACAGAAGAATTTGAAACTAAGATAAAAGAAATGTTTATAAAATATCTGTAGGAAGTGAAAACATGAAAATTGGAGATAAATTTGAAAATCTTACAATACTAGATATAGAACAAAAAAATGGCAGGAAATATTGCTTATGTAAATGTAGTAATTGCAATAATGAAAAATGGATAAGGGCAGATAGTTTAAAAAGAATAAAAGCATGTGGATGCATGAAAAGTAACACACAGTTTAAACAAAATGATTTAACAGGCAAAAAGTTTGGCAGATTAACAGCAATAAAGAACACTAATAAAAAAGCTAAAAGTGGTCACTATATTTGGGCTTGTAAGTGTGATTGTGGAAATGAGATTAAGACAGCAGAAAACAATTTAACTACTGGTAGAACTAAATCATGTGGATGCTTGAAAAAGGAATCTAATATAAAAAATGCAAAGATAGCGTTAAAAGTACATAAAGAAAAAAATATTATTGATGATACAAATCTATCTATTATAAAAAAGACAGAAGCGTATTCTAATTCAAAAACTAAAATTAGAGGCGTTTCTTGGAATAAAGAAAAAAGAAAATACTGTGCACAAATAGAATTTAAGAAAATGCATTATAATCTAGGATACTATGACAACATAAGAGAAGCAGAAGAAGCATACAAAAAAGCCAAAGAAAAATTCTTAAAAGAAATAAACGGAAAAGTTTAAAAAACTATTGACTTAATAAACGCAAACGTTTATAATATAATTAAAGAAAGAAATAATCAAAAGGAGGATATAAAAAATGAATAAACAAAAAGCTAGAAGATTTTTAAGAGTTATAGATATGAATATAGATAAAATAGAAGAAGAAGCTATAAAAGCTTTTAAAGAAAGTTGTTTAATCAAAGAGACTAATGATATAAAAATTTATATCGATATACAAGGAAAGGTTGAAGCGATAGCAGTTCAAACTTGGGCTAAACTTTTAGATGATGACAAAGAAATTAATATTTTCACATTAAATCAAGCACCAACTCATTTAGACGATATGTTTGGAGAAATTTACCATGTAAATGATTATGAAG
>PPYE01643675.1_pt1 | contig 23547 bp, 21 predicted proteins | sample 1559881 | NCBI WGS metagenome assembly PPYE01 (sample SAMN08240022, study PRJNA423297) | Human gut metagenome, whole genome shotgun sequencing project. | reverse complement strand
CATTTTTCGTCTTGCGACGTCAAGAATCCGTATCTTCGAGTGCCCACACAGATTGTCTGATAAATTGTTAAAGAGCAGTGCCGCTTCGCTTTTCTCAGCGGCGCGGGATGTGCATATTACGCTTTCCCGCTTCAGAGTCAAGCGTTTATTTCGCTTTTCTCCGTTGAGATTCTCAGGAGAACCTCGCTGACCCGGCGGCTTATAATCCGTTGTTCCGTGTCAGTGGAGGCGCATTATAGGGAGTTCTGAGACGTTGACAAGCCCTGTTTTAAAAAAACTTTTCAACCGTCTCTTTTTTGAACAAATCAGGCTGAAACAGGTAGTTTTTCGAGCGTTTCAAAGCCATAACGCTGTAAAACGGGTAAAAGTTGTTCAGTTTCTGCCGTCAGGGCCATGCAATAAGCCAGATTCGCGTCGCTCGATTTTGCATCCGGCGCTTCATGTTCCAGCAACCAGGCCGTACGCCGTGCAATCGCCGCGCCGGAATCCACCAGGCGCGTTCCTTCCGGCAGCACCTGCAGCAACTCCTCTTGTAATAGAGGGAAGTGGGTACAACCGAGCACAACGGTGTCCGGCGGCTCCGGCATCCGCAGCCACGGGCGCAGAATGCGGCGCAGTTCTTCCAGCGAGACCGGTTCTCCGTGCAGTTTTGCTTCCGCCAGCTCCACCAGCTCGGCGGAACCTAACATCTCAATGCGGCATTCATTCGCAAAGCGCGCGATCAGCTCGTGAGTATAAGGACGTTTCACCGTACCCCGCGTCGCCAGCAGCCCCACAATGCGGTTAGCCGACAGCCGTGCCGCCGGTTTAATAGCAGGTACGACGCCGACAACCGGGAAGGCGAATTTTTCGCGCAGCGCAGGCAGCGATACCGTGCTCGCCGTGTTACAGGCAATCACCGCCAGCGCTAACGGATAGCGCTGCTGTACCGCAGTCACGATTTCCAGGACTCGCTCGACGATAAATTCCTCGCTCTTCTCCCCATAGGGAAACGCGACGTTATCGAAAGCGTAGATGTAATGGAGATCCGGCAGAAGATGCCGGATCTCATCATAGACCGACAGCCCACCGACGCCAGAGTCAAAGACCAGCACGGTGGGACGTGGTTCAGAAGGTGTAGCTGCCAGACAAGGTGTATTCCCGTCCTGCAGTTTGGTAGCCATAAACTGTCTCGTAATCTTTATCGAACAGGTTGGCTATTTTACCACGAACTGTCAGGTGTGAGGTGACCGGATATGACAATCCGATATCCCACAGGCTGACGCCGCCCATTTTCACCCGACTGGAGGAGCCAGTTGTCTCGTCGTAGCTGTTGTCATAGCGCTGTCCCAAATATTGGTAAGCGATATTCCAGCCAAGACCGTAAACCTCCCCTGTGACTTCATACTTCACCTGCTGTTTCGCGCGACGAGCAAGAACCTGGTCGGTTTCGTCATCACGCGGATCAACATACTGCAGTGTCAGGTGATGTTCTACCGAGCCAGTCGTGATGTTCCCCGTCCACTCTACGCCTTTAATGGTGGCCGACTTCACGTTGACGTACTCGCTGTATTGGCTTGAGCTTTTATAATCAATCAGGTTTTGAATTTCATAGTGGTACGCAGAAAGCCTCCAATCCAACGACCCCGTAATGCCGTCAATTCCTGCTTCCCACTGTTTAGATTCTTCAGGTTGCAGATTCGGGTTGGCAATGATGCCTCGGTTACTTCCATATGCATAACGCGTTGCACCATACTGCTGCCCCAAAGAGGGGGCCAGGAAGCCGGTGCCATAAGAAAGCGTTGCGCGATAACCATCAATAAATTCCCAACCTGCAGCTGTTTGCCACGTTCCGTGCCAACCAAACTGCTCATCGTGATCCTCACGGCCAGATGCTTCCAACGTAACGGAATCAATCTGCTGCTGCCCGGTCAGGTAAAGGCCCGTCGTATCACGTTTATAGGCATCGGTTTTTGTCGTGCTGCCGGAAACCAGCTTTTCCTGCTTCCAGTCCACCCCACCGCTAATCGCCCCGTGCCCAACCTCAAGGTTGTTCCCCCACTGGATATAACGCTGTTCCATATCATCCAATGTGGCTTGGCCAGCATAGCGACCAAGGTTATTCGTGTAGTTATAGTCTTTAAGATGCTGATAGTTAGCGATCAGTTGAGAAGAATAGATACCGGAGTTATAACGCAGCCCGGTATCCCAGGATTGGTTGTAGTTCTGAGCTTCGTCATTACCTTCAGGAGAGCCATACATCGTATTCTGATCGTAATCACTGTTAGCCGTGTATCCATAACCACGGAAGAAACCCGAGAAGCTATCATCAAACTTGTGCTGCACGGCCCCCCAGAACAGCTTATTCCGATAGCCATCGCGGTCACTGTCGCCACTGTATGGAGAATCTGGGACGATATTAAATCCCTTCGTTGTCTGGTAGGCGCCTGCTGCCGTTATCATCGTGTCGCCAAAGCGTTTATTCACCGCCCCATCGTAGGTCTGATAGCCGTCCGAACCCACTCCGGCGTTAATCTGCGCACGCTCATCGTCACTCATGGTAATGATATTGACCACACCGCCTATCGCGCCGGAACCGTACACGGCTGAACGCGGCCCGCGAATGTATTCAATGCGCTGTACCAGAGACACCGGGATTTGGCTAATATCAATCGCGTTGCCTATCCCGGCCCGCGCCATCGGTACGCCGTCAATCAACACCAGCACATGGCGCGATTCAGTGCCACGGACATAAAGAGAAGCGCTGTTACCCATGCCGCCGGTCTGCGAGATATCAACGCCGGGCAAACGGCGCATCACATCATTCAGATCTTTCGACTGCCAGCGCTGAATATCATCACGCGTCACCACGTCGGTTGGCGCCAGCACGGTATTAACAGGTTGCTGGAAGCGGTTGGCGGTGACCACCAGCGTGTCTGAATTGCTGCCTTGCGCCCAGCCGGAAAAAGCCGTGACGGATAACGCCGTCATCAGCGAAGCTTTTTTAATCATTTTTCAAAGCATCCGAAACAGAAAAAGGATGCCGCAGGCTTTATCAGTTGCTCGCGACGATAAAACCTCATGCGACGTCATCCGGCAGGTCTTCGGGCTTGGAGGCTATATAAAGAAACGATGACTTCCCACGGCCAGCCGCAGTGTCTGCACTTTGTGCGCTCGTTTCTCACCGTCCTTACCGCTGCGCGTCAGCCCCAGATTTACACTGGGTTCCCTTTTAACTCACAGGACCGGTACGGGGATGCTACATTTAGTTACATATGGATGTCCAGACTGCTATTTATGATTTTCACCTGCATCGACACTGGACATCCCCCGAGCAGGCCCTACAATCCCCGCGTACTTTTATTATTCAGGATGCATCATGACCCCCGAACACCTCCCAACCGAACAGTACGACGCGCAGCTCGCCGAGAAAGTGACTCGCCTGCAAACGATGATGGCGCCGTTTAGCGCACCCGCGCCGGAGGTGTTCCGTTCGCCGGTCAGCCACTACCGTATGCGCGCTGAATTCCGCATCTGGCACGACGGCGATGATCTGTACCACATCATGTTCGACCAGCAGACCAAAAGCCGCATTCGCGTTGATACCTTCCCGGCCGCCAGCGAACTGATCAACACGCTAATGACCGCGATGCTTGACGGCGTACGCGATAACCACGCCCTGCGTCATAAGCTTTTCCAGATTGACTACCTCACCACGCTCAGCAATCAGGCGGTGGTCTCGTTGCTGTATCATAAAAAGCTCGACGACGAATGGCGCAAGCAGGCCGAAGCGCTGCGCGATGCGCTCCGTGCGCAAGGGCTGAATGTGCACCTGATTGGCCGCGCAACCAAAACCAAAATCGAGCTGGATCAAGATTATATCGATGAGCGCCTGCCGGTAGCGGGCAAAGAGATGATCTACCGCCAGGTCGAGAATAGCTTTACCCAGCCGAACGCCGCCATGAACATCCAGATGCTGGAGTGGGCGCTGGACGCCACGCACAATTCACAGGGCGATCTGCTGGAACTGTACTGCGGCAACGGCAACTTCTCGCTGGCGCTGGCGCGCAACTTCAACCGCGTGCTGGCCACTGAAATCGCCAAGCCGTCCGTCGCGGCGGCGCAGTACAACATTGCCGCCAACCAGATCGACAACGTGCAGATTATCCGCATGGCAGCAGAGGAGTTTACTCAGGCGATGAACGGCGTGCGGGAATTTAACCGCTTGCAGGGCATTGATCTGAAAAGCTATCAGTGTGAAACGATTTTCGTCGATCCGCCGCGCAGCGGGCTGGATAGCGAAACGGAGAAAATGGTACAGGCATACCCGAACATTCTGTACATCTCCTGTAACCCGGAGACGCTGTGCCAGAACCTGAAAACGTTGAGCCAGACGCACAAGGTTTCACGCCTCGCGCTGTTCGACCAGTTCCCGTATACCCACCATATGGAATGCGGCGTGCTGTTAACGAAGAAGTAAGACTGAAGGTAGGCCGGATAAGCGTAGCACCATCCGGCAAGTCCTGAGCAGATTGCCGGATGGCGGATTTGCCTTATCCGGCCTACGCCATAATTACGATTCCTGCTTGCGGTTACGTAACTTCACGCCAATCCAGAAAACCATCGCCACCGACAGTACCGCCGGGAAGAAGTTAGAACCGATATCCGGGTACTCCGCACGCACCACGGTGCTGTATAGCAACACGCCAAGGATAAAGCAGCCGGCCGCCAGGCCAGGCAGCCCTACCGGCATCGTGCGGTTCTGGTAGCGCTGATGCAGACAGTAGACCGTCAGCACCAGTGAGATAATCGGAAAAATGGAGAAAGGTACGATGGAGCTAAACAGGGCTGCAAACGTGCCGTTAATCGATAAGCCAGCTAACAGCGCCAGCAGCAGCGTACCCTTTTCTTGACCTGACTGTTTCATTGCTCGTTTACCACCTTATTCGGACTGATGTGTCGTCTTCTCTTGTTCACGGCGATACCAGTAGTACGCGCCTTTGGAGATCATCCGTAACTGCAGCACCAGCCGCTCTTCCAGCTGTCGGCGCTGCTCAAGGCTAACATCCAGAGCCTCCGCTCCCGCGCTAAATACGATTGTCACCATCGCCTCGGCCTGCGCTTCCGTGAACGCACGAGGCATATGGTTTTCGATTTCCAGATAGTCAGCAAGTTCCGCAATGAAGTGCTGAATTTCACGCGCCACCGCGGCACGGAAGGCGGCAGACGTCCCGGAACGTTCACGCAGCAGCAGACGGAAGGCGTTCGGGTTGTTACCAATAAATTCCATAAAGGTTGAGACGGAAGTGCGGATCACGCTGCCGCCTTTGGCGATACGCTGACGTGCCTGGCGCATCAGCTGACGCAGCATCAGGCCGCTTTCGTCGACCATGGTCAGCCCCAGTTCGTCCACATCACGGAAATGGCGATAAAAGGAGGTTGGCGCAATTCCCGCCTCACGCGCGACTTCGCGCAGGCTCAAGCTGGCAAAACTACGTTCAGCACTCAGTTGACTGAATGCCGCTTCGACCAGCGACCGCCGGGTTTTTTCTTTTTGTTGCGCTCTAACGCCCATCACGATAACTGAATCCTTCCACATGACATGCTGGCACTATACCAGAGATTAAAACGAATCGACTTACGTCGCTTTGTTAATGATTGTTTACATGCTATTTATGCTATTTCGTATGAAAAAAGCCCAACGATAATTGGGTTATACCTTCGATGATGTTATTATTCTGTTGCTTTTATGTATAAGAACAGGTAAGCCCTACCATGCCACATTCCTACGATTATGATGCAATAGTAATTGGTTCCGGCCCCGGCGGCGAAGGCGCTGCTATGGGTCTGGTGAAGCAAGGAGCCCGTGTCGCCGTTATTGAGCGTTATCATAATGTCGGCGGCGGCTGTACCCACTGGGGTACCATCCCGTCCAAAGCCCTTCGCCATGCCGTCAGCCGTATTATCGAATTCAACCAGAACCCTCTCTACAGCGACCACAGCCGACTTCTCCGCTCTTCTTTTGCCGACATCCTGAATCATGCCGATAGTGTTATCAATCAGCAAACTCGCATGCGTCAGGGTTTTTATGAGCGCAATCACTGTGAAATGCTGCAGGGAGACGCCCGTTTCGTCGATGAACACACCATCGCGCTGGAATGCCCGGACGGTTCCGTTGAAACGCTAACCGCCGACAAATTCGTGATCGCCTGCGGTTCACGCCCATATCGTCCAGCCGACGTTGATTTCACCCACCCACGCATTTACGACAGCGATTCGATTCTGAGTCTGCACCACGAACCTCGCCACGTCATTATCTACGGCGCCGGGGTTATTGGCTGCGAATACGCGTCTATCTTCCGTGGTATGGACGTGAAAGTTGACTTAATCAACACCCGCGACCGACTGCTGGCTTTCCTCGACCAGGAGATGTCAGACTCGCTTTCTTATCACTTCTGGAACAGCGGCGTGGTCATTCGCCACAACGAAGAGTACGAGAAGATTGAAGGCGTGGACGATGGCGTGATCATGCACCTGAAGTCCGGCAAGAAGCTGAAGGCAGACTGCCTGCTGTTCGCCAATGGCCGTACGGGTAACACTGACTCGCTGTCGCTGGAAAATATTGGCCTGCAGGCCGATGGCCGCGGCCAGCTGAAAGTGAACAGCATGTACCAGACCGCGCTGCCGCACGTTTATGCCGTCGGCGACGTGATCGGTTATCCAAGCCTGGCCTCTGCTGCTTACGATCAGGGCCGTATTGCCGCCCAGGCGCTGATGAAAGGTGAAGCCACCGCACATCTGATTGAAGATATTCCGACCGGCATCTACACCATTCCGGAAATCAGCTCCGTGGGCAAAACTGAACAGCAGCTCACCGCCATGAAGGTTCCGTACGAAGTCGGACGTGCCCAGTTTAAACACCTGGCGCGAGCGCAAATCGTCGGGATGAGCGTGGGAAGCCTGAAGATCCTGTTCCATCGGGAGACAAAAGAGATCCTCGGCATTCACTGCTTTGGCGAACGCGCAGCCGAAATTATTCATATCGGCCAGGCGATCATGGAGCAGAAAGGCGGCGGTAACACCATTGAATACTTCGTTAACACCACCTTCAACTACCCGACGATGGCAGAAGCCTATCGGGTAGCGGCGCTAAACGGCTTAAATCGCCTGTTTTAACGTCTTATCGAAATGACCGTCCATACTCTCGCGGACGGTCTCTGCCAGCTGCTCATAGCGGCTGCGCAGCGGCGATCCCGGTCGATAGACCAGCCCAACGGTGCGGCGCGGCTCCGGCTTAATGCATGGCAGGTAAACGACACCATCACGTTTACGCTCCTGCGGCACGGCCAGCGCGGGCAGTAAGGTAATACCGCTGCCCGCCGCTACCATATTACGCAGCGTTTCCAGACTGGTTGCGCGGAAGTGGGTATCTTCATCCGCACCGGCTTCAAAACAGAAGCCCATCGCCTGATCGCGCAGGCAGTGACCGTCTTCCAGCATCAGCAGTTTCTCACCGGCCAGATCCGACATCGGCACGCGATCGCGCTCGGCCCATGGGTGATCTTCATAGATCGCCAGCATCATTGGTTCATCAAACAGCGGCACCTCAATAAAGGCTTCGCTCTCTTTCACCAGTGCCAGAATGGCGCAGTCCAGCTTACCGCTATCCAGCTGCGCCAGCAGCTGATGGGTCTGCGCTTCGTGCAGGTACATTTCCAGCTTCGGGAACGTCTGGTGCAGCATTGGGATAATGTGGGGCAGCAGGTACGGGCCAACGGTCGGGATCAGGCCGATATGCAACGGGCCGGACATCGTCTCCCCCTGCTGGCTAGCCATCTCCTTCAGCACTTTGACCTCGCGTAGCACGGTACGCGCCTGGTCCACCAGCAGCAGCCCGGCCTGGGTAAACAGCACCTTACGGCTGGTGCGTTCCAGCAGCATAACGCCCAGTTCATCTTCCAGTTTACGAATCTGCCCGCTCAGGGTTGGCTGGCTGACGTGGCAGGAATCTGCCGCCCGGCGGAAATGCCGGTGTTCAGCTAATGCCACCAGGTATTCAAGATCGCGAATATTCATTATTCATCCTCCATCGCCACGATAGTTCATGGCGATAGATAGAATAGCAATGAATGATTATCCCTATCAAGGATTCTGTTTAATAATAGACCACAGAAACAGCGCGGTTCCTTGTTTAACCCTTTGAAGTCGCCGCGTGGATTTCTGAGTTTCTCTCAAAACTCGACTAACTAAAGCCAACATGAACGTTTGCGGGCCCCGTGGCCCGCTTTTTTTGCGCGTAAAAAACCCGGCGTCGCTGCGCTCGGCCGGGCTGTATCCAACAATGTGCCTCGATGTTGCCTGATGGCGCTTCGCTTATCAGGCCTACAGGCTACGTAGGCCGGATAAGGCGTTTACGCCGCCATCCGGCAATTAAGCGCTAGCTCAGGCGCGCCTTCGCGTCGCTAATCGCCTGCGCCACCTGCTTCGGCGAAACGCCGCCTTTTGCCGCACGCTTATCGAGGCACGATTGCAGGGACAGAATCGGGTAAACGTCATCGCCAATCACCGCGCTGAATTTCTGCAGATCGGCCAGAGGCAGATCTTCCAGCGGCTTGCCCTGGGCAATGGCTTCCACCACCGCTTCACCCACGATATGGTGCGCTTCACGGAACGGCACGCCTTTAGCAACCAGATAATCCGCCAGTTCGGTAGCATTGGCATAACCCTGCTGTGCCGCCTCCTGGCAACGTGGGCGTTTCACCTGGATACCGTCCAGCACCAGCGCCGCCATATGCAGACAGTCCAGCCAGGTATCCAGCGCGTCGAATACGCCTTCTTTATCTTCCTGCATGTCTTTGTTGTAAGCCAACGGCAGACCTTTGAGGGTCATCATCATACCGGTCAACGCGCCCTGCACACGGCCGCATTTACCGCGGATCAGCTCCAGCGCATCCGGGTTTTTCTTCTGCGGCATCAGGGAAGAGCCTGACGTCACGCGGTCGGACAGCTCAACGAAGCCCGCTTCACCGGTATTAAAGAAGATCAGGTCTTCCGCGAAACGCGACAGGTGCACCATACCGATGGAAGCGTTAGACAGCAGCTCCAGCACGTGGTCACGGTCAGACACGCTGTCCAGACTGTTGCGGGTCGCGGACGCGAAGCCCAGCCAGCCCGCCAGCTGTTCACGGTCAATTTCATAAGCGGTACCCGCCAGCGCGCCGCAGCCCAGCGGGCTGACGTCCAGACGCTTGAGGGTATCCTGCAGGCGGCTTTCGTCACGCGCCAGCATCTCAACGTAGGCCAGGCACCAGTGAGCAAAAGTGACCGGCTGCGCGCGTTGCAGGTGGGTGTAGCCCGGCATCACCGCGTCCTGGTTCACCTGCGCGGTTTCCACCAGCGCGTTTTGCAGCTGACGATTCGCGTCCAGCAGCTCCGCCACGGTGTCTTTGCACCACAGCTTGAGGTCGGTAGCAACCTGGTCGTTACGGCTACGCCCGGTATGCAGCTTTTTACCCAGTTGGCCGACCTTATCGATCAGCTTACCTTCCACCCAGCTATGGATGTCTTCGGCGTCGCTTTCCAGGATCTGCTGCGGATTAGCGCGAACTTCTTCCAGTAGCACGCTCAGCGCCGCTTCCAGTTGAGATTGCTCTTCCGCCGTCAGTACGCCAACCGTCACCAGCGCTTTGGACCAGGCTACAGAGCCAACGATATCCTGCTCCGCCAGGCGATAATCAAAGCGTAAAGAGTCGTTGAACTGTTTGAACCGCTGATCTGCTGCCTGAGAAAAACGCCCGCCCCAAAGTGCCATAACATGCTTCCTTAAATTCGTTTATTTATGCCGGGTAGTATCCGGCCTGAAAACAACCCTCACCCCGGCCCTCTCCCTGAGGGAGAGGGGGAAAACCGTCAGTTCCCTCGTCCCTGTGGAGAGTGGGAGAACTATACCGGCTCCGGCCAGTCCCCTCTCCCCTGTGGGGAGAGGGTTAGGGTGAGGGGGAAAAACTTATGCCAGAATACGCGTACCAATCGGCGTGCCGTTAAACAGCGCCGGCAGCTGCTCCGCGTGGCGCCATGAAGCGATATCTACCGGGCGGCCCAGCGTACGCGCTGCATCCAGCGCCGCGTTCACCTTCACAATCATGCCGTCGGTAATAATGCCCTGCTCGATAAGCTGTTCCGCCTTCGCTGCGGTCATTTCAGCAATACGCTGGCCTTTACCGTCGAGAATACCGCTCACGTCGGAAAGCAGAATCAGATCCGCACCCAGCGTGGCCGCCAGCGCGGTTGCCGCCTGGTCAGCGTTGACGTTCATCAATTGCCCTTCGGCGGTCACGCCGATAGAACTCACCACCGGCAGGAAACCGCCTTCCAGCAGCAGATTAATCAGTTTAGGCGAACCCGGCTGCGCCAGACCCACGTGACCCAATTCTTCATCCAGTTTAGTGACCTGCACGCTGTCACCATCTCCGAGGAACAGACCCACAGAGGCGATATCATGTTTCTTCGCCCAGGCCAGCAGCGTTTTGTTGGCTGTGCCCGCCAGCGCGCCGGTAATAATGTCGATCTGATCGGCAGGCGTCACGCGCAGGCCATTTTTCTTTTTCACCGGCAAATTGAGCTGCTTCATCAGCTCATCCACCACGCAGCCGCCACCGTGGACAATCACCAGCGGGCGTTGATGCGACTCGCGGTAGTTGACCAGCGCGGTAAACAGACGCTCCAGCGCCTCTTCGCTATCCAGTAACACGCCGCCCAGTTTGATAATTAATGGATTCATCATCGTCACACCTTAAATAAGAGACTGCGTCTCAGCGAAGCCGAAACGAATATTGGCGCACTGCACGGCCTGTGCGGCTGCACCTTTCAATAAGTTATCTTCGGTCGCCACCACGATCAGGTGCTCCCCCTGAACGGCAAAACCGATATCGCAGAACGGCAGGCCGACGACGTTTTTCAACGCCGGAACGCCCTTGTCGTATAAACGCACCATTGGCTTGTCGCCGTAGGCCTGCTGTAAGGCTTCCGCCACCTGCGCATGCGTCACGCCCGGCTTCAGGCGGCAGGTGATGGTTTCCAGAATCCCGCGCGGGAAGTTGCCCAGATGCGGAGTGAAAATGACCTCTGCGCCAAGATGACTGGCGATTTCCGGCTGATGGCGATGGGTAAACACGCCGTACGGTTGCAAGCTCACTTCACAGAAACTGTTGGAGATCGCCGCTTTACGTCCCGCGCCGCTCACGCCGCTGGTCGCGTTAATCACCGGCCATTGGCTGAGATCCAGTAAGTCGCCGTCAATCAGCGGTTTTAAAGAAAGCTGTGCCGCCGTGGGATAACAGCCAGGCACGGCAATCAGCTGCGCTTCTTTCAGCGCTTCGGCGCTCCATTCAGCCAGGCCATACACTGCCTGAGCCAGCAGCTCAGGGTGCTGATGGGTAAATCCGTAGTATTTTTCATAGAAGGCGCCGTCGTTTACGCGGAACGCGCCGGAAAGGTCGAACACCACGCAGCCCGCCGCGAGGAACTGCGGCGCAAGGTCGTGGCTGACTTCATGAGCGGTGGCAAGGAACACCACATCAACGCCGGCGCTGAATTCGCTGATGTCGGACATCGGCTGCAAAGGGAGATCAACAATCCCTTTTAGCTGTGGATGCAAATCGGAGATTAACTTTCCCGCATCATTGCTTTGCGCTGAGACCGTCAAAGCGGTTATGTTCATATGAGGATGGCGATTCACATAGGTCACAAGCTCAGCGCCAGCGTAACCGCTCGCGCCCACAATCAGCGTATTCAACATCGGGGCCGTTTACCTTCTTATGTCTGTTTGCCTGATTAAGCGTCGTCACTTCACCCTACCGTTGGTGGGTTTTCTTACGCCTAATGATAATGTATTTTTATTCACAAATACTGCATGAATATTGATACTATCACGACCCGAGGTGTGTCAACAATGAAAAACAATTTACCACCATTTATCGAGATTTACCGTGCGTTGATCGCCACACCGTCCATCAGCGCAACCGAAGAAGCACTCGATCAGAGTAATGCGTCTTTAATCACTCTGCTGGCCGATTGGTTCGCCTCTCTCGGCTTCAATGTTGAGGTGCAGCCGGTTCCCGGCACGCGCAATAAATTCAACCTGCTGGCCAGTACCGGACACGGCGCAGGCGGCCTGCTGCTTGCCGGTCATACCGATACCGTACCGTTTGACGACGGCCGCTGGACCCGCGATCCGTTCACCCTGACCGAGCACGATAACAAGCTCTACGGTCTGGGCACTGCCGATATGAAAGGCTTCTTCGCCTTTATTCTTGATGCGTTGCGTGATGTTGACGTGACGCAGCTGAAAAAGCCGCTCTACATTCTGGCCACGGCAGATGAAGAAACCAGCATGGCGGGGGCGCGCTATTTTTCCGAATCGACCGAGCTACGCCCGGACTGCGCTATCATCGGTGAGCCCACCTCATTGCAGCCGGTGCGCGCGCACAAAGGTCATATGTCGAACGCTATCCGCGTGATGGGCCAGTCCGGCCACTCCAGCGACCCGGCGCGCGGCGTGAACGCCATTGAAATCATGCACGACGCCATTGGCCGCGTGATGCAGCTGCGCGACTCGCTGAAAGAGCGCTATCACTATGAAGCGTTCACCGTGCCCTATCCAACGCTCAACCTCGGTAGCCTGCACGGCGGCGATGCTTCCAACCGTATCTGCGCCTGCTGTGAGCTGCATATGGATATCCGCCCGCTGCCGGGCATGACGCTGAGCGACCTCAACGGTCTGCTGGATGAAGCACTGGAGCCGGTCAGCGCGCAATGGCCGGGCCGCCTGACGGTCAGCGAGCTGCACGCACCGATTCCGGGCTATGAATGCCCGCCAGATCATCAGCTGGTTGAAGTGCTGGAAAAACTGCTCGGCACCAAGACCGAAGTGGTGAACTACTGCACCGAAGCGCCGTTTATCCAGACTCTGTGCCCGACCATCGTCCTGGGCCCAGGCTCGATTAACCAGGCACACCAGCCGGACGAATACCTGGAAACGCGCTTTATTAAGCCGACGCGCGAATTAATTACCCAGGTCGTGCATCACTTCTGCTGGCATTAATGTGTTCTGCCCGGTGGCGCTACGCTTACCGGGCCTACCTCCACCTGTAGGCCGGATAAGCGCAGCGCCATCCGGCATATCCCCACCTCCGTTTTCCCGCGATCTTCTTCACATTTTCATAAGCATTTCTTATCTGGCACGATGCGAATTAACTTTCGTCAATTGCCGCAATTTATTCGTTTGCTGAAGCGATTTCGCAGCAATTGACGTACGGGTTTTTACGTGGCTTTATAAAAGAGGTGTCTTTATCCCGCCCTTTCGTTCCAAAGGCTGGGATATAACAAAATAAAATGAGATGGGGTGTCTGGGTTAATGAACGAACAATATTCCGCGTTGCGTAGTAATGTCAGTATGCTCGGTAAAGTGCTAGGCGATACCATCAAGGATGCGCTTGGTGAGAACATTCTTGACCGTGTAGAAACGATCCGTAAGTTGTCCAAATCTTCACGTGCGGGCAACGAAGCCAATCGTCAGGAGCTGCTCACCACGCTGCAGAACCTGTCCAACGATGAACTGCTGCCGGTTGCCCGCGCGTTTAGCCAGTTCCTGAACCTGGCCAATACCGCCGAGCAGTACCACAGCATTTCGCCAAAAGGCGAAGCGGCAAGCAACCCGGAAGTGATTGCCCGTACCCTGCGTAAACTCAAAGACCAACCCAATCTCGACGAAACCACAATTAAAAAAGCCGTTGAATCCCTGTCGCTGGAGCTGGTACTCACCGCACACCCGACTGAAATCACGCGTCGTACGCTGATTCATAAAATGGGCGAAATCAACAACTGTCTGAAACAGCTCGATAATAACGACATTGCCGACTACGAACGCAACCAGGTAATGCGCCGTCTGCGCCAGCTGATTGCTCAGTCATGGCACACCGATGAAATTCGTAAGCATCGCCCAAGCCCGGTGGATGAAGCCAAATGGGGCTTCGCTGTTGTGGAAAACAGCCTGTGGGAGGGCGTACCGAACTACCTGCGTGAGCTGAACGAACAGCTGGAAGAGAACCTGGGCTACCAGCTGCCGGTCGATTTCGTGCCGGTACGCTTCACCTCGTGGATGGGCGGCGACCGTGACGGCAACCCGAACGTCACCGCCGAAATCACCCGCCACGTGCTGCTGCTCAGCCGCTGGAAAGCGACCGATCTGTTCCTGAAAGATATTCAGGTACTGATTTCCGAGCTGTCGATGGTGGAATGCACCGACGAACTGCGCGAGCGGGTTGGCGAAGAGGGCGCGACCGAGCCGTACCGCTACCTGATGAAAACCCTGCGCAGCCAGCTGATGGCCACTCAGGCCTGGCTGGAAGCGCGCCTGAAAGGCCAGCGCCTGCCGAAACCGGCCGGTCTGATTAGCCAGAACGAGCAGCTGTGGGAACCGCTGTACGCCTGCTATAAATCACTGCAGGCCTGCGGTATGGGCATTATCGCTAACGGCGAGCTGCTCGACACGCTGCGCCGCGTGAAATGTTTTGGCGTACCGCTGGTGCGTATTGACGTGCGTCAGGAGAGCACCCGCCACACCGAAGCGCTGGGCGAACTGACCCGCTACCTGGGCATCGGCGACTACGAAAGTTGGTCAGAAGCCGACAAGCAGGCCTTCCTGATCCGCGAACTGAATTCCAAACGTCCGCTTCTCCCACGTAGCTGGGAGCCAAGCAACGATACCCGTGAAGTCCTGAATACCTGTAAAGCCATCGTCGATGCGCCAATTGGCTCGGTTGCCGCTTACGTCATCTCGATGGCCAAAACGCCGTCCGACGTGCTGGCGGTTCACCTGCTGCTGAAAGAAGCGGGCATCACCTTCGCACTCCCGGTCGCGCCGCTGTTCGAAACCCTGGACGACCTGAACAACGCCGACGACGTGATGACCCAGTTGCTCAGCATTGACTGGTATCGCGGCTTTATTCAGGGCAAGCAGATGGTCATGATCGGCTATTCCGACTCCGCGAAAGATGCGGGCGTTATGGCTGCATCCTGGGCGCAGTACCAGGCGCAGGATGCGTTGATCAAAACCTGTGAAAAAGCCGGTATTGAACTGACGTTGTTCCATGGTCGCGGTGGTTCTATTGGTCGCGGCGGCGCGCCGGCGCACGCGGCGCTGCTCTCTCAGCCTCCGGGAAGCCTGAAGGGCGGCCTGCGTGTCACCGAACAGGGCGAGATGATCCGCTTCAAATACGGTCTGCCGGAAGTCACCGTCAGCAGCCTGTCGCTGTACACCAGCGCCATTCTGGAAGCGAACCTGCTGCCACCGCCGGAGCCGAAAGAAGAGTGGCGCGGCATCATGGACGAGCTGTCCGACATCTCTTGCGAGATGTACCGCGGCTACGTGCGTGAAAACAAAGATTTCGTGCCTTATTTCCGCTCCGCCACGCCGGAACAAGAGTTGGGTAAACTGCCGCTGGGTTCACGTCCGGCAAAACGTCGCCCAACCGGCGGCGTCGAGTCTCTGCGCGCCATCCCGTGGATCTTCGCCTGGACACAGAACCGTTTGATGCTGCCAGCCTGGCTGGGTGCCGGCGCCGCGCTGCAAAAAGTGGTGGAAGATGGCAAACAGAGCAAGCTGGAAACTATGTGTCGCGACTGGCCGTTCTTCTCTACCCGTCTGGGGATGCTGGAGATGGTCTACTCGAAGGCCGATCTGTGGCTGGCGGAATATTACGATCAGCGTCTGGTGAAACAGGAACTGTGGGGGCTGGGTACCGAGCTGCGCGAGCTGCTGGAAGCCGACATCAAAGTGGTGCTGGATATCGCCAACGATGCGCACCTGATGGCCGATCTACCGTGGATTGCCGAGTCTATCCAGCTGCGTAACATCTACACCGACCCGCTGAACGTTCTGCAGGCCGAACTGCTGCACCGTTCACGTAAAGCGGAAGAGGAAGGCCTGGAGCCGGATCCCAACGTCGAGCAGGCGCTGATGGTCACCATCGCAGGCGTCGCAGCGGGTATGCGTAACACCGGTTAATTCATCGGTACGCTGACATCCCAAAAGGCCACATTCTTTGTGGCCTTTTTTCATACCCTCAGTTAAGGTTTCTTTGTTGTTCATCACGACAGGGAGCCCCATGTTTTTCGACATCAACCCGCTGCTTTCCCGCCTTGCCTCCGGCACCACCCCGCTGCAGAAAATCGGTTTTGCCGGCAATCACACGCCCGTTCCCGATATGGCTTTTCAGGTCGACTTTCCGCGCCTCGAAATTGTGCTGGAAGGGCAGCTCGCCGACGCCGGACTGGGCGATGATACGCCCATGCAGGCCCTTGATGCGCTGTACGTTCCCGCTGGCGGCTGGAATTTTCCGCACTGGCTGGAACCCGCCACCACGCTGAGCATTCTGTTCGGCAAACAGCAGTTGGGGTTTAGCGTCCAGCAGTGGGATGGCTACCGCCTGAGCAACCTGGCGAAACAGCATGTTGCCCGTCGCGGGCCACGCGTCGGTTCTTTCCTGCTGCAAACCATGAACGAAATTCAAATGCAGCCGCAGGAGCAGCAAACCGCGCGGCTGATTGCCACCAGCCTCATCAGCCACTGCGCCGACCTGCTCAGCAGCCAAATTCAGACCGCCTCGCGCAGCCAGGCCCTGTTCGACGCCATTCGCGAATATATCGATAGCCACTTCGCCGAACCGCTAACCCGCGAATCGGTAGCACAGGCGTTCTATATTTCACCGAACTACCTGTCACACCTGTTCCAGAAAAGCGGCATTATGGGCTTTAATGAATATCTCAACCACACCCGCCTGGAGCACGCCAGACGGCTGTTGAAGGGGTATGATCTGAAGGTAAAAGAGATTGCCCACGCCTGTGGGTTCGTCGACAGCAACTACTTCTGCCGTCTGTTTCGCAAAAACACGGCGCGTTCGCCGTCAGAGTACCGTCGCCAGTATCACAGCCAGCTGACTACGACAGAATAATATGCGTGTGCTGAGGCGCGGAAAGCAGCTTACGCACCGCGCTCATCACCTTCTGCGGCTCGCGTAAGAAGGCGCTGATACCCGACTGTACGTAGCGACTTTGGGTAAAGCGTTCGCTCCCATTGAGCTCTATATCGGTAATCAGCAGCACCGCGTCAGCGCGGCGAATGTCCTCTTCCGTAAGCGCATTCTCAATGCCCAACGCACCCTGTGTTTCAATTTTGATGGTCCATTTTTCCTGCTGACAGAGCTTCTCCAGACGTTCAGCCGCCATATAGGTATGAGCCACGCCGCTTACGCAGGCGGTGACCGCCACTAACATTCGTCCGCCCGTTGCCGTCATCGTCTCCTCCTTGCAGAAAACAAACGCTGGCGGGCGCAAAAAATCTTTCGCACCCGCCGGTTTTAAAGTACCTATGGTATCGGGACAGGCTTATGCGCTCTGCGCTAAGTGTGCCTCAATTTTATTCATGATAGCGTCGGCGCGTTTTACTGCATCGCTAATATTGACGCGTACTATCGTTTTCCCGGTGAAGCGATCTTCAAATTTGATGCCGATATCCTTGGTCAGAATGACCATATCCGCCGCCTCGACGTCGCTTGCCGTCAGCGCGTTTTCCTGACCAATCGACCCCTGCGTTTCTACCTTCACGTTCCAGCCCCTGGATTTTGCCGCGCTCTCCAGCGCTTCCGCAGCCATATAGGTGTGTGCTACGCCGGAAGGACAGGCCGTTACCGCAATAATATTGGTCATAATCTCTACCTTCTCAATGAGTTAATTTCAAAATCTAAATCCAGGTCATCTTCTTTTTCGACAACCGCCTTCTTGTTCTTACGCGCCAGGCTTTTCAGCAGGTTAACGCTGACGGCGGTCACCACTGCCCCCGCCACAATCGCCAGCAAATAGCCCAGTTTGCCTTCTACCACTGGCAGGACAATCAGACCGCCCCATCCGGCGTAACACTGTGCCCCCATCAGCGCAGCGGTCACCGCGCCGCAAACGGAACCCAGCATGATGGATGGAATCACGCGTAGCGGGTCGGCGGCAGCGAATGGAATCGCCCCTTCGGTGACACCCACACAGCCCATGACGAGCGCCGCTTTCCCGGCTTCGCGCTCTTCATTATTGAAATTCTTACGATTAATCAGCGTTGCCAGCCCCAGTCCCAGCGGCGGAACGCAGATGCCGACGGCAGCAATCGCCACTACGGTATAAACACCCTGCGAAACACAAATCAGCATGAAGGCGTAGGCCACTTTGTTCACCGGGCCGCCCATATCGAACGCCAGCATCAGCCCCATGATGACCGCCAGCACCACGATGCTGCCCTGCTGCATCCCTTGCAGCCAGTGGGTCAGGCTGGTTGTCAGCAGGCCGACGGGTTCACCCAGCCCCCACATCATCACGCCTGCGGTTATGAATGTGCCGACGATAGGAATCACGAAGATTGGCATCACCGAGCGCAATACTTTGTGCACCGGGATTTTTTTCAGATAGTAGACGACGATTCCGCCGATAATCCCGGCGATCAGCGCGCCGAAGAAGCCCGCGCCAAAACTGTTGCCCACCTACGCGCCGATGGCGCAAGGCGCCAGCGCGGAGCGCTCGGCGATGGAGTAGCCAATGTACGCCGCCAGGAATGGCACCATCAGCGTCAGACCCGCGACGCCAATATCAAACAGCTTCTTCAGGTTGGGATCGGTGGCCGCATCCGGTACGGCCCCTTTGCCGTACAGCATGACCGAGACCGCCAGTAAAATACCCCCCGCAACCACAAACGGGATCATGTGCGACACGCCAGTCATTAAGTGCTGACGGGTGTTTTTGAGTATGTGCACCAATTCTTTCATCAGTCGCTCCTGGGCTTCTTCGGCCCATGTCCATTAAGGTGTTGTGGCAAACAATAGGCAATTGGCGACGGGACAGACAGTGGATAAAAAGTGCATTTACTGGATTTTTGTAATGTCAGAAGAAAAATGCGAGCGACCTCAAAAGTTAACGCCATCCCCCTCTTTATACGCACTACTGGCAACCTGTGAGATGGCTCGCATTTTCCAGCGGACAATACATTTGTCCAGTTTTTGACATAAATGTCAGATAGCCGCGCCGATAACATGCCCCCTATTCTGTTACCCATATCGACTGATTTGGGAGAGAAGGTTATGGCCTTGGTTGTTGAATTTATCTGTGAATTGCCGAACGGCGTGCACGCCCGTCCGGCCAGCCATGTCGAAACGCTGTGCAATACCTTTTGCTGCGACATTGAATGGCATAACCTGCGCACCGACCGTAAGGGCAACGCCAAAAGCGCGCTGGCGATTATCGGTACCGACACGCTGGCGGGCGATAGCTGCCGGTTGCTCATTAGCGGTGCTGATGAAAACGTCGCTCACGACCGCCTGTCCGTCTGGCTGAAAGACGAATTCCCACTGTGCGATGTGCCGCTGGCGCAAGTTACCCACGTGGAGCAAGAGCTGCTGCCGGCGTCGCTGACTCGCCTGAACCCAACGCTGTTCCGCGCGCAGCCGGTGTGCAACGGCAGCGCCGGCGGCGTCCTGACCCGCCTGGCCGCGCTGGATCTCAATAACCTCGGCGAGCTGCCTGCGGCACAAAGTCCGGAGCAGGAACAATCCGCGCTGGACGGCGGCCTGGCTCGCCTGGTGAAAACGCTGGAGCTGCGCCTGCTGGACAGCGACAGCACCGCCAGTACTATCCTTGAAGCACACCGTTCGCTGGCCACCGACACCTCGCTACGCCAGCATCTGCTGGAAGGCGTCAATCACGGCCTCAGCTGCGCGCAGGCAATTATCGCCAGCACCAACCATTTCTGCGCCGAGTTCGCCCGTTCCAGCAGCAGCTATCTGCAGGAGCGCGCGCTGGACGTGCGCGACGTCGGCTTCCAGCTTTTACAGCATATTTATGGCGAACAGCGTTTTCCGGCGCCGGGCCAGCTGACCCAGCCGTCTATCTGCATGGCGGAAGAGCTAACCCCAAGCCAATTCCTTGAGCTGGACAAAACGCAGCTGAAAGGCCTGCTGCTGCAAAGCGGCGGCACGACCTCACACACGGTAATACTTGCCCGCTCATTCAACATTCCCACCCTTGTTGGCGTGGAAATTGACGCGCTGGCGCCGTGGCAAAACCAGACGGTCTATCTCGATGGCAACGCCGGAGCGGTTATTGTCGCACCTGACGAAGCCATCACCCGCTACTACCAGCAGGAAGCGCGCGTTCAGGCCGCTATTCGTGAACAGCAAAGCGTGTGGCTGAATAAAGAGGCGCGCAGCGCCGACGGCATTCGTCTGGAAGTGGCGGCCAACATCGCTCACTCCGTCGAAGCGCAGGCGGCCTTTGGCAACGGCGCGGAAGCGGTTGGTCTGTTCCGCACCGAAATGCTGTATATGGACCGCGCCAGCGAGCCGAGCGAGAGCGAGCTCTACAATATTTTCTGTCAGGCGCTGGAGTCCGCCAACGGACGTAGCATTATCATCCGCACCATGGATATCGGCGGTGATAAGCCGGTGGATTACCTGAATATTCCAGCGGAGAACAACCCGTTCCTGGGCTACCGCGCGGTGCGTATTTATGAAGAATATTCCACGCTGTTCATCACCCAGCTGCGCGCCATTCTGCGCGCCTCGGCGCACGGCAGCCTGAAAATTATGATTCCGATGATCTCCTCCATGGAAGAGATCCTGTGGGTAAAAGAAAAAGTAGCCGAAGCGAAACAACAGCTGCGCAGCGAGCACGTACCGTTTGATGAGCGCATTCCGCTGGGCATCATGCTGGAAGTCCCTTCGGTGATGTTTATCATCGATCAGTGCTGCGAAGAGATTGATTTCTTTAGCATCGGCAGCAATGACCTGACGCAATACCTGCTGGCAGTCGACCGTGATAACGCAAGAGTAACCCGTCACTACAACAGTCTGAATCCGGCCTTCTTGCGCGCCCTGGACTTCGCCGTTCAGGCGGTGCATCGTCAGGGAAAATGGATTGGTCTGTGCGGTGAGCTGGGGGCGAAAGGCTCCGTCCTGCCGCTGCTGGTTGGGCTGGGGCTGGATGAAATCAGCATGAGCGCGCCGTCAATTCCAGCCACCAAAGCGCGTCTGGCACAGCTCGACAGCCGCGCCTGTCGTCAGCTTCTGAATCAGGCGATGGCCTGCCGTACCTCGCTGGAGGTGGAACATTTGCTGGCACAGTTCCGTATGAGCCAGCAGGATGCACCGCTGATTACCCCGCGCTGTATTTCGCTGGATAACGACTGGCGCAGTAAAGAAGAGGTGCTTAAAGGCATGACCGATAATCTGCTGCTCGCCGGGCGCTGCCGCTATCCGCGCAAGCTTGAGGCCGACCTGTGGGCGCGCGAAGCGGTCTTCTCAACCGGCCTGGGCTTTAGCTTTGCCATTCCGCACAGCAAATCTGAGCATATTGAACAGTCAACCATCAGCGTCGCACGCCTGCCCGCCCCGGTGGCATGGGGCGATGAAGAGGCGCAGTTCATCATTATGCTGACCCTCAACAAACATGCCGCGGGCGACCAGCACATGCGCATCTTCTCGCGCCTGGCTCGCCGCATCATGCATGAAGAATTCCGTAACTCGCTGGTTAACGCCGCCTCAGCCGACGCGATTGCCAGCCTGCTGCAACACGAACTGGAACTTTAAGAGGAAAGAGCATGGAACTGTATCTGGATACCGCCAATGTGCAGGAAGTTGAACGTCTGGCGCGCATCTTCCCGATTGCCGGCGTGACCACGAACCCGAGTATTGTCGCCGCCAGCCGCGAGTCTATCTGGGATGTGCTGCCGCGCCTGAAAAAAGCGATGGGCGAACACGGCACGCTGTTTGCCCAAACCATGAGCCGCACGGCGGAGGGCATGGTTGCCGACGCATGTCGCCTGAACGAGGCCGTTCCCGGCATCGTGGTGAAAGTTCCCGTCACCGCCGAAGGGCTGGCTGCAATCAAACTATTGAAAAAACAAGGTATACCGACGCTGGGTACTGCAGTTTACAGCGCGTCGCAGGGGCTGCTCGCCGCGCTGGCCGGAGCCGAATACGTCGCGCCATACGTTAACCGCGTGGATGCTCAGGGGGGCGACGGTATCCGCATGGTGCAGGAATTGCAAACGCTGCTGGAACTGCACGCACCACAGAGTAAAGTACTGGCCGCCAGCTTCAAAACCCCACGTCAGGCGCTGGACTGTTTATTGGCGGGATGTGAAGCCATCACCCTTCCTTTAGATGTAGCGCAACAAATGCTCGGCACGCCCGCTGTAGAGTCAGCTATAGAGAAGTTTGAGCAAGACTGGAAAAACGCATTTGGTAATCTGAACCTGTAAGGGAGAAATGTATGGATCGCATTATTCAATCGCCAGGTAAGTATATTCAGGGTGCTGACGTCATCACTCGCCTGGGTGATTACTTAAAACCGATGGCAAATAGCTGGCTGGTCGTCGGCGATAAGTTCGTACTGGGATTTGCCGAAGAGACGCTGCGCAAGAGCCTGACCGGCGCAGGTCTGTCCGTTGAAATCGCGCCGTTTGGCGGCGAGTGCTCACAGAATGAAGTCAACCGTCTGCAGGACGTCGCGACCAGTGCAAAATGCAGCGCCATTTTAGGTATCGGCGGCGGGAAAACGCTGGATACCGCGAAAGCGCTGGCCCACTTTATGAATTTACCGGTGGCAATCGTGCCCACCATCGCCTCTACTGACGCGCCGTGCAGTGCGCTCTCCGTGTTGTACACCGATGACGGTGAATTCGACCGCTACCTGATGCTGCCGCATAACCCCAACATGGTTATCGTCGACACCAAAATCGTCGCGGGCGCGCCAGCACGTCTGCTGGCCGCCGGGATTGGCGATGCGTTGGCCACCTGGTTTGAAGCCCGCGCCTGCTCACGCAGCGGCGCCACTACCATGGCGGGTGGTAAATGCACTCAGGCGGCGCTGGCGCTGGCTGAACTGTGCTACAACACGCTGATTGAAGAAGGTGAGAAAGCGATGCTGGCCGCTGAGCAGCATGTGGTTACCCCAGCGCTGGAGCGCGTGATTGAAGCCAATACCTATCTCAGCGGCGTTGGTTTTGAGAGCGGCGGTCTGGCCGCGGCGCACGCCATCCACAACGGTATGACGGCCATTCCTGACGCACACCATTTCTACCACGGCGAAAAAGTCGCCTTCGGTACGCTGACTCAACTGGTGCTGGAAAACGCGTCGGTGGAAGAAATCGAGACCGTTGCCGCGCTGTGCCACAGCGTTGGTCTGCCGATCACCCTCGCGCAGCTGGATATTAAAGAAGATATCCCGGCGAAAATGCGCCTGGTGGCGGAAGCGGCCTGTGCCGAAGGGGAAACCATTCACAACATGCCTGGCGGCGCGGAGCCTGACCGCGTTTACGCAGCGCTGCTGGTCGCTGACCAGTATGGGCAGCGTTTCCTGCACGAGTGGGAGTAACCCCCTCACCCTAACCCTCTCCCTGTACGGTCCGGGGACATGTTAGACAGGTGTTCGGGGACATGGTGAACACTTTTTAACACTCTTTACCCATGGTGATCG